>Ga0307316_10000069_pt1 | contig 25443 bp, 33 predicted proteins | sample ER_DNA_356_FD_194504 | JGI IMG/M metagenome (GOLD analysis project Ga0307316, IMG submission 194504) | Bulk soil microbial communities from the East River watershed near Crested Butte, Colorado, United States - ER_DNA_356 | ecosystem: Environmental > Terrestrial > Soil > Floodplain | place... | reverse complement strand
AAGCCGAATGGCTGTCGAGAAAAAAAACCACCAAAAAAGCCGACGCGGCGAAAGCCTCGGGGGAAAAAGCCGAGGCGAAAAAAGCGGCGAAAAAAGACGACGCGAAAGCGGCGAAAGCCAAAGAGTCGAAACCGGCTGCGAAAAAAGAGTCGAAAAAAGCCGCCGGGAAAAAAGAGACCAAAGGCAAAGACTCGAAAGCCAAAGACTCGAAAAAAACCGAGTCCAAAAGCAAAGAGAAATCCGGCGCCAAAACCAGCTCCAAAAAAACTGCAAAAGGCAAAAAAGAGCCGGCGAAAAAAGCTCCGAAAGCGCCTTCGGCGCCGCCAGTCGTCAAAGCCAGCGCCCGCTACGTGCGTATCGCTCCCCGCAAGGCGCGGCTGATCGCCGATCAGGTGCGCGGCATGCACATCGAGAGCGCCCGGGCGCTGCTGCAGTTCTCGCCCCGCGGTGCTGCCTACCCAATCCACAAGCTGATCAACTCCGCCGCGGCCAACGCGGAAAACAACCACGACCTGATCGGCGATGAAATGCGCATCGCCTCGATCACGGTCGACGAGGGGCCGACCCTGCGCCGCTTCCGCCCGCGGGCGATGGGCCGGGCCACCCCGATCAACAAGCGAACCAGCCACATCCGCGTGGCTCTAACCCCGGTGGAGGACTAAGGCATGGGACAGAAGATCCACCCCGAGGGTTTCCGGGTCGGCTACATCCACGACTGGAAGTCGAACTGGTACGAGGACAAAAACTTTGCCGACGTTCTCCAGGAAGACCTAGCGATCCGGGACCACATCGAGAACAAGCTTTCCCACGCGGGCCTCTCGAGCATCACGATCGAGCGCCGCGGCGAGGTCGCGGTCGACATCCACACGGCACGGCCGGGGATCGTCATCGGCAAGTCCGGCAGCGAAGTCGACGCCCTGCGCAAGGAGCTGCACAAGCTGACCGGCAGCCCGGTGAAAGTGAACATCCGCGAGGTCAAGCGCCCCGAGCTCGACGCCAAACTGGTCGCCCAGTCGATCGCCGAGCAGCTGCAGAACCGGGTCGCCTTCCGCCGCGCGATGAAACGCGCCCTTACCTCGGCCATGCGCTCCGGTGCCAAGGGCGTCAAGGTCCAGGTCTCCGGCCGCCTCGGCGGTGCTGAGATGGCGCGGACCGAACAGTATTCCGACGGCCGCGTGCCGCTCCACACCCTGCGTGCCGACATCGACTACGGCTTCTTCGAGGCCCGCACGACGACCGGCCGGATCGGCGTCAAATGCTGGATCAACAAGGGCGAGGTGATGCCGGAGGGCTTCCGCTCCGACTTCGTCTCCGGCGACGGCGACAGTCAGGCGCAGGGTCGTGGCGGCGGCCGTCGCGACGATCGCGGCGGCGGCGGCCGCGGGCGCGGCCCGGGCGGCGATCGCGGTGGACGCGGCGGCGGACGCGGGCCAGGTGGAGATCGCGGTGGACGCGGCGGCGGCGGTGGTCGTGGCCCCGGCGGCGGCGGACGCGGCGGACAGCGGGGAGGTGGTCGCTGATGTTGATGCCGAAACGGGTCAAGCACCGCAAACAGTTCCGCGGCCGCATGCGCGGAAACACCAAGGGCGGCAGCACGGTTGCCTTCGGCGAGTACGGAATCAAGGCGATCGAGCGCGGCTGGATCACCAACCGCCAGATCGAGGCGGCTCGTGTGGCGATGACCCGCAAGATCAAACGTGGCGGCAAGGTTTGGATCAACGTCTTCCCCGACAAGCCCTACACGAAGAAGCCCGCCGAGACGCGGATGGGCTCCGGCAAGGGCAACCCGGAGGGATGGGTCGCCGTAGTCAAGCCGGGCAAGGTCATGTTCGAGCTCGCCGGCGTGCCCGAGGAGCTGGCGCGCGAAGCGCTGCGCCTGGCCGGACACAAGCTCCCGGTGAAAACCAAATTCGTCATGCGCGAGGGGGCCGGCGAGTAATGAAGGCGGCGGAGGTCCATAACCTCAAAGACGATGAGCTGGTGGCTAAATTGATCGACGCCAAGCAGGAGGCCTTCAACCTCCGCTTCCGGCACGCCACCGGAGAGCTCGAGAACACTTCCCGCCTCCGCGCCGCTAAGCAGGACATCGCGCGCCTGCTGACGGTGGCTAAGGCACGAGGCATCGACGTTGAGAAAGAGACGCGACGGATATGAGCGACGACGAGACTAAAAAAGACGAGACGACTGAGCCGCAGGACGAGACGCCTCAGGACGAGGACGCCGGGGCCGCGGGTCCTGTCTCCGATACGACCTCCTCGCCAACTGGCGAGGAGGTCGTATCGTCGCCACCCGCGGCAGAGGCCGCTGAGGAGGAGGCTCCGGCCGAGGAAGCTGCCGACGAGGCGTCACCTCCGGAGGAGGAGGCAGTTGAGGCTGCCCCTGCCGCCGAAGAGGCGCCTGCGGAGCCGAATCCTGAAGACGACCTTCCCTGGAAGGAGCGGCGGCGGCTGCAGAAATCGCGGCGGGCGCGGAAGGCGCGTGCGTCTACTCCGGAGGAGCGGAAAGCCGAACGGGTTGCCGAGCGGAAGCGCAAGTCGGAGCTGCGGCGCAAACAGCGCGCTGCCGTTAAGACCACCCGCACCGCCGGCACCGGCACGCCGCCGGCAGAGCGCGATTCGAATGCGGCCAAGGTTCGCCAGGGCATCGTCGTCTCCAGCAAGGGCGACAAGTCGATCACCGTTCGCATCGACATTGCCCGCCGTCACCGCACCTACGAGAAGATCGTCCGCAGCTCGACCAAGTTGCACGCCCACGACGAGCGCAACGAGGCCGGCGAGGGCGACGTGGTCCGCGTGATCGAGACCCGGCCGCTCTCCAAGACCAAGCGTTGGCGCCTGGTCGACGTGGTGGAGAAAGCGAGGTAGCGCGAGATGATCCAGCAGGAGTCCAGGCTTAAGGTCGCCGACAATTCGGGCGCGCGCGAGATCCTCTGTATCCGCGTCAAAGGCGGTTCCCACCGCCGCTACGCGAGCGTCGGCGACGTCATCACCGCGACCGTCAAATCAGCCAGCCCGCAGGGCGGCGTCCGCAAGGGCGAGGTCGTGCAGGCCGTAGTCGTCCGCACCCGCAAGCCACTTAGCCGCCCCGACGGCACCTACATCTCCTTCGACGAGAACGCTGCTGTCCTGATCGACCCGGCCAGCAACAACCCGCGGGGGACCCGCATCTTCGGCCCCGTCGCGCGCGAACTGCGCGACCGCAATTTCATGAAAATCATCTCCCTTGCGCCGGAGGTCCTCTGATGGCGAAGAGGATGCGCGTCCGCACGGATGACCAGGTGCTGCTGATCGGCGGCAAGGACGCTGGCAAGAAAGGCCGCGTCGTCCGCACCGACCCGAAAAAGCGCCGCGTCTACGTCGAGGGCCTGAACATGATCAAGCGCCACGAACGGCCGCGCTCGCAGGGCGACCTAAAAAACGCCCAGGCCGGCGGCATCGTCGAGAAGGAGGGTCCGATCGACGTCTCCAACGTGATGCTGCTCGACCCCAAAGACAACAAACCCACCCGCGTCGGCGTCCGCGTCGACAAAGGCGGCAAGCGCGTCCGCTACGCAAAGCGGTCCGGGAAAGAGATCGGCTGATGGAGGCGACCGTGGCACCGACCCAGCAAGCGGCTCCGCCGCCGCGCCTGCGCGACCGCTACGAGCAGGAGATCCTGCCGGCGCTGACCAAGAAATTCGGCTACTCGACGCCGATGGAGGCCCCGCGCTTGGAGAAGATCACCCTCAACATGGGGCTTGGCACCGAGAAACAGGACAAACGCTCTTTCGAAGCTGCCCAGCAGCAGCTGGCGATAATCGCCGGCCAGCACCCGAACGTACGTCGCGCCCGCAAGTCGGTCGCTTCGTTCAAGCTGCGCGAGGGGATGCCGGTCGGCGTCTCGGTGACGCTGCGGCGGGCCCGGATGTGGGAGTTCCTCGATCGCCTGATCTCGATCGCGGTGCCGCGAATCCGCGACTTCCGCGGCCTCAACCCGCGTTCCTTCGACGGCCGCGGCAACTACTCGATGGGCGTCAAAGAGCAGCTGATCTTCCCCGAAATCGACTACGACTCAGTCGACGTCGTGCGGGGGCTGGACGTGACGATCACGACTTCCGCTAAAACTGACGTAGAGGCTTTCGAGCTGCTGCTCGGTCTCGGGTTCCCCTTCGCCCAGGAGGGACGGCCCGGCCAGGCCGAGCGCGAAGCCAAAGAAAAAGAAGCCGAAGAAGAGCAGCTCAAAGAAGAGGCCCGCCAAAAGGCGGAAATCGAGCAGGCGGCTCTAGAGCAGTTGAAAGAGGAGAACCCGGAGGCCTACGCCAAGCCGGAAGGCGAGGACGAGGGCGCCGCCGAGGGCGGAGACGGAGAGGCCGAGAAACCGGCGGAGGAGAGTTCAAACGATGGCTAAGACTTCAATGAAGGTGAAGCAGGGCCGCAAGGCCAAGTTCAAAAGCCGCAGCTACAACCGCTGCCGGCGCTGCGGACGGCCGCGCGCTTACTTCCGCAAATTCGGCCTCTGCCGGATTTGCCTGCGCAATGCCGCGCACGAGGGATACATCCCCGGAATGACCAAGTCGAGCTGGTAGGCGAGAACCGTGCACACTGACCCGATCGCCGATTACCTGACCCGCATCCGCAACGCGATCCGCGCCGGCCACGACGAGGTGGAGATTCCCCTCAACGGCTTGAAGATGGAGATGTCCCGGATCCTCAAGGAGCAGGGCTACATCAAAGACTTCAGCCGCAAGCCGGCCGCCGTCGGCGAGGCGATCACCGTCGAGCTCAAGTACACCGAGGACCGCCGGCCGGTGATCCTCGGAATCGAACGTGTTTCGCGTCCGGGTCGCCGCCGCTACGTCGATCACAAGAGCGTGCCTCGTGTCGACGGTGGAACGGGGACCGCGATCGTCAGCACTTCCGCCGGCGTGATGACCGGCCACGAAGCCCGCAACAAGGGAGTCGGCGGCGAGGTAGTCGCCTACGTCTGGTGATTGACATGCCTGCCCTTCCGGCCAAGCACACCTGGATGACGCGCCTGGCGCGTCGCATCTCTGCGTCCTCGGGCTTGCCTTTGGCTCCACCAAAGGCTGCGCCCTGCGTCCTTGATCTGCTTGGCCAGTCGCGCCCCCAGGCGCACTTGGCCGGAAGGGCAGGCATGTGATGAGCCGCATCGGAAGAAAGCCCGTTCCCGTTCCCGACGCCGTCACGGTGGAGATCGCCCCTGGCAACGTCGCCGTCAAAGGCCCGAAAGGGGAGCTGCGCCAGGAGCTTTCGCCTGACATGAAGGTGGAACAGGAGGACGGCGTCGTCACCATCACCCGTCCGACCGATCGCGGCGAGCACCGGGCCCTGCACGGCCTCACCCGCAGCCTGATCGCGAACATGGTCGAGGGCGTCACCGACGGGTTTGAGAAGCGGCTGGAGATCCAGGGCGTCGGCTACCGCGCCGCCCTGAAAGGGAAAAACCTGGAGCTTGCACTCGGCTACTCGCACCCGGTCGCGGTTGAGGCGCCGGAGGGGATCGACTTCGAGGTCCCGCAGCCGACCGAAGTGATCATCAGAGGCATCGACAAGCAGCTGGTCGGGCAGGTCGCGGCGGATATCCGCAAGCGTCGTCCGCCAGAGCCCTACAAGGGCAAGGGCATCCGCTACAAGGACGAGCAGGTTCTGCGGAAGGTCGGTAAGCGCGCATGAGCGTTCTCACCAACCGCCAGCGCCGGCTCAAACGGCGCCGCCGGGTCCGCGCTCGCGTCAGGGGCACGGCAGAGCGGCCCAGGCTCTCGGTCTACCGCTCCAACAAGGGCGTCTTTGCCCAGCTCATCGACGACACCAAAGGCCACACGGTGGCCGCGGTCAACTGGATCGAGCCGGAGCTGCGCGAGGTCACCGCTTCAGAGCAGGCGAAGAAAGCCGGCGAAATGCTGGCCGAGCGCGCCAAAGGCGCCGGCGTCGAGGCATGTGTCTTCGACCGCGGCGGCTACCAGTACCACGGTCGCGTCAAGGCGCTGGCCGAAGGTGCGCGAGAGGGGGGTCTGGCTTTCTAGGGCCGTAGTTCCGCTACGGTGAGCCGCTGCTTATGAAGGGCATGAACGCACAAAACGTCGAGAACGTCAGTCCCCGCGGGCTGGACCTGCAGGAGCGGGTGATCGAGATCAACCGCGTCGCCAAGGTGGTCAAGGGCGGCCGTCGCTTCTCCTTCACCGCGCTGGTCGCCGTCGGCGACGAGGAGGGCGTGGTCGGGATCGGCTACGGCAAGGCTCGGGAGGTCCCGCTGGCGATCCAGAAGGGCGTCGAGGACGCCCGCAAGAACTTGATCCGGGTGCCCAAATACGGGAACACGATCACCCACCGCATCATCGGCCGCTTCGGCGCCGGTCACGTGGTCCTGCGCCCGGCAAGCCCCGGTACCGGCGTCATCGCCGGCGGCGGCGTCCGCGCCGTGCTCGAGCTCGGCGGGGTGCGCGACGTGCTGACCAAGAGCATCGGCACGCAGAACCCGATCAACCTGGTCAAGGCGACGATGGACGGGCTTGTGCGGTTGCGGCGGCCCGAGGAGGTTGCCGAACTTCGTGGGCTGACCATCTCTCAGGTGCTGGGGATCGACCACAATGGCTCCGGGGCCGCGGGTCCTGCCGCCGCAGGGGACCCACCGTCTCCTGCAACTGCGCAGGAGACGGTCCCCCCTACGACGTCACCCACGGCAGAGTCCGAGTCGGCTGACGCTGAGGGTTCGGAGCCGATTACCGGTGACGAGGCTGCCGAAGAGAAAGCTGCTGAGGGCGCTGAGGCTGAGAAACAGGAGAGTGGGTCGTGAGCTCCGTGAAGATTCGCCAGATCCGCTCCGCCGCCAGTACCAACCCGAACCAGAAAGCGACCTTGAAGGCGCTGAAGCTGGGACGCATCGGCAAGTCAGCCGAGTTCAAAGACTCCGAGCAGCTGCAGGGACAGCTGCGGGTCGTTTCGCATCTGGTGGAGGTCGACGGTGGCTGAGAACACTTCCTCAGAAAAAGCAGCTAAAGAGAAGGACAAAGGCACCAGCCGCTCCGAAGAGATCGGGCTGCACAACCTGAAGCCGAAGCCCGGCTCGAAAAAGCCGCGCAAGCGGATCGGGCGTGGCGAGGGCAGCGGCCTCGGCAAGACTTCCGGGCGCGGTCACAAGGGCGCCGGCGCTCGTTCGGGGCGCAAGCGCAAGGCCGGCTACGAGGGCGGGCAAAACCCGATCCACATGCGGATGCGAAAGCTTCGCGGCCCGCACAAAAAGCAGTCGATGCCGTTCGAGAACTTCCGCACCAAGACCCAGGCCATCAACCTTTCAGACCTAGAGGGGCGCTTCGACAGTGGCTCCGAAGTCACCCTGGAGAGCCTCAAGGAAAAGGGTCTGGCCAAGCGCAGGCACCCGGTCAAGGTGCTTGCCCGGGGCGAGATCAACAAGAAACTCGAGGTCCATGCGCACGCTTTCAGCGCGGCTGCCAAAGAAAAGATAGAGGCGGCCGGCGGTTCCTGTCACACTCTGGAGCCGTAATGCTCAAAACGATTCTCAACGCCTTCAGCGTTGCCGAGATCCGCAAGAAACTTGCGTTCACGGCAGCGATCCTCGCCCTTTACCGTCTGGGCGCGTATATCCCGGCTCCCGGCGTCGACGTCAACGCCGTCAAGGAAATTCAGAGCAACTTCGGCGGCTCCGGAGTTCTCGGCTTCCTCAACATGTTCTCCGGCGGAGGTCTCTCGCGGCTGAGCCTGTTTGCACTGGGGATCATGCCCTACATCACGGCATCGATCATCCTGCAGCTGCTGACCGTGGTCGTCCCCTCGTTGGAGCGTCTGCAGAAAGAGGGCGAAGTCGGGCAGCAGAAGATCACCCAGTACACGCGCTACCTCACCGTCGGCCTCGCCTTCGCCCAGTCGATCGGCTACGTCTTCCTCTTCAAATCCTTTGGCAACACCGCTGGCACGAAGGTGCTCGATCCCACCTTCGCCAGGGTTTTCCTGATCGTCATCTGCCTGACCGCCGGCTGCACCTTGCTGATGTGGATGGGCGAGTTGATCACCCAGCGCGGGATCGGCAACGGCATTTCGCTGATGATCTTCGCCTCGATCGCATCCAGCATCGTGCCCGGGCTCTCGAAGTGGTGGAACAACCCCGACCAGGTCTTCGTCGTGATGATGCCCTTCATCGCTCTGGCGGTGATCGTCGCGATCGTCTTCGTCCAGGAGGGCCAGCGCCGGATCCCGGTCCAGTATGCGAAACGCGTGGTCGGCCGGAAAATGACCTCGGGCGGCTCGACTTACCTGCCGCTTCGAGTCAACATGGCCGGCGTCATCCCGGTCATCTTCGCGGCCTCGATCATGGCCTTTCCCTCCACGGTGGGTCAGCTTCTGAACACGAACGCCGCACTCGACTTCTCCGCCTTCTTCGGGCCGAACAAGTGGCCCTACGTGATTGGCGAGATCTTCTTCATCATCGTCTTCACCTACTTCTACACCGCGGTCACCTTCAACCCGGTCGACCAGGCGGACAACCTGAAGAAATACGGCGGCTTCATCCCGGGCGTGCGTCCGGGCAGGCCGACGGCCGAGTACCTGGACAAAATCCTTTCGCGGCTAACCTTCCCCGGCGCGCTCTACCTGGGCGCGGTGGCGGCGTTGCCGACGATCCTGATCAGCCAGACCTCGGCCAACTTCTATTTCGGCGGCACCTCGATCCTGATCGTGATCGGCGTGGCTTTGGATACGGTCAAGCAGCTCGAGGCACAGCTGATGATGCGTAACTACGAGGGGTTTTTGAAATAGGCTCTGCGCGATGCCGGAGCTGAATCTCGTCCTTCTGGGCCCCCCGGGCTCAGGCAAGGGAACCCAAGGCGAGCGGCTCAACGAAGACCTGCGGCTGCCCTACTACGCGACCGGAGACATCCTCCGCGGCGCGGTGCGGGACGAAACCGAGCTGGGCCGGACGGCGAAGGAGTACATGGACCGCGGCGATCTGGTGCCCGACGAGGTGATCGTCGGCGTGATCGCCGAGCGGATCGACTCCAGCGAGGCGCGCGACGGTTTCATCCTCGATGGCTTTCCCCGCACCACTCCGCAGGCAGAGGCGCTCGACGCCAAGCTCGGCGGACTGAGCCGGGCGGTGACGGCGGTGGTTCTGATCGACGTCTCCGACGACGAGGTGGTGCGTCGGCTCGGCGGCCGCCGCACCTGCGAGGCCAACGGGCACGTCTTCCACGTCGAGTTCGAACCGCCGCAGCAGGAAGGCGTCTGCGACATCGACGGCTCCGAGCTGATCGTCCGCGACGACGACAAGCCTGAGGTGATCCGCAAGCGCCTCGAGACCTACCACGAGAAGACCGAGCCGCTGGTCAGCTATTACGACAGCCGCAGCGTCCTGCGTCGGATTAGCGGCCAAGCGCCGCCAGAAGCGGTGGCCGAGGAGATCCGGCGCACCCTGGCGACGCTGCGGATGGAGCAGGACGAGACCGTCTAGCTCTTTGCCGCGATCCGCCGCGGCGGACCATTAGCGTGTACCGGATGATCATCAAAAAGACGCCGGAGCAGGTCGAGAAGATGGCCGCTTCTGGAGAGGTCCTGGTTCGCTGCCTGAAGATGCTGGCCGCGAAAGCGCGCGCGGGAACCACCACCAAGGAACTCGACGACGCCGCCGAGAACTTCATCCGCTCGCAGGGGTGCGAGCCCGCCTTCAAGGGCTACCGCGGCTTTCCGGGATCGATCTGCGCCTCACCCAACTCGATGGTCGTCCACGGGATCCCCGACGGCTACCAGCTGAAGCGCGGAGACGTTCTCTCTGTCGACGTCGGCGTGATCAAGGACGGTTGGGTCTCCGACGCGGCGATGACGCTGGCGATTGGACCCGTCAGCCCGGAGGCGCAGAAGCTCCTCGAGGTGACGAAGGCGTCGCTATTCGCCGGAGTCGAGCAGATGCGCGCCGGTAACCATCTCGGCGACGTCTCCGCGGCGATCCAGCGGACGGTCGAGCTCGAGGGCCTCTCGATCATCCGCACCCTGGTCGGCCACGGCATCGGTCGCGACATGCACGAGGAACCGCAGGTGCCGAACTTCGGCGACCCCGGCCGCGGGCCGGAGCTCGAGGAGGGGATGGTGCTGGCAATCGAGCCGATGGTCAACGTCGGCGGCCAGCAGGTGCGGATGGGCGACGATGGCTGGGCGGTCTACTCCGAAGACGACTCGCTGGCCGCCCACTTCGAGTTCACGGTCGCGGTGACCCCCGAGGGCCCGCGGGTTCTAACCCCCTGGCACGAGGCCGATTAGCCGCTGTAGGAGTGCGCGTCACGGTTCCGCGCGGAAGTTGTTTCAGAACTTTTTGTCCGAGGTATTGTTTCGTGCGTGATCGACTGGCACGCTCTCGATATGGAGCTGGAGCGAGGGAAACGCGACTTCGAGCGTCGCATGGAAGAAACGGGCAACGAGGTCCGCGAGCGCCTTGAACGGGCCGAACGATGCTGCAAGGAGGCTGAGGAGGAGCGTCGGCGCAGCTGGGAAGAGTTCGAGGGCCGAGTGATGACCGCTCATGAGAAGCACCAATTCGAGCTCGATGGCATCCAGCGGCTCTTCGCGACGATGACGACCGAGTACGTGAAAGTCGTCCAAGCCGTGGGGGAGGACATGCGCCGCGGTTTCGCGGAAGACCGCGAAGCGGCCCGCGAAGAAAACCGCCCTCATACCGAAGCCCTCCTGAAAATGCTCGACCGGCTGCCGCCGGACTAGGCGCCGATCTCGACTTCTTCGATCTTCGCGCCGCCAAGCGGGTTCGACTCGCCTGGGATCAGCTTGCGGTGAGCGATCCAGCCCTGGAAGTTGCCGCTCCACTCGCTCTGCTCGAGCTCGGCCGGGGCCATCGGGCGGGCGACGTGCTCCATCGGCGACATGTGGCCGCTTTCCGCCAGGCGGTCGTAGAGGGCGACGTCGGCCGAGATGTCGCGGGTGCCGGCGTGGGTCAGATAGCTGACCCGGGCGCAGCGGCCGATCGAGATCTTCGCCAGCTCCTCCGGGGAGGAGGCCTCTTCGCGCTCGGCCTCGCCGACCAGGGGAAGGTGCCATTCGTCCGGCTCCAGGCGGGTGGGGACGGAGCGCTCGAGCGCCTCGCGCATCTTGCTCGCGATCAGGCGGATCTCCGGCTGGGCGTCGGGGTGGCAGCGGAGGTTGAAGAAGTTGTCCCACGCCGTTGAGGAGACGATCACGGTGTGCCACATGAACGGCTCCAGCAGGCGGTTGGCGACCTGCTTGTGGACGTTCAGCCACTCCGCGGGGGGATCCTTCAACGACCCCTGCGCCGCCTCCAGGCAGGCGTGGAGGTTGTCGTAGCCGGCGACATCGGCCGGGCTCGTGATCAGCCCCAGCACGTGGCGGACGGCATCGTCGCGGGCTTTCAGCCACTCCGCTTCGGCGGCATCGCGAGCAGCACCCGTCAGCTCCGGCCCCGCCTGCATCCCCGGTTGGTTGGAGCCGAACTCGATCGGCACGTAGGGGTCGTCGAGCACACGTCGCAGCTGTTTGGCGACCGGGATCGCCCGTGAGCTGGCGCTGTTGCGCGAGAAAACCCGGTGGGTGTTGAACTCGGCGAGGACGAAGCGTGGGAAGGTCGCCTCCAGCGTGGTCAACCGATGGCCGGCCGGCGAAACTGAATCAGCGAGGACTTTTGCGTCGAACCCCATCGGCTCCAAACACTTTGTCACGGCTCTCCGACAGAATTCAACCGATGGAAGAGCAGGTCTTTGCGGAAGTCGACCAGTTCATCGGCGAGACGATCGTCGGCGAGGACGAGGCGCTGCGCGCGGCGGTGGCGGCGGCCGAGGCGGCGGGGCTGCCGTCGATCCAGGTCTCGCCGCCCCAGGGCAAGCTGCTGCAGATGCTGGTCCGCCTGGTCGGGGCGCAGCGGATCCTCGAGTTCGGCACGCTCGGCGGCTACAGCGCGATCCTGATGGCCCGGGCGCTGCCGCCCGAGGGGCGGCTGATCTCACTGGAGGCGAAGGCCGATTACGCCGAGGTGGCGCGCCAGAGCATCGAGCGGGCCGGGGTGGGGGACCGGGTCGAGGTGCGGGTCGGGCCGGCGTTGGAGATGCTGCCCGAGCTCGAGCGGGAGGAGGCTGACCCGTTCGACCTCGTCTTCATCGATGCCGACAAGGTCAACACGCCCAGCTACTTCGCCTGGGCGCTCGATCGCACCCGTCCCGGCGGGCTGATCATCGCCGACAACGTCGTCCGCAAAGGCACGCTCGCTGACGCCTCCGATCCGGACGAGGCGACGCAGGCCCAGCGCCGCCTGCACGAATGGCTCTCCGGCGATTCCCGGGTCAGCGCCACTACCATTCAGACTGTCGGGACCAAGAGCTACGACGGCTTCCTGATCGCTCTTGTCGAGCCTGCCTGACCGGGGGCCCTCGAAGGCCCGTCCCTGCTATCTTTCTCCGTCGGCCTTGGTGGCCGGTTGGTTCATCCTGCCGTCCGATTCATGGGGCGCGTGGGAATCCTGTTGTCAAGACGAGATCCGGAGCAATGAAGGTTCGAGCTTCCGTCAAGCCGATGTGCGAGAAGTGCAAGGTAATCCGCCGAAATGGGGCGGTTTTGGTGATCTGCCAGAACCCGCGCCATAAGCAGAGGCAGGGCTAGCGTGGCACGTATCGCCGGCATTAACATCCCGGTCAATAAACGGACCGAAATCGGGCTCACCTACATCTTCGGCATCGGCCGCTCGACGGCGCAGCAGATCCTCAAGGAGGCGGGCGTCGACCCCAACACCCCGGTCAAAGACCTGACCGAGGAAGAGGTCATCAAGCTTCGCGACGCGGTCGAGAATCGCGAGGTCGAGGGCGACCTGCGGCGCGAGCGCTCGCAGAACGTGAAACGGCTGATGGAGATCGGCTCCTACCGTGGCCTCCGCCACCGTCGCGGCCTGCCGGTCCGGGGCCAGCGGACGAAGACCAACGCCCGCGGCCGCAAGGGCCCGCGGCGCCTCAGCGTCGCCGGCAAGCGCAAGATATAGGGAGGTCCGGAATGGCTGAGAAAAAACCCGCCAAAGGGCGCACCCGGCGCCGCGTCAAAAAGAACGTCACCTACGGACAGGCGCACATCAAGACTTCCTTCAACAACACGATCGTCACCCTCACCGACACCGACGGCAACGTGATCGCCTGGGAGTCGGCCGGCTCGGCCGGGTTCAAAGGCTCTCGCAAGTCGACTCCGTTCGCCGCCCAGGTGACCGCTGACGCGGCCGCCAAAAAGGGCATGGAACACGGCTTGGAGCGGGTCGAAGTCTTCGCCAAGGGCGCCGGCTCGGGCCGCGAGACCGCGATTCGCTCGCTGCAGGCCGCCGGTCTCGACGTCACCACCGTCAAGGACGTCTCCCCGCAGGCGCACAACGGCTGCCGCCCGAAGAAGCGGAGGAGGGTCTAAGTGGCTCGCGATACCGCCCCGCAGTGCAAGCAGTGCCGGCGCGAGGGCCAGAAACTCTTCCTCAAGGGTGAGCGCTGCTTCACCGACAAGTGCGGGGTTGAGCGCCGCTCCTACCCGCCTGGCGAGCACGGCCGCGGCCGTCTGCGTCAGTCCGAGTACCGGGTGCAGCTGCGCGAGAAGCAGAAGACCCGCCGCTACTACCAAGTGCTGGAGAAACAGTTCCGCGCCTACTACGAAAAGGCCGCGCGCCAGGAAGGCGTGACCGGCGAGAACCTGCTGCGCCTGCTCGAGTCGCGCTTCGACAACGTGCTCGTCCGCCTCGGCTTTGCCGCCTCACGGCGCCAGGCGCGGCAGCTGATCACCCACGGCCACTGGCAGATCAACGGCCGCCGGGTCAACATTCCCTCTTACCAAGTTCGTCCCGAGGACATCATCTCGATCAAGGCCGGATCGAACGCCACCGACACGATCCGGCGAGCCACCGAACTCGTCTCGACGGTTCCGGCTTGGCTGCAGGCCGATCACGATGCCCTCACCGCCAAGGTCCTGCGCTACCCCGAGCGCTCCGAGATCTCGGCGCCGGTTCAGGAGCAGCTGATCGTCGAGCTGTACTCCAAGTAGTCCGGAACCCCAATTTCAGAACACGCAACGCAAGGAACTCATGACCACTGATTTCCAGGTCCCCCGCATCACCTCCGAGAAAATCGATGACCGCCGCGGCACCTTCACGATCGAGCCGCTCGACAAGGGCTTCGGCTACACGTTCGGCAACAGTCTCCGCCGCGTCCTGCTCTCTTCGCTGGGCGGCGCCGCCATCACCAGCGTCCGCATCGAGGGCGTAGCGCACGAGTTCTCGACCGTCCCCGGCGTCAAGGAGGACGTCACCGACATCGTCCTCAACCTCAAGGACCTGGTCGTGCGCATGCACACCGATGCCGACGAGGTCGAGGCGCCGCTCGTCGCCACCGGCCCCGGCGAGGTGAAGGCGAAGGACATCGACCTGCCTTCCGGCGTCGAGATCCTCAACCCCGATGCGCCGATCGCGACGCTCGAGAAAAAAACCAAACTCGAGGTCTACCTGACGATCGGCCGCGGCCGCGGTTACTCACCGGCCGAAGAGAACAAGTCCGACGAGCAGCCGATTGGGGTGATCCCGATCGACTCGATCTTCTCGCCGATCCGGCGCGCCTCCTACGCGGTTGCCGCCGCCCGCGTTGGGCAGCGGACCGACTTCGACAAACTCACGCTCGACCTCGAGACCGATGGCTCGATCGAGCCGGGGGCGGCGCTGCGCGAAGCCTCCGAGATCCTGATCAAGAGCCTGGCGATCTTCACCGACGCCGACCGGGTCGAAGAGCTGACCGCGCGCGAGCCGGTCGCCGCTGTGCCCAACGATGGGTTCGCCTCCGCCGCCGACAACGGCGGCGCCGCCAGCAACGGCCTCGACGAGATCCTGATCGAGGAGCTCGAACTGGGCGTCCGTTCCTACAACTGCCTCAAGCGCGCCGGCGTCCAGACCGTCGGCGACCTCGTGCGCAAGTCGCGCGCGGAACTGAACGCGATCCCGAACTTCGGTCAGAAGTCGATCGAGGAAGTGATCGAGACCCTGCACTCCCGCGGCCTCGACCTTCAGGCAGACTAAGGGCACGAACTAGGGGAGAGCGGAGGATCCGGTGCGGCATAAAAAGAAGCGCAACAAGCTCAGCCGCGATAAGGCGCACCGGTCGGCCCTGCTCTCGAACCTCTCGAAGCAGCTGATCGAGCACGAGCGGATCCAGACCAGCCAGGCCAAGGCCAAGGCGGTCAAGCCCGAGGTGGAGAAGCTGATCACGCTCGCCAAACGCGGCGACCTGCACGCACGGCGCCAGGCGTTGGCCACGCTCCACAACGACAAGTTCATCGTCCACAAGCTGTTCGACGAGGTGGGGCCGCGGTATGCGGCCCGGCCGGGTGGTTACACCCGCATCGTCAAGCTCGGTCCGAGGAAATCTGACTCGACCGAGATGGTCTTTCTCGAGTTGGTCTAAGTCGGCGGTTGCCGGGGCCGGGACACCCTCGTTCTGACAAAAGCCGGCCTAAATTAGGCCGGCTTTTTGAGTATCCGCCAGCCCGAGGGTGCCCCCACCCCGGCTTCGACAGGGGCCGGCTGACGCTTAGTACGAGACCGACTCTAGGTATAGGCCGTGGGGTGGGGCCGTATCGCCTGCGGCGGTGCGGTGGGCTCTGGTTAGGAGCTGGATGAAGCTCTCTACGGTTCGGCGGCCGCTGGCTACTTCCAGTTGGGTGCCGACGAGGATGCGGACCATGTTGCGCATGAAGGCGTCGGCGGTGATCTGGAAGTTGAGGATGTCGCCTTCCTGGGTCCAAGAGGCGGCGTGGATGTCGCGGTCGAAGCGGACGTGGTCGGTTTGGGTGGGCGTGAAGGCGGTGAAGTCGTGGGTGCCCTCGAGAGCGGCGGCGCAGGCGTTTAGCGCTTCGTGGTCGATCCGGTGGGGCCACCAGAGGGATTTGCCTTGCTCGAAGGGGCTGGGGGCGGAGCGGGCTAGGAGGCGGTAGCGGTAGCTGCGGGATTTGGCGTCGTGGCGGGCGTTGAAGCCGTCGGTTGCATTCGTGGCGGCGGTGACCGCGACGTCGTCAGGAGAGAGGCCGTTGAGGCGGCGGCTCAGGTCCTGGGGCGGCTCGGCGGCCGTGTCGAAGCTTGCCACCTGTCCCAGGGCGTGGACGCCGGTGTCGGTGCGGCCTGCCACCGTCAGCTCGACCGGCTCGCGCAGGACCGTCTCCAGCGCCGTCTCCAGCTCGCCCTGCACGGTGAGCAGGCCGGGCTGGCGGGCCCAGCCGCGGAAGCCGGAGCCGTCGTATTCGATGTCAAGTCGCACGGTGGGCACGGCGGCAGTATCTCGGAGGGGGGCAGCGGCATCCCCGACACCTAGAATCGAGTTGGTGCGCATCCTCCTCACCAACGACGACGGCATCGCCGCGCCGGGGCTGCAGGCCGCCCGGCGGGCGCTGGTCGAGCTCGACGACGTCGAGATCGATGTGATCGCTCCCGACACCAATCGCAGCGCCATCGGACGCGGCATCACCACCCGCTCGCCGCTCACCGTCGAGGAGGTCACTTTCGATGACGGCCGCGTCGGCTACGCGACCGACGGGACGCCGGTCGACTGCGTCCGTTTCGCCGAGCTCGGCCTGGTCGGCGGCCGGCCCGACCTGATCGTCTCCGGGATCAACCACGGCGCCAACCTCGGCGACGACATCACCTACTCGGGCACGGTGGCGGCGGCGCTGGAGGGGATCATCCTCGGAATTCCGGCGATCGCCGTCTCCCAGCAATCCTCCGCCGGCGGCCTCGGCTACGTCAGCGGGCGATTCGATTTCACCGTCGCCGCCCCCTTCACCGCCCAGCTGGTCAGCCGCCTGCGCGAGGAGTCGATGCCGGAGGCGACCCTGATCAACGTCAACTGCCCCTCCCGCGAGCCAACCGGGATCGAGGTGACGAAGCTCGGCAAACGGATCTACAACGACGAGCTGAAGCTGGTCGAGGAGAAGGACGGCCGCCGCCACTACGAGATCTACGGCTGGCAGCCCGGCTACGAGGAGATCGAGGGGACGGATCTCCACGCGATCGCCGAGGGACGGATCGCGGTCACTCCGATCCACTTTGACCTCACCGACCACGGCGGCCTCGAGCGGCTGCGTAGCTGGGGGTTCGAGGAGATGCTGGCCAGCGCCGCGACCGCGTGAGCTCCGCCCCTGAGCAACGAGCCGAGGAGCTGCGCGAGCTCCTCGGGCATCACAACCACCTCTACTACGTCCTCGACGACCCGCAGATCGGCGACGACGAGTACGACGCGCTGCTCGACGAGCTGCGGGTGCTGGAGAAGGATTACCCGGAGCTGCAGTCGCCGGATTCGCCGACGCAGCGAGTGGGGGCCTCGCCGCTCGAGCAGTTCGAGCCGGTGGAGCACCTGGAGGCGATGCTCTCGCTCGGCAACTCCCGCAACGAGGAGGAGCTGCGGGCCTGGGAGAACCGGCTCGCCAACTACCTCAAGCGCCTCGACATCACCGCCTCGCAGTTCAGCTACACGACCGAGCCGAAGATCGACGGCCTCGCCGTCACCCTTACCTACGAGGATGGCGTGTTGGTCCGCGGCGCCACCCGCGGCGACGGCCGCGTCGGCGAGGACGTGACCCAGAACCTGCGCACGATCGGGTCTGTGCCGCTGAAGATGAAAGGCAAAGCCCCCGAGCTGGTCGAAGTGCGGGGTGAGGCCTATCTGCCAATCGCCGCCTTCAAAGCGCTGAACGAGCGTCGCGCCGAGGCCGGGGAACCGACCTTCGCCAACCCGCGCAACTCGGCCGCCGGCTCGATCCGCCAGCTCGACCCGAAGCTGGCTGCCGAACGGCCGCTCTCGACCTGGTTCTACGGGATCGGCGCCGTGCGCGGGCTGGACCTGCCCACCCACATGGCCGAGGTCGAATGGCTGCGCGACCGCGGCTTCAAGGTCAACCCCGACACCGACCACCACAAGGGGGTCGAGGGGGTCGTCAAGCGCTGCCACTGGTGGGAGGAGCGCCGCGACGAGCTCGACTACGAGATCGACGGCGTCGTCGTAAAGGTTGACGAGAAGGCGCTCTGGCGGGAGCTCGGCGTGGTCGGTCGCGAGCCGCGCTGGGCGATCGCCTGGAAGTTCCCGCCGACGACGGCGACGACGAAGCTGAACAAGGTGGTCTGGAACGTCGGCCGCACCGGCCATTTGGTGCCCTTCGCGATGCTGGAGCCGGTCCACGTCGGCGGCGTCACCGTGACCACCGCCACCCTCCACAACGAGGAGGACCTGGCGCGCAAGGACGTGCGCGAAGGCGACGAGGTGGTGGTGATGCGGGCCGGCGACGTGATCCCGCAGGTGGTCTCGCCGCGGCTGCCGCGCAAGCAGAAGAGCGCGCGCAAGCCGAAGCCGCCGAAGAAGTGCCCCGCCTGCGGCACCGAGACGGTCAAACCGGAGGACTCGGTCTTCACGATCTGCCCCAACCGCCGCGGCTGCCCAGGGCAGTCCTTTCAGGCCGTCAAACACTTCGTCAGCAAGGGGGCGATGGACATCGACGGCTTCGGGGAAAAGCAGGCTTCGCGATTCCTCGGTGAGGGGCTGATCGCCGACGTCGCCGACATCTACGACCTCAGCGAGGAGCAGCTGACCGCGCTCGACCGCTTCGGCGAGACCTCAGCCCGGAACCTGCTCGCCGCGATCGACGGCTCGCGGCAGCGGCCCTTCAAACGGGTCCTCTACGCGCTCGGCCTGCCCGGCGTCGGCTACGTCACCGCGGAGGCGCTCGCCGACCACTTCGGCTCGATCGACGCCCTCCACGAGGCCGACCCCGAGGCGATCGAGGAGGTCGAGGGGGTGGGGCCGATCATGGCGGTGCAGATCAACGAGTCGCTGACCGACGACGTCACCTGGTCGCTGGTCGAGAAGCTGCGGGAGAAGGGCCTGCGGCTGGAAGCCGACGGTTCCGAACGGCGGCAGCAGGGCGGCCCGCTGGAAGGCAAGACCGTCGTCCTCACCGGCACCCTGCCCGAGCTGACCCGCGAGGAGGCGGCGGCGCTGGTCAAGTCCGCCGGCGGCAAGGTGACGAACTCGGTCTCGAAGAAAACCGACTACGTCGTCGCCGGCGACAACCCGGGCTCAAAGCTCGCCAAAGCGGAGAAATTCGGCACCGAGATCCTCGACGAGGCGGGGCTGCGCGAGCTGGTCGGAACTGCCTAGTAGCCGGCGACGGCGCCGGCGATGCGGTCTTGGTCGAGGTGAGCGAGGCTGAGGCTGCCGACGCCGTTCATCAGGATCGAGAAGGCCATGATCCGGCCGCTGCGATTGAAGCAGTAGCCGGAGAGGTTGCTGACGCCGGTGATCGTCCCGGTCTTGGTGCGGCAGCGGCCGTAGGCGGCGGTGCCGTGCATGCGGTCGTCAACGGTCCCTTCGTGGCCGGCCAGAGCCAGGTCCTGGATGAAGTCGTCGCCCGCAGGGTCCTGCCGCATCGCCAGCAGCAGGTTGACCACCTGGCGCGGGCTGGCGCGGTTGGAGCGGGTGAGGCCGGAGCCGTCGACGGCGTGGACGCCGGAGTCGCGGGAGCGGGCGAAATCCTCAACTACCGCGGCTCCCGCCGCGGTAGTGCCGCCCTTGCCGAGGCGGGCGCCGAGCAGCTTGATCAGCATCTCGGCGAAGAAGTTGTCCGACCAGACGTCGGTGGTGTCGACGATCCGGTCGAGGCTGGGGGAGAGCACCACCCCGACCCGTTCGGCATAGGCCGGCGTCGGTTGCAGCGCCACCCGCGAGGGGATGTCCACGCCCGCGGCGCGCAGCGAGGCCGCGAGCTTGGTGGCGGCGAGCTTGGCCGGGTCGGTGGCGAATCCGCTGGAGCTGGTCGAGCCGCGGAAGCCGGAGTTGAAGGCGAGCCCGGAGAGGGGGCCGATGTAGCTGCTGGTCGCGTAGCCGGAGTCGGCGACGCCGCGCAGGCGGTCGAAGACGGTGTCGTCGGCGTAGAGGCGGCCGCTCACCGCGGTGATCCCGGCGGCCTTGATCTGCGGGGTGAGGGCGAGGAGGTTGGTGCCGAGACCGGCCAGGTAGCCGTTGTAGAAGCTCGGCGTTCCCAGCGCCGGGTCGCCGCCGCCCTGGAGGTAGAGGCTGCCGTGAAGGACGCCCTGAGCGTCGATCTTGCCGTCGCGGAAGACCTTCGTCGCGACCCGCGTGTCCGGGCCGAGCTGGGAGAGCACGGTCGCGGTGGTGAACAGCTTCATGTTCGAGGCGAGGAAGCGCGGCCGTCCCGGCGCGGCGGCGCAGACTGTTTTGCCGGATTCGGCGTCCACCACCATCAGCCCGCTGGCGCTGCCGCCCCCCTGGCGTAGCCAGGCGCGCATCTGGTCGCAGCTGGCGCTTGCCTGGGCGGCCCCGGCCCAGAGCAGGAAAAGGCCTGCTAGGGCCGCCAAGAGGGGGAGAACGATGCGTTTCACCGGGTTTCCCAACACGTGAGATGCGGAAGGTAGCGGTCGAGGATGACCTCCAGCCCTGGAATACTGCACGTATGGGTGAAGTCGTAGACATCGAGTCCAAACCGCGAAAGCGGAAAGGCCGGCGCAAAAAGCCCTCGAAGACCGCGCTGGTACTCGGAGGCGGCGGCTTCACCGGCGGCGTCTACGAGATCGGCGCCCTGCGCGCCCTCGACTTGCTGGCGGTGAACAGCACGGTCAACAACTTCGACATCTACGTCGGCACCAGCGCCGGCTCCTTCGTCGCGGCGATGCTGGCCAACGGCGTCACGCCCGAGGAGATGATGCAGGTGATCAACGAGCGGGTGCCCTCGGACCTCGAGGATCTCGACCTCAGCCGCGTCCTCAAACCGAACTACCTCGGCTTCCTCAGCAAGGCGGCGGCGTTGCCGCTGCGCACCGCCCAGCTGCTGCGGCAGCTGACGCGGATCGGCGAGCTTTCGATGATTGACATCGGCGTCGGCCTGGCCGAGGCGCTGCCTGCCGGCCTCTACTCCGGCCGCGGCCTCTCCGACTACGTCGAGGAAGCTCTCGGCGAAAGCGGCCGCGTCAACGACTTCCGCCTGCTCGACAACGAGCTCTACCTGGCCGCGACCGACCTTGACACCTGCGAGCGGATCGTCTTCGGCGAGGAAGCCTGGAGCGACGTGCCGATCTCCAAAGCGGTCGAGTGCTCGACCTGCCTGCCGATCGTCTACAAGCCGGTCGACCTGAAAGGGCGCCAATTCATCGACGGCGGCATCCGCTCGACCACCAACGTCGACATCGCCGTCGAGAAGGGCGCCAAGTTCATTGTCGTCGTCAACCCGCTGGTGCCCTACGTCAACGACTTCCAGAACACGATCCCCACCGTCACCGGTCGCCGCGTCCGCCGCGTCTCTGACATGGGCCTGCCGGCGATCGCCAACCAGACCTTCCGCCTGATCGCCCACCAACGGCTCCACCAGGCCGTTGAGCAGTGGCAGGAGAAATACCCGGGCGTCGACATCATCCTGCTCGAGCCCGAGCCGACCGACGAGCTGATGTTCGGGACGCCGATCATGGACTACTCGCGGCGCCTGCGGATCGCCAAGCACGGCTTCGAGACCGTCACCGCCGCCCTTGCCCGCGACTACCACCACTTCGCTGAGATTGCCGAGCGCCACGGCCTCGAAATCTCCGAGCGCCGCGTCCGCCGCGTCGTCGAGCAGGCGACAGACGAAGAGCCCGAGGAAATGTCCACCTGGCGGCGCGTGCTGGAGCAGACGACCTCGGTCCTGCTGCGGCAGAGCGGCCAGGCTTCCTGACCGGGCTGGGGTGCCGCGTCGCGGCTCAGGCCGCGTAGAGCTGCTCGATCGCGCCCTCGTGCTTCTGGGCGACGACGGCGCGCTTGACCTTCAAGGTCGGCGTCAGCTCGCCGGTCTCCTGGGAGAGGTCGTGGGGGAGGATCGAGATCTTCTTCACCTGCTCGACCCGGGCGAAGTTCTGGTTGATCTTCTCGACGTGGGCTTCGATCGCGGCCTTGACGTCGCGGTTCTGGGCGAGCTGGCCCGGGTCCTCGGGGAGGTCGTGCTCCTGGGCGTATTTGACCGCCTCTTCGGGATCGAGGGTGACCAGCGCCACCAGGTAGGGCCGGCGGTCGCCGACGACGACGCACTGGGAGACCAGCGGGTGCTGCTTGATTTCGGCCTCGAGGTTGGCGGGGGTGATGTTCTTGCCACCCGCGGTGATGATGATGTCCTTTTTGCGGCCGGTGATCTTGATGAAGCCGTCGCTCTCGATCTCGCCGATGTCGCCGGTGTGGAGCCAGCCGTCGACGATCGTCTCCTTCGTCGCCTCCGGGTTCTTGTGGTAGCCCTGGAAGACGTTGGGACCTTTGACGAGGATCTCGCCGTCCTCGGCGATCTTCACCTCGCAGCCGGGGAACGGCTTGCCGATCGTGCCGACCTTGAAGTCCTCGGGGGTCGAGATCGTCGCCGCGGTCGAGGTCTCGGTCATCCCCCAGCCCTCGAGGACGAGGACGCCGGCGGCGTCGAAGAAGCGCAGGATCTCCGGGTTGATCGGGGCGGCGCCGGAGACGGCGAGGCGGATCCGGCCGCCGAAGAGGTTGCGGATTTTCGACAACACCTGCTTGTCGGCAAAATCGTAGGAGCGCTGCAGCAGGAAGCCTGGCTTGCGCCCGCTGCGTTCGACCTCGTGCATCTTCGCGCCGGTCTTAATCGACCAGTCGAAGATCGCCTTTTTGAGGCCGCCCTCTTTTTCCATCCCACTGGTCGCGGCGGTGTAGATCTTCTCGAAGATCCGCGGTACCGAGGGAAAGTAGGTCGGCTTCACTTCCGCCAGGTTCGGGAGGATCTTCAGCGGGTCTCGCTCCCAGTAGGCGATCGTGGTGCCGAGGTCGAAGCTGCCGAGCTGGATCAGCAGGGCGAAGGAGTGGGCGAGCGGCAGGTAGAGGTAGCTGAGGTCTTCGTCTTCGATGACGCTGACCTCGTTGACCATGGTCAGCATCGACCGGTAGTTGCCGTGGCTGATGATGCAGCCCTTCGGCGGCCCGGTCGTGCCGGAGGTGTAGATGAAGGTGCAGATGTCCCCGGGGGCGACGGCCTCGTAGAGCGTCTTCCAGGTGGCGTTGTCCCCGCCCGCGCCTTTGGCGGCCAGGTCCTCCATCGAGATCGCGTCCTCGGCGCTGCCGGTCATCAGGACGATCTGCTCCAGCTGCGGCAGCTGGTCGCGAACCTGCCGCACCTTCTCCAGCTGTTCGGCGTCCTCGACGACGACGACCTTGGAGTCGGAGTTCTCGAGCACGTAGCGGCACTCCTCGGGCGAGTTGGTCTGGTAGATCGGGACGACGGTGGCGCCGATCGAGAGCGCGGCGAAGTCGAAGTAGGTCCACTCCGGGCGGGTGTTGCCGAGGATCGCCACCCGGTCGCCTTTCTCGATCCCGAGGGTGACGAGGCCGAAGGCGAGGGGACGGACGATCTCCCGAACCTCGTCGAAGGTGCGGTCGACCCAGCGGTCGCCCTCCTTGAACTTGACCGCCACCGCGGACCCGTACATCTCCGCTGCCCGTGGCAGCAGATCCGCGATCGTCTGCGAGTTCGTGCCTCTCCCCGACATCTGCCGGGGGAGTCTAGTTCAGCGCCGAGCTCGGGGAGAAGGGCGCCCAGAAGGCGAGGGCATCAGGTTGCGTAGGGAAGTTTCGAAAAGCGTGCGGTCGATCCGGCCGTGGTAGATCGGTACCCCCATCTCGACACATTTACCGATCACCTCCCCTCGCTCCATCTTCAGCTGGTCGGCGAGCTGGGTGGGGGTGAGGTGATGGGCCATCGGTGACCTCCCGGTCGTGAGAAATGGGTAGCGCCCATAAATGGGTAGCGCCCATGTTCATCCCGCTGCGGCGGGATGTCAACCGTGGAAGCCCGCAGCCTGCGGGATCAGCCGATCGCCGCCGCCCGCGATAATGCCTGTGGATGTCCTCTGAAGTTGCCGTCAAGCCGCTGCCCCGCCGGGGCAGGTTCTGGGTCGTCGCCCTGCTCGCGATGGGCCTCTTCGCCCTCGGCTATGCGATCGTCAACATCTCGACCCAGAAGGCCGACAAGACCATCGTCCACGTGGCCGGCATCTCCGAAGCCCAGGAACTGTTTGGCGGCGTGCCCCAGGAAGGCGACCGGCTCGGCTCCGACGACGCCCCGGTGACGATCCAGGTCTTCAACGACCTCCAGTGCTCGAGCTGTCGCGACGACTTCCTCAGCACGATCCCTGGCCTGATGGAACAGTACGTGCGCCCGGGCGACGTCAAGCTCCTCTACCGCCACTACTCCAACGCGGAAACGGCGCAGGAGCTCGGCTTCTACGGGGCCGAGGCGGCGGCCGACCAGGGCTACGGCTGGCAGTACCTCTACCTCTTCTTCCGCAGCCAGGAAGAAGCCAAGGGCTTGACCAGCGAGCGCGCTTTTGGCGACTTCTCGAAGACGATCGCGGGCGGGGTCGAGGAACTCGACATCGAAGAATGGGAACGCGACATCGAAGAAAACGGCGGCTCGGACGGGGCGATCCAGAAGCGGCTCGAAGGCTACGAGGAACTGGGCCGCGACCTCGGCATTCGTTACGGCCAGGCGATGATCGTCAGCGGGCCTAACGGGACGGAAGCGCTGCAGGAAGGCCCCTCGCACACTGAAGTGAAGCGAGCGATCGCCGCGGTCGAATAGCACCTCCTCATCGAAGCGCGCGACGGGGACAATTTTGGAAGGAAAACTTATCGAAAAAATGCTCTAGAACTCAGGAGAACTTTTTGCAATCGATCATCGGTGGGGCTTTGATGAAAGACGTCGATTCCGGGGCCGCATCCGATCACCTCGACCAGGTGGGAGCATCCGAGCCGGAGTACCAGTGGCCCGAAGCGCCCAAGATCGAAGGCCTATGGGAGGCGCTTCCCGAAGAATCGACGCCTCAGACTCAGGGAACCTCACAAGATCGGCTGATGCTGTGGGCGACCAATGATTCCATCGACCCGGGGGTCTGGGTCCCCGACCAGCCCGAGGTGAAAGTGCCGCCCGGCCTGGAGTACCTCATTGAATTCACTCGGGGAGGGCAGCCCGCCGCCTATACCTTGGCGTGGCGGCAGCGCTGGCGCCAGGTGCCGAACACCTACACCCACGTCCCCCCGGGAGGCGGGTACACCAAGACCTATGAGACCACCCATGGCATCTCTCGAACCGAAGCCCAAAGCATCAGTGCGGAGCTTGGGGTGGAAGTGGGAGACCTCGGCGCGAAGTTGCAGGCGACGTTCGAACACTCGATGACGGTCAGCGAAGAAAAAAGTGAAAAAACGCAGTACGCGGCTGGATCACCCGCCGAGGGCTATGTCCGGGTCTGGGTCCTGTGGCAGCTGGTGGATGAAGTTGTGGCTCTAGACCCCCAGGGGAACGTCCTCGACTTCGGCACGGAGTACGGACAGGTGCATAACCTGATGAATGATGAAGAATGTGCTCTGGCCTATTTGAACGTTCAACAAAAATT
>Ga0307316_10000068_pt1 | contig 25662 bp, 20 predicted proteins | sample ER_DNA_356_FD_194504 | JGI IMG/M metagenome (GOLD analysis project Ga0307316, IMG submission 194504) | Bulk soil microbial communities from the East River watershed near Crested Butte, Colorado, United States - ER_DNA_356 | ecosystem: Environmental > Terrestrial > Soil > Floodplain | place... | reverse complement strand
AGAGCATCGCGGGGTCGCATGAGGGTCCTGTCGCATATGTAGTCAAACGAACCGCGGATGCCAACGGCAGGATCGGCGATTGCCGCCCATGCTTCATCGAAGTCGCCGGTGATTTCAGTGCTGTCCGTAATGCGCTTTTGCAGAATATCTCGAAAAAGCTGCCGATCATCCCACTCCAGTTCGATCGGCGTCTCCTTGCCGCGATCGGATGCATGTCTATTCAGCAGGTCCAGAACATCTGGGCGGATGAAGACGACGCAATGAAAATCCACGCCTCTGGCACTGAGGGAGCGTTCTAGCTTCCGGCTCGCTTCGAGGAGACCTTGGAGAATTAGGATGTCCTCGAAGGTTGCTCCCCGGGTCGCCCAACTTTTATCGAGATTGTCGATCAGGAGCCAGACTTTGTCCTTCTCTTCGGTTACATAGGCAGCGACAGCGTCGCTCAGGGCCTTGAGATCTCCTCCGTAGACCAGCTCAACGAGGTTCGTCCGCGCGGTAATTTCACCTGCTGCAGATATTCGCTCGGCAAGCTTGTCAATCTGCCTGAGGAATCTCTGGGAAAGATCTTCGTCAGATGCAAGCCCATGTCCAAGGAATGCATTTTGCAGAGCCTCATATCGTTCGAAACGTTGACCTCCATCTCGTTGCGCAGCGATCAGCTCGCCCTCGCTAAAGAGGATCTTGTGTCCGATCTCGACCGTCAATAGGAACGTCCAAAGGGCCGTTACGGCTTGTTCCTTTTGGCCTTCCGAAAGTGCTTGGAGAACGGCCTCCCGCAGCTTCGTAAACTGGAATCCCTCAGGCCGAAAATCCAGCATCAGAGTTGCGCGACCTCGCGATACTGAGGATCTGACACCGTAAAACACTGCCGTCTTTCCTGAGCCCTTTCGGCCGACGACCAGTCGCCCGTGGCCCTGTTTAGCTCTCGCAAACGGTCCCGTCTTCACGAAGTAGCGCCGTAGACCCGAAATCTCATTCTCGGCTGCAACGTCGCCTAGATCGAGCACTTCGAGCACCCCGCCGCCCCCGACCGAGGCCCGCCCGCCAGATTGCATGCGCTCGATAACCTGCAGGATCGTAGGCTCAATCAGGCTCCCAATCTGACGAGGATCGTCCCACTCGCGAACGACGTCGCCATAGTCGATTGGTTGACGTACCCCGCCTTCTTCCTGCAGCATTAGTACAGCCTTTTCTTCGGCCATTGCGATTCCGCAGAGGAAAGCGCACAGGGCGTTATGCACGATTGCGACTTCGCCCCGTTTCGGACTGAGTAAGTTGGCGATCACACCGAACGAACCCCGGACCTGCTTCCATTGCTCATACAAGGAGGTTCGCGGGGTCTCGGTCGGGTCATGGACTCGAAAATTCTTGACGAGCGACTTTTTCAATGCCGATAGCAACTGGCCCGCGCCCTCAGTTGCAAGTGGTCCCTTGATGACGTAGACCGGTGCCTCTGAAAATATCTTCTTAGGCAGATTTCCTAGGGTGGGTGCTTTAGCTCTTCTTGCCTTTTCGGCAAGTTCCTCAGCGTTACCGAAGTCGATGTATCCAAGCGTCTCAAGAACGCGGACACCCTCAAAGAGTTTTGAGTCTGCCACAACGCTTGAATCGCGGATTGGCTTTACTGGAACGCCTAGCCCTATACAGAAACCTAACTCGAACATGAGGTTTAGATTTAGGGTGGTGACGTCAGCAAACACGCGCGAAGTCCCGCGAATCTCTTTACAGATCTCGCAGAAAATAAGCTGACCGGCTATATCGAAGCTCCTCCAGCTACGCCAGGACTCCCCGCTACTGCTGAGCCGTTCCCTCGCCGCTTCTATCGTCCCTGCGATTGGTTTTGGCTCTGACGGGAACAGGAAAAGACCATCTGCGGAGGTGATCGCGTTCAGGTCTTTGTCACAGGCGTTGCCCGTGTACTGACAAAAATCCGGCGGGATTTGGAGCAGCTGCGCTTGATCCATCATCGGAGACACTATCGATAATAGATGGGTACGTTTTGAGGTCGGTATCGGGCGGTGCAGTGTTGGGCCAGGCGTCCATGTCTGGTGCGCGAGGCCTCTTAAAGTTGCAGGAAGTTGCTGGGGAGACGCCTGCGGAAGTGTGGAAGCTAAGGAAGGAGCCGGGTCCTGGTGATGAGGCTCAGCGCCATGTGCCTTTGTTAGGCGTATCGCGTTGGCTGCTCGCTTTCGATCCACCAGGTCAGCTACCGCCCTGGCTCGCGGCTTCGGCCGTGCGCAGCGACCTCGCGGCCGCCTCGCGGCTGTCGCCTAAGCCGACCATTAGGTTGACGGTGAGCTCGCGGATGATGTTGAGGCCGCCGCCTTCCTGGCCGAAGGCGCCGCCGATCTCGAGGAGGAGCCAGCCGTGGGTGGCGCTTAGGAACTGGCCGGCTGGGTTGACTGGGCCGGTGGGGTCGATTCTTCCTGAGGCCGTCACTCTGGCCATCGAGTTGACTAGGACGTCTAGGGCGGCTTGGGCCTGGGGGGTGTTGGCTGCTGCGCCCGCTACTGCTACTTCCAGGCCGACGTGGTGGCGCAGCTCGCGGCCGGTCAGGCCGAACATCAGTCTGTAGAGCTGGGGGTGAGACAGGGCCCATTCGCTGTAGGACCAGCCCTTGGCGATGAAGTCGGCTACCGGGTCCTCGGTCTCCGGAACCTGGTCGACGTGGCGGGCGAAGCGGGCGAAGCCTTCGGCAACGATCGCTTCGAAGAGGCCGGGCATGCCGCCGAAGAGGGTGTAGAGGGCTTGGGTAGAGGCGCCGACCTCGGCGGTTAGCGCTCGCGCCCGCAGTACCTCGGGCCCCGACTCTTCGACGGCCCCCGTCGCAGCGTCGATCAGCTGTTGGCGCTGCTCGCTCCGGGATCTGGCGCGGTGGGTGGATGCTTTCTTGCCGTGGCGGGGCGGGCATTTCGATTTCGCGCTAGCCTCCATTTATAACAATGTTACAACGGCGTTCGGATAGAGGCTCCAATGACTTCGACGTGATCGTCGTCGGCGCTCGTTGCGCCGGCTCGCCGCTGGCGACCCTCCTCGCCAAACGGGGCTTGAGCGTCTGTCTCGTCGACCGCGACGACTTCCCCAGCGACACGCCGTCCACGCACGGGATCCAGCCGGTCGGCGTCGAGATCCTGGGACGCTTGGGCGTGCTGGATCAAATTCGCGAGGTGGCGCCGCCGCTCGAATCGGCGTTCCTGGCGTTCGACGAGCACCGGGTCCGGGTGGACGACGCGGCTCGGATCACCGGCTCGCCGATGTACAGCGCCCGTCGGGTCACGCTCGACGCGATCCTCCTCGATGCCGCTCGGGCTGCCGGCGCGGAGATCCGGACGGGGGCGACGGTGACCGGGCTTCTGTCCGCGGCCGGTCGAGTGGTCGGCGTCGAGACGACGAAGGGATCGCTGCACGCGCCGCTCGTCGTCGGCGCCGACGGCGCCCGCTCGACCGTCGCCAGGCTCGTCGGCGCGGAGGAGTACCACCGCACCCCGGCCCACCGGGTCTTCCTGTGGTCCTACTTCGAAGGTGTCGACGAGCGCGAGCGGCGCGTCTGGCTCGGCGGCATCCGCGAGGACAACTTCCTCGCCATGCCGACCGACTCCGGACTCTTCCTCGCCGCCTTCGTCGCACCGATGCGCCGTCGCGACGAGGTCCGCGCCGATCGCACCGGCGCCTATGAAGAGGGGGTCCGTCGCTGGCCGGAGCTGGGGCAGGCCCTTGCCCCGGCCCGTCGCTGCCAGCCGGTCCAGCTGATGTCCAACTGGCACGGCTTCTTTCGCCGCTCGGCCGGGCCGGGCTGGGCACTGGTCGGAGATGCCGGCCACTTCAAGGACCCGACGCCGGGACAGGGGATCGCCGACGCGCTGCGTCAGGTGGAGCGGCTGGCTCCCGCGATCGAGGCATCCCTGGGCGGCGCGCAGCCCGACGACGCGCCGCTCCTCGACTGGTGGAGGTGGCGTGACGAAGACGCCTGGGAGATGTACTGGTTCGCCCAGGACATCGGCGCCGCCGAAGGCCCGCAGCACCTGAACGTCGCCGCCGGTGCCCGCTTCGCCGAGGAGCCCGCGATCGTCGAAAACCTGCTCCGCATCCTCAACCACGAGGTCCCGCCCTCGAGCCTCTTCACCCCGAGCTTCGTCTTCTCGATCCTGGCCCGAGCGATCCGCGAAGGGCGGGGCCACCGCCGCGCAGTCCTCGCCGAAGCGTGGGAGATCGCCATGGAGGAAGTGCGTCGCGCACGCCGCCGCCGGCTGCGCCCGGCGGGGATGCGTAGCGGGCGATCAGTTTGAGCAGTGACTGAGAGGCGATTGTGCTCGCGGCGGTCGCCGATCAAGAGCGGGCAGGCCGGGACACGTCGAACCGCGCCATCGCGATCGGGCCGCGCAGGCCGGTCGGGCCGATCGCGCGAACGCGGAAAACGTGGCGGCCTCTGCCGACCCAGTAGCGGTAGGGCGAGTGGCAGCGGCGCCAGCGGCGGCGGTCGGGTTTGCAGAGGAAGCCGCGGGCGCCGTCTCGGGAGTAGAAGCGGAAGCGCGCCTTGATGCGGCGGTGCTTCGTCGCGGCGGACGTCCAGAACCCCTCTGCGAAGACCAGGTGGGTCCGGGGGCGCCGGCGGGCCCGTTGAGGCGTTGGCTTGGTGGGGGAGGCGGGGACCGCGAACGGTTCGGTGGCGGTAAAGATGCGGCTGTTGGCGCCGACCAGGACGCAAAGGGAGGTTGAGGGGCAGGAGGCTCCCCAGAGCGCGTTCTTGACGAACTGGCCGTGGTCGATCTCTTCAGCCTCGAAGGGGACGAGGTTCTCGAACGTCCACGAGGCCGGCCCGCCGGTCGGGTCGGTCGAGGTGAGGACGTCGGCGTTGTTGTCGACCGCGACGCAGCGCCCGGCCGTCGGGCAGGTGAAGCCGGTGAGCAGAACAGAGCCGTCGGCGTTGGCCAGGGAGAAGGGCGTTCCGCCGGCCGGGTCGCGCGAGCTGAGGAGGTTGCCGCCGGCATCGCCGGCGACGCAGAGCAGCGAGGCGACGCAGGACACCGCCTCGAGGTCGCGCTGCGTCGGCGAGCCCAGCCGCTGCCAGGCCGAGGCGCCGCCGGTGGGATCGGTCGAGACGAAGATCAGCCCCCCTTTGGCGACGGCAATGCAGAGCGAGGGCGTGGCGCAGGAGACTCCACGCAGGTCGGGCGAGCCGGGCAACTGGGTCGTCCGCCAGCCGCCCGCGACCGGGTCGCTCGAGGTGACGATGCTTCCCGCGGCGGTGCCGTAGCCGCCGGAGACGGCGACGCATAGCGACGGCGAGGGGCAGGACACGGCAGTCAGATGGGGTGCCCTGCCGGGTTCCTTTACGTCGCTCACCGACCAGGCGCCCGCGCCGCCCGCCGGGTCGGCCGAGACCCAGACGGACCCTTCGTATCCGACCGCGACGCAGAGGCTCTCGCTGGCACAGGACACCCCGTCGATCCCGCCGCGGGGGAAGGAGCACGACGCCGGGGGAACGCCTTCTTCTTCCAGGCAGCTCTGTTTCGGCTCGTCGTAGGTGGGGTTGACGACGTGCCAGCGGTCGGCGTCGCCGGTCGGCGAGCGCGAGAAGGCGATCGTGTCGAGGGAGCCGCCGGCGACGCAGAGGGACACGCTGGGGCAGGAGACGCCGAAGAGGGCGACCTGGTCGGTCCCGCCTTCGAGCTGTTTCGGCGGCAGCTGGCGCACGGCCCACTTCGAGGCCGCGGCGTGGGCGCTCCCGGCAAGCGCAAGTAAGAGCACGATCGCGGGGACGAAGAGCCAGTGGCGCATGTGCTGCCCCGGTTTCCATTCGCCGCGCCTCACGAGCGCACGTTCTTATCAGGCGATGGTCACCAGGTGCGAGGAACGTAGGTCTCAGCGGCACCGACGATAAGCAAAGCGGTGAGGCAGAAGTAGACGGCGGCAACGGCGGCCTTGGTGCCCGTCGGCACCGAGTGGAACTCGCGGCTTTCCTCGGAGTGCCGATCCTTGAAGCGGTGGTAGAGCTCGGGGCCGCCGAGCAGGAGGACGAACAGGAGCATGAAGGGGCCGAGGAAGATGACGGTGGCGGCGACGGCTATGAGGATCCCGGCGATCCAGACGTAGGGACCGAGGACGGCCATCGCTCGTCCACCATCCAGCGGCAGTACCGGCAGCAGGTTGATCAGGTTGATGAAGAAGCCGACGTAGGCGATGGCGCGCCAGAGGTCGCTGCCGGTCCCCAGCCAGACAGCGAGCGGGATCAGGGTACCGACGGTGCCGAGGATCGGACCGGCCAGGCCGACGCGGGCCTCGGCTGCGGCATCCTTGCCCAGGGACTTGGCCGAGATCATCGCGCCGAGGAAGGGGATGAAGACCGGGGCCGAGGCCTCGACCCCCTCGCGGCGGAGCTGGATGACGTGGCCCATCTCGTGGACGAAGAGCAGCAGGACCAGGCCGACGGCGAAGGGCCAGCCGAAAGCAAGCGTGTAGGCGGCGATCGAGATGAACATCGTCCCGAGCGTCATCACGGCCTTGACCTTGATCAGGGCCAGGAAGAGGAACTTGGCCTTGCTCGCCAGGACGGCGAGCGGGATCAAAGGTGCGCCCAGCTTCTTCAGCCGCGACCGGCTGCGCTCCTTGTCCAGCTCCTCGGCCGTTGGCGGCTCGGCTGCGATGAGCGGTTTGCTCAGCTCCATGCCACGGACGATAGGCTCTAGGATCGCGGCCGATGGCGCCCGATCCTGAATCCCTGCCGTTCGTCGACGAGCATGGGGTCGAGGTGGCGGCGGCGCCGGAGGTGGTGTGGGCGTCGTTGTGCCATGTGGTCGACCGGTCCTTCTCCTCGCCGACCGCGGCTCGTGTCGCCCGGATCGTCGGCTGCGATGTGGTGGAGGCGGCGGGACCGCGGCCGCTGACGGAGGGATCGGCGATTCCAGGGTTCGTCGTCGCGCGGGCTGAGGACGGATCCGAGCTGGCTCTCGTCGGCCGGCACCGCTACTCGGACTATGCGCTCGTCTTCCGCCTTACCGGCAGCGACGGGACCACCCGGCTACGCGCCGAGACTCGGGCGCGGTTCCCGGGCACGATCGGTCGGCTCTACCGCACCGCCGTGATCGGCACTCGTGGGCACATCCTCGTGACGATGCAGCTCCTCACCGCGGTCAAGCGGCGCGCTGAGTAGCGGCGCTCGCGACGTAGTAGTTCGCTTTCTGGTCCGCTCCAGGCGCAGCCTGTACGGTGACCGTCGATGGAGACGGTCCTTGTCAGCGGTGGGTCGGGCTTCCTCGGCGGGCGCTGCGTGGTCGAGCTGCTGCGCCGCGGCTACGCCGTGCGGACGACGGTGCGAGACCTCGCCAAGGAGGCGGAAGTGCGGGCGCGGGTCGGCTCCGAGCTCGACCCCGGCGAGCGGCTGACGGTGCTGGCCGCGGACCTACGCTCCGACGAGGGTTGGGCGGAGGCGGTCGCGGGCTGTGAGTACGTCCTCCACGTCGCGTCGCCGTTCCCGGCGGCGCAGCCGAAGGATCCCGACGAGCTGATCGTGCCGGCGCGGGAGGGAACGCTCCGGGTGTTGCGGGCGGCCCTCGACGCCGGCGTCCGTCGCGTCGTCGTCACCTCCTCGGTGGCCGCGGTGCGCGGCAGCGCCGACTCGGCGACGGCGCCGCTGACCGAGGCCGATTGGTCTGACCCCGACGACCTCGCGCTGACCCCGTACGCCCGCTCGAAGACGATCGCCGAGCGGGCGGCCTGGGACCTGGTGCAGGAGCGGGGCGAGGAGCCGCGGCTCGCGGTCGTCAACCCCGGCGCGATTCTCGGTCCGGTCCTTGGCGGCGAGAGCTCGAGCTCTCTGGCCCTCGTCGAACGGTTGCTGAACGGTATGCCCGGGACGCCCCGGATCGGCTTCAGCGTCGTCGACGTGCGCGACGTCGCCGAGCTGCACATCCTGGCGATGACAACGCCAGAGGCCGGCGGCGAGCGCTACCTGGCGACGGCTCGCTTCCAGTGGATGGCCGACGTCGCCGCGGTCCTGCGCGAGCGCCTTGGGGCGGAGGCCGCGAAGGTTCCAACGCGCACCATTCCGAACTTCGTGGTGCGGGCGATGGCCCTCTTCGATCCCGCCGCCCGCTCGGTCGTCGGCCAGCTCGGCCACCGGGTGGAAGCCTCAAACGCGAAGGCGAAGGCGCTGGGCTGGGAGCCACGCCCGGTCGAGGAGACGATCGCCGACTGCGGCAGGAGCCTGGCTCGATGAAGGTGTGGGAACCCCCCCTTACCGGTTGTCGCTCACCACTTAGGGACGGGTGGCGACTCAAACGCGAGGGCGGCAAACGTCTCCTCGGCGTCCACCCTTTCAATCGCCCGGTCGTGCATCCTGGCGATCGCAGCAGCCTTGATCCCCTGCGCCCGCTCTAGGGACTCGTTCTGCAAGTCCGTCAGTTCTTTCCACCCTTGCTCGTCAAGATCCATCGGGACCCAGCTCAGGTGCCGGTCTGGTCGTTTGTCAAACGTGCCCTGGAGGATCGCACCGTCGGCCCGAGCGACAAGCATCTGCAACGTCGAGCGAGTGATCGCCACCCGTTTCTTGTGGCTCAGCTTTTTGAAGTCCTCGTCCGTATGCAGCGCCAGCATTTTGCTCCGGTGGATCTTTTCCACCGACCCGCGTCTCGGGATCGTGTCGACGACGACGATGCAGTCCGCCTCCCGCAGAACTTTGAAGTGGTAGGAGACATGAGAGACGGCGTTTTTCTCACTTAGGGACTCATAGCCCGGGGGCAGGCAGCCCCGCCTTAGGAACTGGATCGGGCTGATGTCCCGTTCGGCGAGGACTTCGAGGATTCGGATGCGGATCGGGTGCTGCAGGGCGTCGCAAACAGCTTTGTCCTGCCTCGGATACTTCTGAGCCGCGGTTGGCATGCAACGCCTCCTGAACAGTTGGAAGAACTAGATCGAATGAATCTAGCCGAATGGCGGGTTGAGTTGGACGCTATTTGCGGCAAGGGTCTTTGCCAGTAGATAGACCTCTATTGGTAGAGCTTGTTCTATTAACGGCCGGGTTCCCCGATCAAGGGAAGGGGGTGAACTCGGATGAAGATCATCGGCGCAGCGCCGCTCTACCCGGCCACGCACACCAACAAGGGCGGCTGATTCCGCCGCGTGGGTCCGGCCCTGCGCCCGTTTGTGGTGGGGTGGGCCCACGCCTGTTTTGATGGGGCGGCGGGCCCCGTGTACGGTGGCCCGATGAGGATGCGGGCCGCAGTCCTGGAGGAGGTCGGCGAGCCGCTGGCGGTGCAGGAGGTCGAGCTGGCCGAGCCGCGGGCCGGCGAGGTGCTGGTCCGGCTGCACGCCTGCGGGGTCTGCCACACCGACCTCTACACCGCCTCGGGTGCCGACCCGTCCGGCTACGCGCCGACGGTGCTCGGCCACGAGGGGGCCGGGGTCGTCGAGGCGGTCGGCGCAGATGTCGGCTCGCTGGCGCCGGGCGATCACGTCGTCACCCTCTTCTCGCCCCAATGCCGTGAGTGCATCCACTGCCGCGACGAGCGCACCAACCTCTGCCTGGCGATCCGCGAGGAGCAGAACAAGGGGCACCTGCCCGACGGGACGACCCGGATCAGCCGCGACGGCGAGGAGATCCGCAGCTTCATGGGCTGCTCGACCTTCGCCGAGTACACGGTGATGCCGGAGATCGCGCTGGCGAGGGTCAGCCCGGAGGCGCCGTTCGAGCACGCCTGCCTCTTTGCCTGCGGGCTCTCGACCGGCCTCGGCGCCGCGATCAACACCGCAACCGTGCGGCCCGGCAGCACCTGCGCCGTGTTCGGCGCCGGCATGGTCGGGCTCGGGGCGGTCGCGGGCTGCCGCCTGCAGGGGGCCGAACGGATCGTCTGCGTCGACCTCTCGCCGCAGCGGCTGGAGCTGGCCCGCGGCCAGGGCGCGACCGACCTGCTCGAGGGCGGGGAGGGGACGGTCGAGCGGATCCTCGAGATGACCGACGGCTTCGGTGCCGATTACACCTTTGAGGCGACCGGCAACGTTGCCGTGATGCGCCAGGCGGTGGAGGCGGCGCGAATGGGCTGGGGCCTTTGCACCGTCGCCGGCGTTGCCGGCCGCGGCGAGACCCTCGACGTCGTCCCGCGCCTGCTGATCACCGGCCGCCGCATCGCCGGCTCCTCCTTCGGCGGCGTCAAGGGCCGCGATCAGGTCCCGGTCCTGATCGACCGCTACCTCGCCGGCGAGATCGACCTCGACCCGTTCGTCTCCCACCGGATCACGCTCGACGAAGTCAACCGCGGCTTCGAGCTGATGGAGGCCCAGGACGGCATCCGCAGCGTGATCGAGTTCGCTTAGCCACGCGGTCAGCCCGAAGCCGGCATCGAGGCGATGTCCGTGCGGCCTTTCTCGGCCTTTGAGGTGAGGTAGGCGAGCTGCTGGTCGCGCTTGGCGTCGAGGGCATCTTTCTTTTCGCTGAAGACCTGCTTCCAGTGGGCGGCACTCTTGCGGATCTTGGCTTCGGCCGCTGCCTCTATTTCGTCTTCCTTTTTCGCCTCGGCGGCGTGGAGTTCGGCCTTCTGGTTGCGGAAGGCCTCCTTCAGGTCGGCGCGCTTTTGGCTCTCTTCTTTGCGTTTGATCTGCAGTTCGGTGATCTTGGCGGTGATCCGTTCCTGGATCGCGCTTTTGGCGGCGACGTTCTTGGTCTTCGCCTTCTGCTCGCGCAGCCTTGCGATCTGCTTGTTGACCTTCGCTTCGAAGGTGCGGTGCCCGGTCTCGACCCGCTGGACCTTTTCGCGATAGCTCTCGGCGGCCTTCCTCGCTCTGGCCGCGAACTCGGCGTCGAGGGCTTCGGTTTCCTCGGCTTCGGCGCCGCGGATCGATGCTCGCTGTTCCTTGAACTTGGCGTCGGTTTCGGCTTTCGCTTCGTCGCTAGCGCGATTGAAAAGCGCGTTGGCTTTGTGGGTGGCCGCTTCCAGCTTCGCCGTCAGTTCCGACTGGTAGGTGTCTTTCTGCGCTGCGGTGGTCGGCTGCCCGACGAGGCCGTCGAGCTTCTTGACGTATTCGACGAAGGCCTTGTACTGGGCGGTCGTGGCGAGGCTGGGCCGCTTGCCGGTGGCGGCTGCGCCGGCGGGCAGTAGGAGCGCCGCGCAGAGAACGGGGACGAGGATCCTTCGTGCAAGGCGTTGCGGTTTCTCTCGCATCACTGCCTCCCGGGGCCGGACTGGATTGGCACCGCGCACCTACCCGGGCGGTGCGGGAAATATCACTTGAGGGCCGCCGTAGGCCGAAGCGGCGCTCAGCGGAGCTCGTCGAGCGAGCTGACCTCGAGGTCGAACGGCTCGTCGGCGGCGCGGCGGCGGCGGTAGGGCGAGACGGTGACGCGATGGGTTTCGCCGCAGACGCAGGGCACTTCAATCGGGCTGGTGTCGGCGGCGGGGTCGGTGTCGACCTTGAGCCGCCGCAGGGTGCCCGTCGTTTTACAGCCGAAGGAGATCACCCAGCCGTAGTCGCCTCGCTCGGCTTTTTTCTGGCGGCGCGGTTGGGGCATGCGCACATCTTCCCGTTCTTGGGGAGGCGGCGGCGGTCAGCCTCCCTCAGTGAGTTCAGCGGAGGAAGGGGCGCAGCGGTGCGGCGAGGTCGCCTTTGCGCGCGACCGAGACGCCGCCGAGCTCGAGCCAGGCGCTGAGCAGACGCAGCTCATCGGCGAGCTCGGCGGCGACGTGGGCGGCGTCGACGCCAGGCTCGGCGAAGGCGCTCTTCACCCGCAGGACCCCGGCCTGGCGGTCGCTCTTGAGGTCGACCCGCGCCACCAGGCGATCGCCGAGCAAGAAGGGGAGGACGTAGTAGCCGTAGACGCGCTTCGGGGCCGGGACGTAGATCTCGATCCGGTAGCGGAAGCCGAAGAGGCGCTCGGTGCGCTCGCGTGCCCAGACGAGGGAGTCGAACGGGGTCAGCAGAGCGCGGGCCGAGGCGGCGCGGCGCAGACCGGCGGGCCGCTCGGTCGAGAGGTAGGCGGACTGGCTCCAGCCCTCGACGCGGACCGGAATCAGCCCGCCGTCCTCGACAAGCTCGGCGACCCGGGCCTTCGACTCAGAGCGGGGGAGGCGAAAGTAGTCGCCGAGGTCGGGCTCGGTCGCCACGCCCAGGCGCTTGGCGGCGATCAGGAGCAGCTGCCGCTGGGCCTCGTCCTCGGCGGGGGTCGGCGCCTCGAGGACCTGCTGCGGCAGCACCCGCTCGGGCAGGTCGTAGTGCCGCTCGAAGTTGACCCGCCGTGCCGCGCACACCTGGCCCGAGTAGAAGAGGTACTCGAGCGCGGTCTTCTCCTCGCTCCAGCTCCACATCTCTCCCGGCGACCGCCGGCAACCCTCTGCCGCCAGGTCCGCGGCCCGGAGCGGCCCGCGCTCCCGCACCTCCTTCAGCACGAACTCGAGCAGCTGCGGCTGCTCGGCGCCGATCCGCCGCACGCCTTTCCAGGCCAGCTCGTCCGCCCGCGCCATCCGCCAGCGCAGCAGCGGCTGCAGCTCGACCGGCAGCAGCGAGGCTTCGTGCCCCCAGTACTCGATCAGGTCCCGCCGCCTCGCCCGCCTGGTCTTCCCGCTCCCGTCCTCATGCCAGGCCAGCCGGTCGAAGGCCTGCCGCGGATAGGCGCCGAGGCGCGAGAAGAGCGGCATGTAGTGGGAGCGGAGAAAGACGTTGACCGAGTCGAGCTGGAGCAGACCGAAGTCGTCGATCGCCCGCCGCAGGTGCCTGGCGTCGATCCGCCCACCCGGCCGCGGTCGCCCGAACCCCTGGGCGGCGAGCGCCAGGCGCCGCGCCTGCTCGGCGCTGAGGTCGAACTCGGGGCGGCCGGCCATCGGGCGATTCTGCCGCAGCGGAGAGCCCGCTCGCCTTAATGGACGCCGAACATCCCCTCCAGTCGAACGGCGAGGCGGACGTCACCGGCAACGCTGCAGCGCCCGGTCGTCATCGCGGCGATCGGGTCCAGGGTGCCGGTCATGACCCGGACCCAGGCGGCCAGGCCGAAGTAGACGGTGACATCCGCCTCGAGTGGGGCCGGCTCTACCAGTCGAGCTCGCCCCCGCTTGGAGTCGACTTCGAGCGCCCATCGCCACGGTGCGGTAGGGGCGGAAGCGTGCGTCAGCGGCTCCAGCTCGTAGGCGACCGTTCCCGAGAAGCCGCCGGCCTTGCTCGGTTGAAAGCTCCTGGCCATCGCCCGCATCAGCGCACGCTGACGGCGCGGCTCGGCGAAGCGGCGCTCGACGGCCTCATCGTCGAGGCCGGCCACGATCGCGGTCAGCGCTCGCCGCCCGCCGCGCGCGGCGAGAGTGCGTAGGGGCCGCGGATGTTCTTCTGGCCGTGCGGCTCGCGTCATCCCCCGCCCCTCGATCTGCCTCCGGGCTTCGGCTGCGCACCTGATCGCCCAGCCGACCCTGTAGCGACCGGCCAGCTCTTCCCCTGTGGAAAGGACCGACTCCGCCTCGGCGGGATCGCCGGGGTTTCCTCGTCGGTGCAGTGCTGTGGCGAGGTCCACCCGGACCATGGCGCCTGCCCAGACGATTGCCAGCTCGTCCGCGCGCGCGACCGCGACCCGCAGCTCCTCGACCGCCGTCTTCGGCCGATCGGCGAGGAGCTCGAGCCGGCCGATGTGCCACTCCGCCAGTTGGCCGGCGCCGAGCGCTGGCACCGGGAGGACCAGGCAATGGCGCATGGGCTCGAGAAACGGGCGCAGGAATTCCCCCGCCCTGCGGTCGCCGATCACGCTTGCCGTGTAGGCGAGCATGACGATGGTGGCGGGCATGTGGATGTCGGGCCGGCGCAGCCCCTCGAGGTCGTCTCCGTCCCCGAGCATTGCCCACATCTGTCGTCCAGCACCCTCGTGATCGCCGTCGATCGCTCTGGCGCCGGCCAACGAGGCGGCGAGGAAGCCGCCCGGAACCGCCTTGGAGATTGCCTCGTAGACAACCGGCTGGGCGGCGGTTTCGGAGCCGTAGTACCACTCCTCGAGCATCGCTCCGCCCAACTCCGCCGCGAGCCCGATATCGGGCCGCAACTGACGCACGACCGAGCCTGCGCGTCGCCGCAGCAGCGCCGCGCCTTTCGGATCGCCGCGATCGAGGAGGCGCATCGCGCGGTTCATGTCGACCTCCCAGGTGAAGCGCGGGCTGCCGAGGCGCTGCGCGATCTCCGCTGCTCGCTCGACCGCCGCCTCGCACTCAGAGACGCGCCCCATTACGTAGTCGGCCACCGCGGACCACTGCACGACTCGGAACAGCAGGTCCTCGCGATCGCACTCCTCTGCGAGCCCGAGCAACGAATGAATCGCTTTGTCGAAGGTCGCTACTCGTGGCGGCAGCTCGGAGCCCCGCGCGGCCTGCACCGCCAGCGCGGTCAAAGCTCGCAGGAGCTTCGCCTCCGGGCTGTCAATCCGCTTGGCCAAAACGCCGGCGCGACGGTCCAGTCCGGCTAGAGCCTCGCCGTCCTGGCTGTAGAGCAGTAGGAGCGCCAGCCGAGAAGTCATTCTCAATGCCAGAAGCGGCTCGCTTTCGCCGAGAGCCTCGAGACCCTCCTGCAGATGTTCCACCGTTGCAGGGTCGTCAGCCCCGGTCTCCCAGCCGAAGCCGACGTCTCCGCCGGCGAAACCGAGGGCGGCGCAAGCAAGCGTGAGCGGATCGTCCGTGGCCCGGGCGGCCTCGATGGCCGCGCGATAAGACCTGCGGGCCCGCAGCAAGTCTGCACCCAGCAGCTCCTGCTCGCCCAGCTCGAGCAAAACCGGGCCCCGCCCCGCCTGATCCTCCGCAGGCAACAGGGGGAGGATGCTGCGCAGGTGGGAGGCGGCCTGCTCGTGATCGTGGCCTGTGGCCGCGGCGGTGGCGGCGGCGCTGTAGGCGGCGATCGCGGCCTCGGGGCCGATCACCGAGACCGTGAGCCCGAAGTGGCGTGCCAGCTCGGCGGGCTCGGCCTCTGGGTCTTTCTCGAGGGCACGCGCGATTGCCAGATGCAAGCGCGCACTCGCTGCATCTCCCGTCTCGGCGCTCAGCGCTTCGCGAACGAGCGCATGCGGGAACGCGATCGTCGGCTGGGCCGCCGCTACCTCGTCGACCAACCGCTCGGAGAGCGCCTGGCGCACAGCCGCCCTCGCCTCCTCGGCGGACAGCCCTGCGGCCTCGGCCGCGAGTGCCACCGGCGCCGAGGGGCCGATTGCGGCGGCCGCGGCGAGGAAGTGCTCGGTCTCGGGGTCCAGTCGAGCGAGCCGCTCCTCGACAAGCTCGGAGACGGCATCCGGGACCGGGGCGCTGTCCAGCGCCTTGCCCTCTACGAGCGCCCCGCGGCCGTCGAGCTCGCGCACCAGCTCCCCGGCGAAGAACGGGTTCCCAGCGGTGCGGGCCTGGAGTCGAGCTGCAAGCCCTGGGGTGATCGCGCGTCCCGATCTGGCGTGGACGAGGGCGGCTATGCCAGGCGCGTCGAGCCCGGCGAGGCGAAGCTCGTCGAGATCGCCGGTGCGTCGCAGGTCGGCGAGCACGCGGGAGACGGGATGGCGATGCCCCATTTCCCGATCACGGGCGGTGACGACGAGGACGAGCCGGGGAGGCGCATTGTCGAGGAGGTGTCCGAGGGCCTGAGCGGAGGCGGCGTCGCACCAGTGGGCGTCGTCGAGGAGCACGTGGAGCGGCGCGTCACCGGCGGCACAGCTCAGCGCCGCTCCGATCCCCCGCAGCAATCGGTAGCGAGCACCCTCCGCGGCCACCATCGGTCCCACTTCGGCCGGGCTCGCGGAGGTGGAGTGCTCGCTCAGCTCCGGCACCAGCGCCGAGAGATCCGGCCCCGCCGCGCTCGCCAAGGCCGCGCACCAGGCCGGATCACCGCTGAGCGCGAGATCGCCGATCGCGCGAACCCATGGCTCGAACGGGACCACCACCTCTGGCGGACATCGCGCCAGGACCACCGTCGCACCTCGCTCATGCGCCTTGGCCGCCGCCGCTGCCGCATGGCGGGTCTTGCCGACCCCTGGCTCACCGATGATCACCACTGCCCGCCGGCCGTCGCGGGGAGTCGTCGCCTCGCCCAGCTCGGCGATCTCCCGGTCGCGGCCGATCAGCGGCTCTTCTGCGAAGGCGGCGAGAATCGGCGGCAGTCGGACGCCATCGGCGGGTGGCCCAGGGGGGCCGGCGTCGCCGGCCGGCTCCAGGGTCAGCTCCCGCCAGCGCAGGTTCGCGGCCCTCACCGGCGCCGGCACGCCCTTCAGCGCGTACTCCCGCGGTTCCTCCAGCGCCACCCCGTCGCGCGAGGCGATGAGCGCCTGGACCAGGTCCTGCACCAACACCTCGCCCGTCTCGGCTGCCGAGGAGAGCCGGCTCGAGATCACCACCGCCATTCCGTGCAGGTCGTCGCCGTCGGAGATCGGCTCTCCGGCCGCGACCCCGACTCTGGCGGCGATTCCGATCGCGCCATTGGCTGCATCGAGCCGCGCAACGGAGTCCTGAATCCCGGCCGACGCGCGTAGCGCCCCCAAGGCGCTGTCGAAGCTCGCCATCACTCCGTCTCCGAGCGTCTTCACGACGCGCCCTCCAGCGCCCTCGACGGCCTGTCTCACCTGCTCCACATGCGCTCGGCGAACGCGCTCCATCTGATCGTCGCCCAGGGTTGCCAGCAGCGCCGTCGAATCGACCAGATCGCTGAACACCACAATTGCGACGCCACCCATGGAACCATCTTCCCGCTATTCGAGCGGGCGAGGCGGAATCCAGCGAGCTGGTGGCCTTTCAGGTGTTCACAGGGTGTGTATAGGGTGGGCTAGATCGTCTCCGTCGACGACCTGACGCCGCGAGGCCTGCGCCCGTTCGGTCTCCAGCTGCGCCTCGGTCAGCCGTTTCGCCCGGCGACAGACCTGGCGGTAGAAGCGGAGCTGCTGGGTGCGGCCGAGGAGGCGGAAGCCGAGGCGGGGGATGAGGGGTCCGCTGCGGGCGGGGCGGGAGGCGCCGTGGACGCGGAACTCGACGTCGCCGCTGTCGAGCCACTTGCGCAGTTCGTAGCGCATCTCGCCTTCCTCGAAGTGGCCCTGGAGGGTGCGGTAGGACCAGCCGTAGCGCAGGAGGGGGCGGCCGTCCTGCTCGAGGGTGTCTTCGCGGGCCTCGCCGATGCGGACGCCGACCTTGAAGCGGAGCGGGCCGTAATGGATCTTCAGCAGGATCTCGCGGCCGGAGAGCGGGGCGCTCGGGTCGAAGACGCCCTCGACGATGCGCGGGTCGGCGAGTTGGTAGCTGTCCATGATCCGCTTCGCCACCTCCCAGCTGCCGCCGGGCTCAGGCGGGCCGGGCGTTCCGTGGGGCAGCTCTTCGATCGTTTCGTCGACCCGCCAGCAGGAGCTGTCGAGCGGCTGCTCGAGGATGCCGGGGTCGAAGTTGACCTGGCGGTCGGCCAGGGCGGCGAGCGCGCGCCCGTCCGCCGGGCTCAGGCCGTCGGGCTCTGCATCGACCTGCGGGATCGACTCCGGCTCGACCCGCCGCGTGGTGATGACGATGCCGCCGTGCATCACGCCGCCGCTGAAGTCGACGACGTTGCGCAGGACCGAAGCCCACATGTGGAGCTGGACCTCGCGTGAGATCTGCAGGTGGGTGTAGAGGAGGTCGCTGAGCCGGTCGCCGCTGCGTGCCCAGGACTCGATTTCGAAGACGAGGCCACGATGGTCCTGGCGGGCGCGGTACTCGATCTGGCCGGCCTCGAGGTGTCCCTTCAGGGTTGCCAGGCGGAAGGAGCCCGCGGCGGTCTCGGCGACGGCAACCGGCCCGTCCCAGGGCCCCGGCATCCGCACCACGTACTCCTCGCCCTCGCGCATCGGGCCGTCGCCTTCGAGCTTCTGAAACGTCGCGAACTCGGTCGGCGCGACCTTGTCCATGTCCCCGGTCAGCTCGGCGATCAGCTCCTGCGGGCCGAGCTGCGAGCCGGCGATGCGGGTGCGGTAGATGCGGTGCAGGAGCGGCCCGACGCCGTCCTCCCAGCTTTGCAGCTCGGGATGGTCGAAGCCGGCGGGAAGCGGAGGCGGCGCGTCCTCAGACCAGGAGCCGGTCATCACCCAGCGGTGGATTGGCGTCGTGCTCCACATGTAGCGCCAGGAGGCGAGCGCCACCCCGTAGGGCCAGCGCAGCGCGATCGACCAGCGCCGGTGGGCGGGAAGCTTCGTGCTCACCCTCCCGTCCTACCCGCGGCGGCCCTCGGGAACGCGAGGCGACGCATCCGTCAGACTGAGCCGATGCCCTCGTTCTTGCCCGCGCCGCTGCGTCCGCGCAGCCTCCATCTCTACTTCCTCTCGATCGGCTCGATCGGCCTCTGCATCGTGCTCTGGATCCGGGCGAAGACGATCGGCGAGGACGAACGCGGCAACGCCGAACGCCGAGCCCTCTTCGTCGGCCTCTGGCCGCCGATGTTCTGGCTGATGGGGGACGCGCTGCGGCGCACCGAACACCTGGAACGGCACGGTCGCCGCCGCGTCCTGGGCCGGCGCTAGTTCGCGCGGTTATTCGTAGCGGCGTGACGCGCCGACCGCGGCGCGTCGGTTCTTGATGCTGATCGGATGCTCGCCCGGCAGCGGAGCGAGCATCTGGTCGAGGATCGGCGTCGCCGCCTCGTAGCCCCGGTCCTCCGCTCGCATCAGCGCTTCGACGACGTCGCGGGGCCCGCCCCCGACCTTCTCGACGTTGATCCCCAGTTGGTATGCCCCAAGCGCGTCGCCGCGAATGTCGCCGCGCCGGTAGGCGGCTATGGCCGCCTCGAGCTCGTCCCGCTCCTGCAGCATCAAGCCGAGGTGGGTCGCCCCTTCGGCATGCCCTCGATCGTCCGCGCGCTGGAAAGCCGCTTCCGCCCCAAGCTGGGCCTTGCGTTCGAGCAGTACGAGTCCGAGCATGAAGGCGCCGTCGGCGCTCCCGCGATCGTCTGCTCGCTTGAACGCGGCCTCGGCCTCCTCGTTCTGGTCTCTCTCCACTAGCAGGAGGCCAAGTTGCAGCGCTCCGAATGCGTTGCCCCCTTCATCCGCCTGCCGGAACACCGCCTCGACGTCCTCCGTATCGCCCCGCTGGCGAGCGAGCATCGCGCTCATCACGGCAGCGTTCGGGTGACCCGCCTTCTCGGCTCGCCGCAAAGCGTCCTCGGAGCCATCGACGTCGCCCAGGGATGCGAGCAACAGGCCGAGATGGAATGGCCCATCGCAGTCGGCCGCCTCCTCCGCCCGCCGGTAGGCGGCTTCCGCCCCGGCGATGTCCCTACGTTGCTCGAGCAGCCGTCCGCAGTCGATCGCCGCGGCAGAGTAGCCGCGTTCCTCGGCGCGGGCGTAGGCCGCCTCCGCGTTCTTCGCATCGCCCCGCATCTCCATCAGCCTCGCCCGTTCGTACGTCCCCAGCTCCTCGCCGGCCTCGTCGGCTCGGGTAAAGGCTGCCTCCGCCTCGTCGAACTTGCCTTCGGAGTTGAGCTGCAGCCCCGACCGGAAGGCGACCTTGTCATTGCCGCGCTCGTAGGCGCGGATCAGAGCGGCGTCGCTTCCGGCGACGTCGCCGAGGTCGCGCAGCCGGATCGACAGCGCCGCGGCGGCATCGGGGCTTCCAAGCTTGTCGGCTCGGCGCAGGGCTGCGTCGGCTGCCTCTTGGTCCCCTGCCTCGATGAGAGCACTGACTTTGGCGAAGGCCGCCGCCGCCTCCTCCTGCGTGCACGCGGCTTCGGCCGCCCGGCGGCGCTCCTCTTCAGCGAGTTCCAGAGCCGGGTCCCGGCGGCGGCGTCCAAAGAGTCCCATTACTCCGCGGACCTTATTCAATGTGACGAGAAAACGTTTCAGACACTCTCAGTGCCACAGGTTTCAGATCCCTCGAACGCGGTAGATGTACCTAATCTTAGGTAGAGAGAGACCAGTCGATCGCCGGCGTAGGCGGCCAGCGCCACGTACGTGGATGGCGCTCGGGTGCGGCCTGCTCGCGTCGCTGCTTGTTCCCGCGCCCGCCATCGCGGCTCCGTCGTTCGAGGCGCACGGGAGCGTCGAACAGGTCTATGCGACCAACCTGCTCGCCGGCGCGCCGGTCTCGCTTTATGACGGGGAAGGCCACGAAGTCGCGAGCAGGACCGCCAACGAGCTCGGCGGGACGCTCTTCCGCAACGTCGAGCCCGGCTCCGGCTACCGGGTCGCCTCCGGCGGTGAAGAATCGCCGCCGCTGCAGGTCCTCACCGACCAGTCGGCGCCGCCCAACACCGATCTTTACGGTCAGACGATCCCGAAAAGCGGCTACGGCTACCTGGAAACGCGCGACGGAACCAAGCTGGCGATCGACGTCCACCCGCCGGAAGACGTGACGCATGCCCTGCCCGACGTGCACCTGCCGCCGCTACCCGTCGGGGCGCCGACGCCGACTCTGATCGAGTAATCCGGCTACGGGTACGCGAACCCCGCCGGGCCCGAAAACGGGATCGCGATCATCGCCAACCTGATGGGCTTCACCGTCGTCGACGTGAACATGCGCGGCACCGGCTGCTCGGGCGGCGCCTACGACTTCTTCGAGCCGCTGCAGAACCTCGACGGCTACGACGTGGTCGAGACGGTCGCCCACCAGTCCTGGGTCAAAAACGGCAAGGTCGGGATGATGGGGATCTCCTACGGCGGCATCAGCCAGCTCTTCACCGCCGCCACCGAGCCCCCGGATCTGGCCGCGATCTCGCCGCTGTCGGTGATCGACAACACCCAGACGACGCTCTATCCCGGCGGCATCCTCAACACCGGCTTCGCCCTCGCTTGGGCCGAAGAGCGAGTCCAGAACGCCGAAGCGGCGAGCCCGGGCCACGGCCAGGCATGGGCCAACAAGCAGGTCGAAGAAGGCGACACGCAGTGCGAAGAAAACCAGGCGCTGCACCCCGAGGCGGCAAACCTGTTGCAGAAGATCGAAGAAAACAGCCACTACAAACCCGAGGTCGCCGACCCGCTCTCGCCGGTGACCTTCGTCGACAAGATCGACGTGCCGACCTTCATGGCCTGCCAATGGACCGACGAGCAGACCGGCGGCCACTGCCCGACCCTGGCCGAGCACATGACTGGCACCGACCCCGCGTCCAATAGAAAATGGTTCACCTTCACCAACGGCACCCACATCGACTCGCTCGATCCGGAGACCTTCAACCGCTGGTTCGACTTCCTGAAACTCTACGTCGCCGAAGAATCGCCGGCCCTCTTCTCGCCGGTGGTGCGCGGTGCCGCGCCGGTTCTCTTCAAAGAAGCGATGGGGATCGAAGGGGTGACGCTGCCGCCAGACCCGATCCAGCAACAGCCCGTCTACGCCACCGCGCTGGCCGAATTCGAAGCCCAGAAGCCGATCCGGATCCTCTTCGACAACGGGGCCGGCAAAGACCCGCTCGGCCAATCATCCCCCGGCAAGCCCTACCCCGGCTTCGAGCAGTCCTTCGACGCCTTTCCGGTGCCCGGCACGCAGCCCACCTCCTGGTACCTGTCGCCGGGCGGCGGCTTGAGCGACAGCGCCCCCAGTGGCGCCGGAGCCGACGAATTCACCTGGGATGCCGACGCCCTGCCGAAGACTGACTTCAGCGGCGACACTGGCTCCGGCACGGGCGGCCTCTGGACGGCGACGCCGCCTTACCACTGGGAGCCGAACCCGCTCGGCAGCGCCGTCTCCTACCTGACCGCGCCGCTTGGCGATGACACGACCGTGGTCGGGGCCGGGGCCGTCAACCTCTGGGTCCGCTCCTCGACGCCGAACGTCGACCTGCAGGCGACGATCAGCGAGGTCAGGCCCGACGGCAAGGAGACCTTCGTCCAGAACGGCTGGGTCCGTGCCAACGACCGCCACCTCGATGCCGCGAAGAGCACGCCGCTCGAGCCGGTGCTGAGCCTGCGCGAATCTGACGTCGAATCGATGCCGGCGGACCAGTTCGTGCCGGTGACGATTCCGCTCTACTACGAGGGCCACGCCTATCGCGCCGGCTCGCAGATCCGGGTGACGATCGCGGCGCCGAACGGAACCCAGCCGATCTGGGCCTTCGACCGGACCGAGCCGGAAGGCACCGCCCAGGTCGCGATCGCCTACGGCGGGGCGACGCCCTCGAACCTTCTGCTTCCCGTCGTCCCCGGCGTCGGCGTCCCGACCGGCCTGCCGCCCTGCCCGGGCCTGCGCGGTGAGCCGTGCCGTGACTACCAGGCGCTCGCGAGCCTTCCGGAGGGCTCGGCGGGGCAGGGCGGTTCCGGCGCCGACGCGGGGTCGACCGGCAGCGCCGGCGGTGGATCCTCTGCCACGCCGCCCCCGGTGAAGCCTCGAAAGTGCCGCAAGGGCTTGAAGAAGAAGAGGGTCAAGGGCCGGGCCGTCTGCAAGAGGGTGAAGAAGCACCGCCACAGGCACCGCACTAATAAGCATCACCATCGCTCCAGCCATCGGTAGGGCCGGCGTCGGCTAGAGGCGCCAGCTTGCAGAAGCCAGGCCCTCGCCTTCACGTAGGAGCGGAATTTGGTTCGTTCGGCTTTGGTCTCACCCCAGAGGTCGCGGAAGAGGGCGCCGTCGTAGTCGAAGACGCCGGTCTGTCGATGGCCTCTTCCATCGCGCCGGGGAAGACGCCCATCTGGTCGTATTGGGCGTCGTCGCTGAGGTTCGAGCCGCCGACCTTGGTCGAGTGGGGCGGCAGGTGAAGTCCCTTACGGGTGAGGGCGCGGAAGACCGGGTCGGTCTCGTCCTGGACCGGGAGGTTGAAGTCGCCCAAAGCGAGCACGTTCGGGGTGTAGGCCTCCTTGTCGCGCCGGCGCAGGTCGGCCCAGCGGCCCACCGCGAAGAAGATCCGCGCTTCGTAGGTCGGGCCGGAGTGGTCGACGCCGTAGAAGATCAGGTCGGCGCGCGCCACATCGGTCCGGTCGGCCGGGAGGTCGAGCGGCTCGGAGTGGAAGCGGGTCATCCCCGAGCCGTCACTTCGGAGGAGGCGGTGGCGCCAGATCCGGTCGATCATCGTGTGGTGGGCCCAGAAGACCGGGTCGAAGGCGGCGAAGGGGATGATGCCCATGTGGCCGCCGACCCAGCCGTGGACCCGGTTGTGCAGGCCCTCGAGGGTGCGGCTGAAGTCGGTGAACTGCGGCCGTTTGAGCGCGTCTTCGACCTCTTCGCGATTGGGCAGCTCCGGCGGTGAGCCGGGTTCACGCCTGGTCCTCGCCCCGACCTGGGCGCCGCCCTGTTTGCCCTGTTCGAGCGCGAGTTTGGACAGGGGATCGGCAGGCTGGGTTGCCGGCCGGAATCGATTCGCCAGTCCCACCAGACCAACGCCGCATTAGGATCGCGATCGCGCAGCGCCCGCTCGAAGAAGTAGAGGTAGGCGCGGTGCAAGGCAGGAAGTAGCGCAATCCCACCCGCGCTGAGCAACAACGGTGCGAACCCCAGCGCAGTCTCCTCGATCGGAATGCCGGCCACATGCGCGAACACGCCGGCGAATCTCTCAGATACCTATTTGAAAATCAACACTTATTAATTACTAGAGAGCTGGCGTGCCATTTAATAAACCCATTGCCGGCAGCTAGTAGCTGGCCCGGTTGCCGATATGCGGATCGGGATAAAGGCCATGATCGAGCCCGCAGCCTGCGGTGTTACTACGCTCGAGACGGGAAGACTCGCCACGGCTGTCGTCGCAATTTGCTGACTACAGGCAACAGCGTTCGTCGCACTGAGCAGCTTCTCGGGGTCGCTTTCCCGAACTTGAGTTCTCCTCTATTCCAATCTGGGTCAGAACTCAATTCGATAGGCAGAACCTTGAGTGCTGCTTTGAAAACCCGCCGCTTCTTCCTCGGCAAGGCTGTCCGGTTCCTGCGGGAAACCAAGGACCTCAGTCAGCGGGAGCTGGCCGCGAACAGCGGCATCGATGCGACCGAGATCTCTCGCTTGGAGAAAGGCAAGAGCAATCCGACTTACGAAACCCTGCAACGTCTCGCCGAGGGGCTCGCTGTCCCCTGCTCGCAGATTCTGACCTTGGCAGAGGTCTTTGCCAGCGCGGCTGATTCCTGAAGGGGTTCGCTCAGCGGTGCTGCGCGGCCTCGGGTGAGGCCTCCCAAAAGTCGTCGACCTTCTCGCCGCCGTCGTTCTCGCTCTGCGGGGAGATGGCCCAGATTTCGACCGGCTCCTCGCCCTCGTTGCGGTGGGAGCGCACGGTCTGCGGTGGCACGCGCACTGCGGTCCCCGCCGCGACCGTCTCGATCTCGTTGCCGAAGCGCATCGTCAGCGTGCCCCTGGTGACCAGGTAGATCTCCTCGATCTCGCTGTGCCGGTGCCCGGACCCCTGCTCGAAGTCGGAGTGGGGAGGGATCCGGATCAGGGTGAGCGCCAGCTGTTCGGCCCCCAGCGCCTCGGTCAACGAACGGAACTCACCGGGAACGTCGCTGTCGGCGTAAGCGTCTTCGACTTCGTCGGCTCTGGCGATGGAGTAGTCGGTCATCTCAGGCGGTTCGCTGGGAAGGCGAGTTCATACCAGTTTCTGTTCGTCTAGAGAAACTAATCGTTTATAGGACGTTTAGAACTATAATCTTCCTGAGTTTGGTGCAGATTGGCTGATCCAAGCCCGCCCACCGTGCGTCGAATGTGACTTCGGTTTTCATCAACTACCGCAGAGCCGAAGCGTCCGGGTGGGCGCGGTCGCTCTACGAGCAGTTGGCTACCGAGTTCGGCAAGGAGAACGTCTTCCTCGACGAGGCCAGCCTGCAGCCGGGAAAGAAGTGGCTGCGGGGGATTCGCGAGGGGAGCTCCGAGAGCGCGGCCTTCGTCGCCCTGATCGGTCCGCAATGGGGGTCGGTGCTGAACGAACGGGCGCAGGGGAGCGCGGAGGACTACGTCCGCGCCGAGATCGAGATGGCGCTCGACAGCGGCTCCGCGGTGCAGCAGATATTCCCTGCCCTGATTGAGAACGCGGAGGTGCCGCCCGCAGACGAGCTCCGCTATGCGGGCTCGATCCGGCCGCTTTTCAACCGGCAGGTGCTGCAGCTGCGGCCTTCGCGCTGGGAGGACGACGTCGAGATCCTGATCGAGCAGCTGAAGAAGCCGCCGCAAGCAGAGGCGGAGGGTCTTGCCCCGCAGGCCGAACCCCCCGCGCCGCCGCCGTCCCGGCCGATGCCGGGCGCCGCCCCCGACGGCCCCGTCGCGGCCGCTCCGGAACCCGCGCACTACGAAGAGCTGGCCAACCTGCTGCTCGAAGAAGGGTCGCTGGTCGTGCCATTCCTCGGTCCCGGCACGAACTCCTCCGACCGCACCGAGCCATGGCGGGACGCCAACTCCACCTATCTGCCCGACTCCGAAGAGCTGGCGACCTACCTCGCCACCGGCCTCGGGATCCGGCCCGACCCTGCGAGCCTCGCCCTGATCTCCCAGCAGCTCGCGGTCGCCAAAGGCCCCGGCGACCTCTACCTGGCCCTGCGGCGCGCACTGCCGCCGCACCACTCGCCCGGCTCGGTGCACCGCTTCCTCGCCGTCCTGCCCGAGAGCCTGCGATCCCTTGGCGCGCCCGACCGCTTTCAGCTGATCGTCACCACCAACTACGACAACGCGCTTGAGCGGGCCTTCGAGGAAGCCGAAGAGGGGTACGACCTCGCCGTCTACATCGCCCGGGGGCGCGACAAGGGCAAGTTCGTCCACATCCCCTGCGATGGCAAACCGCAGCTCGTCAGCGATCCCAACAGCTACACCGGTTTCCCCATTGACGCTTTCGGCCGGG
>Ga0307316_10000067_pt1 | contig 25772 bp, 21 predicted proteins | sample ER_DNA_356_FD_194504 | JGI IMG/M metagenome (GOLD analysis project Ga0307316, IMG submission 194504) | Bulk soil microbial communities from the East River watershed near Crested Butte, Colorado, United States - ER_DNA_356 | ecosystem: Environmental > Terrestrial > Soil > Floodplain | place... | reverse complement strand
GCCGATCGTGCCCGCGCCTCGCGGGGGAGCGGGCTCGGGCTCGCGATCGTCAAGCACGTGGTCGAGGCGGCCGGAGGGCAAGTCGAGGCCCACGGCGCACCGGCCGAGGGCCTCGAGATTCGCTGCGTCTTTCCGTAGCCGCCCTGCCTACGAGTGGATCTTGCGGACGAGCGCCCGGTCAGCGTTCTGAACAAGCTTTGGCAGTGGGTAGAACTTCAGCGAAGGACCGTACTTTTGGCCCGAGGTGATCGCCCAGCCGATGAACTGCTTGAGCGTCGCGGCCTTGCTGGCCCTGAGCGGCACGATCACGTACGTGAAGGTGCAGATCGGATAGGCGAGCTTCTGTGACTTCGGCGGGTTGACGATCGAGAGCTCGCCGTTCTTCGGCACGCGCTTGATCGTCGCCGCCGCGGCCGCGATCCCGCGGAGGCCGGGCAGCTGGAACTTGCCGGCGCTGTTCTGGACCTTGGCGAACTTGAAGCCGTTCTTCAGCGAGTAGGCGACGTCGACGTAGCCGATCCCGCCGTCGGTGCGCGAGACGACACTCGCAAGCCCCGAGCTGCCGCGGCCACCGATCCCGGTCGGGAAGCTCGGCTGGGTGCCGACGCCGACCTTGCTCTTGAACTCCTTGCTGATGCGGGAGAGGTAGTCCGTGAAGTTGTAAGACGTGCCGCTACCGTCGCTGCGGTAGACGGGCGTGATCTTCAGGCCGGGCAGCTTGACGCCTGGGTTGATCTTCTTGATCGCGCTGTCATTCCACTTCGTGATGTGGCCGAGGTAAATGCCGGCGAGGATCTTGCCGGTCAGCTTCAGGCCATATCCGACCCCCGGGACGTTGTAGGGGATTGACGTCGCCGAGAGGGCCCACGGGATCTGCTCACAGCCCTTGCAGGCCTTGGCCTGATCCGAGGTGAGCGGCGCATCCGAGGCGCCGAAGTCGACCGTGCGGTCCGTGATCGCGGCGATGCCTGCCCCCGAGCCGACCGAGCCGTAGGTGATCTGGGCGTTCTTGTAGTTGGCCTGCCATTGGGAAACGAGCGGGAACACGAAGGTGCTTCCGGCTCCCTTCAAGCTGCCGCTGGTCGAGCTTGCGGCGGCAAAGCTGGCACCGAACGCCAGCGTAGCGACCGCCAGTGCGGCCGCGATGGCTGTCTTCCGGGACACGTTTTTCGCTCCTTCTCCTCGATGACGCCTGCAGCATCGAATCCAGGTCCCCGGACGTGGGCTGAAACGTGGTGTTCAACTGGTGACGGTCCGGTGAACGCCGCAGGAATAGGCCGAAGGCGGCGTTATCGTCCGCGCGCGTGAGCGCTGTTCCATCGACGCAGCCGCTTCCAGCCCGCCGGAGGCTCGGGGATCGCTTCGGCGATTTGGCCCTGATGGGTTTGACCGGCGCGGCGACGCTGGCGGCGTTCTTGCTGCTCTTCGGGATCGCCTGGAAGATCCTCGACCTCTCGCGCCCGGCGATCTCGCGGTACGGGTTTGGGTTCATCACTCATCAGGGCTGGGACACCGTCCATCGGCAGTTCGGCGCGCTCGACCTGATCTGGGGCACCGCAATCACGTCCTTTCTCGCCCTGTTGGTCGCCGCGCCCGTCTCGATCGCGATCGGCCTTTATCTCAGCGAGCTCGCCCCGAGAGGATTTCGTCTGATCATCGGCACGCTGGTCGAGCTGCTCGCCGCGATTCCGAGCGTGGTCCTCGGGCTTTGGGGCATCCTCGTCCTCGGGCCCTTTGTCGGCGCCCACATCGAGCCGTGGCTGCAGCGGCATCTCGGGTTCATTCCGCTGTTCAGCGGCTCGCCCCAGAACGTGGGAATCCTGATCGCCGTGCTCGTCCTGACGATCATGATCGTCCCCATCTGCTCGAGCATCTGCCGGGAGCTCTTCCTCAGCGTTCCGTCGGAGCTCGAGGAAGGGGCGATGGCGCTCGGGGCGACGCGCTGGGAGATGGTTCGTGGCGTCGTGCTCCCGTACACGCGCAGCGGCGTCAGCGCGGCACTCATCCTCGGCCTCGGGCGAGCCGTCGGCGAGGCGATCGCCGTCTCGATGGTGATCGGGGCCGGCTTTGGCATCCACTGGTCGTTGTTCGCCACCGGTGACACTCTCGCGAGCAAGATCGCCAACCAGTACCAGAGCGCGGACACGGACATCTTGCGCTCCTCGCTGGTCTATCTCGCAGGCATCCTGCTGATCATCTCGCTGCTGGTGAACCTCGCCGCACAGGTGATCGTGCGACGGTTCTCCTACCAGCGCGTCGGAGGCACGTGATGGCGACCGAGGCGGCCCGCTTCACGCTTTCGCCGAGTCGGCGGACGAGACGGCGCAAGCTCGTCAACTTCGCGATGCAAGGCCTGGCCACGCTCGCGGCACTTTCCGCCGTCGCGGTGCTCGCGCTCGTGATCGTCTCGGTCGCGCAGCGTGGCGCGAAGGCGCTCAACTGGGACTTCTTCACGAAAACCGCTGCGACCTTCGGCGAGAGCGGAGGAGGAGTTGCCAACGCCCTTGTCGGCAGCCTCGTGCTCGTCGCCTTGGCAACCGCGATCGCGCTTCCTGTCGGCGTGCTGATCGCGCTCTACGTCAGCGAGTTCGCGCCGCCCCGCATAGCCGACCTGGCGCGGCTCGTACTCGACGTGCTCAACGGCCTGCCCTCGATCATCATCGGCGTCTTCGTCTACGGGCTCCTCGTCGTCGGGTCGGGCCAAGCCGCTTGGAAGGGCTCCTTCGCCCTGGCGATCATCATGCTGCCGCTTGTCGCCCGGGCGACCCAAGAGGTTCTGGCGCTCGTGCCACCGACCCTGCGGGAGGGGGCATTGGCCCTCGGAGCAAGCCGCTGGCGCACAGTGCTCGGCGTCGTCTTGCCCACGAGCGTCGGTGGGATCCTGACCGGCACCGTGCTTGCCGTCGCGCGTGCCGCAGGTGAGACCGCACCACTCCTGTTCACGACCTCGATCGTGGCGAACACGGTCACCTGGGACCCGCGCCAGCCGATGCTGTCGATCCCGCTGTCGATCTTCCAGCTCTCGGAGTCCCCGGACCCTGCCGACCACGCGCGGGCCTGGGCCCTGGCGCTCGTCCTGCTCTCCTTCATCCTGGTTGCCAGTCTGACCGCGCGGACGCTGCTCGCTCGCAGCCGCAGGAAGCTGGAGCGCTGACCATGGAGGTGGATACGATGCGGACGGTGGCGCCGATCGAGATCGCCCAGCCTCATGAGGCGTCACTGAGCGCCTCGGATCGCGAGGCCGTCTTCGAGACACGGGGCCTGACCGTCAGCTACGGCAAGGCGCCCGCCGTCTCGAACGTCGACCTGTCCATCTACCGCAATCTCGTGACGGCGATCATCGGGCCCTCGGGCTGCGGCAAGAGCACGTTCCTGCGCTCGCTGAACCGGATGAACGATCTCGTTCCATCGGCCAAGGTCGAAGGGGAAGTGCTCTATCACGGCCAGAACATCTACGGCGACGGCGTCGACCCGGTCGAGGTCAGGCGGCGGATCGGCATGGTCTTCCAGAAGCCGAACCCCTTCCCGAAGTCGATCTACGACAACGTCGCCTGGGGACTGAGGGTGCTGGGGATGAAGGACGACCTCGACGGCCGGGTCGAGCGGGCTCTGACCCAGGCTGCGCTTTGGGATGAGGTCAAGGACCGGCTGAAGAAAGGAGCCTTCGGGCTCTCCGGAGGCCAGCAGCAGCGGCTGTGCCTGGCGCGCGCGATCGCCGTCGAGCCGGACGTCGTGCTGCTCGACGAGCCGGCGTCGGCACTCGACCCGATTGCGACCTCGAAGATCGAGGACCTGATGCACGAGCTCAAGAACGACTACACGCTCGTGATCGTCACCCACAACATGCAGCAGGCCGCTCGAGTAGCCGACCTGACCGCGTTCTTCACGCTCGAGCGAACGGAGCAGGGTGGACATGGGGTTCTCGTCGAGTACGGAGAGACGCCGAAGATCTTCACGCAGCCCGCCGACAGGCGCACCGAGGGCTACGTCACGGGCCGGTTCGGCTAGCCGTTTCCGCCGAGAACCCAGGGGTACGATGGCTGAGATGCGGATCACCTTCCAGGAGGAGCTCGAGCAAGTCGAGGCGGCCCTCCAGGAAGAAGGCGACTTTGTCCTGCGCTCGCTGCGGGCGGCGGTGAACGCCGTCGAGGCGGCCGACGCCGAGCTCGCTGACGAGGTGATCGCCTTCGACGACGAGATCGACAAGCGCTACTTCGAGATCCAGGAAGGGATCCAGTCGCTGCTCGCGCGGCAGACGCCGGTCGCCGTCGACTTGAGGCTCGTGCTGGCGATGCTGCATTCGAACCTGCATCTCGAGCGGATGGGCGACTACTGCGTCACGATCGCGAAGCTGACCAAGCTCGTCACCGACGTCGAGCCCGACGAGGGGCTCGTCCAGGCCTTCGAGGAGATGGGGCAGCGGGCGGAAGAGATGATCCGCGTTGCGCTGGACTCCTTCCAGCGGCGCGATCTCGAGGCGGCCTCCTCGCTTGTCGACCTCGACGAGCTGATCGACCGCGCCAATCGCCGTGCGGTCGAGCGCGTGCTCGACTTCGGGAGCGACGAGTCGAAGCGTGAGTGGGGGCTGCGGATGATCCTCGTCTCCCGCTGTCTCGAGCGGATCGGCGATCACGCCGTCGACATCGGTGAGCAGACCGCCTATCTCGTGACCGGCGAGTTCCGCGAATTCACCGACGCGTCTCATCCCGAGGGCAGCTAGGCAGTACGGTTTCGCTGCTTGGGCGGCGTTTTCACCTCCACGTATCACGACACTCCGGACGGTCGTTTCATCCGAACCGGCATCTCCTTGCGGCGTCGCGTCGAGAACGGCCTCAGCATCTGGGAGGTGGAGCTGCCCGACGCGCCCGGCGAGGTCGCGCTCTCGGAGCCGGGCGGCCCCGCCGAGCCGCCGCCGCTCGTAGCTGACCTCCTCCGCGGGCTTCTGCGCGAGCGGGAGCTGGTCGAGGTCGCGACCCTGCAGACCAGGCGCTCCGAGGAGGGCCAGGGAGGTGTCCACGACGAACTGGCCGTCCTGGACGGCAGGCATGTGGTCGAAAGCTTCGAGGTCGAGAGGGCGCCCGAAGACCCCGGCCTGCTCGTGATTCGCAAGCGCCGGCGAGCGCGCGGCCCCAACATCGCAGACCTGCGCAAGATCACCGCGCTGCCCTATCTCCAGGCGATGATCAGTGAGCAGTACGACGAGATCCTCGCCCACGATCCCGGCACGCGGCTCGGCACGGATCCTGAGGCGCTCCACAAGTTTCGGGTCGCAGTGCGCAGGCTGAGGGCTGTCCTGCGCGGAGCGGGGCCAATCCTCGACCGCGCCTGGACCGACCAGCTGCGCGCCGAGCTTGCTTGGCTCGGCAGAGCGCTCGGCGCCGTACGCGACCACGACGTCCTCCTGCAACACGTCCGCGCCCAGGGGCCGACGATGTCTCCGGATGAGCAAGCGCCGCTCGAGCGGCTGGCAGAGGCCATCAATGCCCAGCGCGAAGGCGCCCGCGGCGAGCTGTTGGAGGTGCTTTCGAGCCCGCGCTACCTGGAGTTGCTTGGCCGGATCGAGCTCGCAGGAGAAATGCCCCGTTGGAACGGGGTACGCCGATCGGTGAAGAACCTGGCGGTGCGAGAGTTCCGGAAGTTCGAGCGCGAGCTCGACCGCTTCGGGCCGGAGCCGAGCAACGCCGAGCTCCACCGGCTGCGCGTCCGTGGGAAACGGGTGCGCTACGCGGGGGAGCTCGCGGCGCCGGCAGTCGGCAAGCCGGCGCACAGATTCGTCGCGCGGGCTAAGAAGGTTCAGGACGTCCTCGGGGAGCATCAGGACGCCGTCGTCGCCGAGCACCGGCTCCGCGAGCTGATTCGCGCCAAGCGTGACCCCGGCATTGCCTTCGTGGCCGGCAGGTTGATCGAGCGACAGCACCTACGGACGACGGCCGCGCGTCGCCTGACGCCCAAGGTGCTCCGTAAGCTTCGCAAGGCCGGCCGCAAGGCCTGGGGCTGAGCGCGCCTTCTAGCCGGTCGCGGCTTCGGCCTCAACCTCGAGGAGCCGGGTGCAGACTCCTTCGCGGACGCCGCCCTGTGCGACTTCGAGTGGAACCTGCAGGAGCCTTTGTAGCTCGGCGAGGATGATCGCGCCGGCGGGAAGCGTTCGTGCGCGCTCGAGATCGACCTTCGCCCGCTTTACCCGGGTGGTCACGGAGAGCGAGGCAAGCTCCTCCGCCGCGGCGGCGAGCGTCAGGGCGTCGAGCGGGGTGATCCAGCACCGCCGTAGCGCCCGGGCAGTGCCGCCGGTCACGAGGGCGAAAGCCGGCAGCGGCGGGGTCAGGTCGCGCATGGCGCGGGCCGCCTCTTCGCGGGCGGCTGCCAGCTCCTCAGAGGTCGGAGGATCCGACCTGAGGCATCGCTCTGTCAGTCTCAGCGATCCGAGCGGCACCGACCGAGACCACGAGGGAGCGGCCACCGTTCCGACGGCGACCTGCGTGGAGCCGCCGCCGACGTCGCAGACGGCAACAGGCTCCGCCTCGATCTCAGTGCCTGCAAGCGCGCCCACGAATGCGAGCTCGGCCTCGTCCTCCTCGCTGAGCGCCTGGACACGCAGGCCAGTTGCGCTCTCGAGCGCCGCGAGCAGCTCCTTGCCGTTCTCGGCGCTCCGCCAGGGCGACGTGACGACGACCGCAATCTGGCCGGCGCCCAGCTTGCGGGCGCGCCTCACCTCTTTCCGGGCGGCCTCGGCCGAGCTCTCGATCTTCTCCTCGGTCAAGAGGCCCAACCGCTCGACGTCCTCGCCCAGCCGGGTGCGCCGACGCTCCTCTCGAACCGCGACGAGGCCTGCTTCAGCCTTGTCGGCGACGAGCAGGCGCAGGGTGTTCGCACCGACGTCGACGACGGCGACCCTCATGCGCCGCATTCTGCTCGGCGGGTCGGCGGTCGCCCCCAGCGTGCCGGCGATGCGGCGGACTAGGCGGTGCGTTTGCTCGCTCGCGGCTGCCGTGCCCTCACGCTGCGCATCAGCAGGGTCTGGCTCGCGCGTGCGCGCTCGCCCTTCTTCGCGCGGATTCGTTGCCAATCACCGTCCGGTTTCAACGCCCAGGCATGGACGTTCGAGCTGACCATCGTGTCCAAGGCCCTCTTGATCTCCTGTTGCGCACGTGCGTCCTCGACGGGCACAACGGCTTCGATCCGGAAGTCGAGATTGCGGGGCATCAGATCTGCGCTACCCAGGTAGTAGTCCGACGAATCACCGGCCTCGAACACGAAGAGCCGGCTGTGCTCGAGAAAACGACCGAGCACGCTGACGACGCGGATGTTCTCGCTCAGGCCTTGCACGCCTGGCCTCAGGGTGCAGATGCTGCGGGCGATGATCTCGACCTCGGCCCCCTTCTTCGAGGCCTTGTAGAGCTCGTCGATGATCGCGTCGTCGGTCAGGTTGTTGACCTTGATCCGGATGCGTGCGTGCTCGCCTCGGGCGGCCGCCGCCGCGGCCGAGCGGATTTTCTCGATCAGTCGCTCGCGCAGGTCGAACGGCGCGACGAGGAGCTTGCGGAAACGGGTCGGACGGCTGAAGCCCGTCAGGAAGTTGAAGAGATCGGCGACGTCGGCCGTGATGTCCGGGTCCGCCGTGAAGAGCCCGAAGTCCTCGTAGTGGCGAGCTGTCACAGAGTGATAGTTGCCGGTGCCGATGTGCGCGTAGCGCCTTAGCCCTCCCTCCTCACGCCGGACGACGAGCGTCGTCTTGGCATGGATCTTCAGGTTGGGGAAGCCGTAGACGACGTGGACGCCGGCCTCCTCGAGGGCGCGGGCCCAGCCGATGTTCCGGCGCTCGTCGAAGCGAGCTTTCAGCTCGACTAGGCAGACGGCCTGCTTGCCCGCCTCGGCGGCCTCGATCAGGGCCGGCACGAGCGGCGAGTCCCCGCTCGTCCGGTAGACGGTCGTCTTCAGCCCCAGCGTGTCCTCGTCGGCTGCGGCCGAGCTGACAAAGGCCTCGAAGCTCGTTCCGAAGGCGTGGTAGGGGTGGTGGACGAGGATGTCGTCGCTCGAGATCGCCGCGAAGAGCTCGTCGGGCGAGGTGACGCCTGCGAAGCGCGGATGCGTGAGTGGAAACCAGGGGTCTTCCTTCAAGTCCGGCCGGTCGAGACCCACGAGCTCGAACACGCTCGAGAGGTCGAGCAGCCCTTGCACCAGGTAGACCTGCTCGTCCGTGACCCCGAGCCCGCGCTTGAGGCGTTCGAGCATCCGCGATGACGCCGAGCCCGTGATCTCGACTCGCACAGCGTCGCCGAACCGCCGGCGTCGCAGCTCGCTCTCGACGGCCTCCCGAAGGTCGTCCGCCTCGTCCGAGAGCTCGAAATCGGCGTCGCGCGTGACGCGGAAGAGGCAGCATTCGAGGATCTCCATTTTCGGAAAGAGCCAGCCGAGGAAGTGGCGGATGACGCGCTCGAGTGGCAGGAAAAGGCCTCGCCGGCCGATCGAGAGGAATCTCGGCAGCAGCTCCGGCACTTTGACGCGGGCGAAACGCTCCTCGCCACTGTCGGGATCGCGAACGAAGATGCCGAGCGAAAGCGAAAGCCCTGAGATGTACGGGAACGGCTGCCCCGGACCGACGGCAAGGGGCGTAAGCAGGGGGAAGACCTCGCGCTCGAACCGCTCTTTGAGCTCGTCGAGCTCCTGCTTCGTGCAGTCCTCGATCTGACCGACGCTGATCCCGGTTTCCTCGAGCGCCTCACTGAGATCGCGCTTCCAAAGCTTCGTCTGGCGGCCGGTCAACTGAAGCACGCGCTCGCGAATCTCGGTGAGCGTCTGTTGGGGCGTCTGTGCGTCGGGAGACGTGACGGGCACTCCGGCCTCCACCTGCTCGAGCAGCCCGGCGACCCTGACCATGAAGAACTCGTCCAGGTTCCGCGAGAAGAAGGAGCACAGCCGCGCCCGCTCGAGCAACGGGAGGGAGGTATCCGCTGCGAGCGCCAGGACCCGCTCGTTCCAGGCGAGCCAGGAGAGCTCGCGGTTGAGCAGGAGCTTGGGGCTCACCGCGGCTGAGGTCGACGTCGCCGTGGTGGCCAAGTGTCTATCTAACCCTTTTGCGGAAGCCGCTTGGGTTACGAACTGGCAAACGACTGGTGAACGAGCGAAAGGGGCCGGTTTCGCGCCCGGCCCCTTCGCGTCAGGGAGAGAAAATGCCCGGCGACGAGGGGAGGAGAGGTCGGCGGGCTTGCTGATTACGACGGGGCGCGGGCCGGCCGGTTAGGCGGCCTTACCAACACCGAACCTGAGCGGCCTCAGTCCCACGGCGGGGGGTTGTGCGTCCAGATCCCGCCGAGCATCGTCGCCACGACCTGCACCTCCGGCAGTCCCTCCGGCGGGCATCCAATCGGATCGCGGTCGAGCACGACCAGGTCGGCCAGGTAGCCGGGGATCAGCTTGCCGCGCCGACGCTCGTCGCCGGCCAGCCAGGCCGGGTTGACGGTGGACGCCTGCAACGCCTGCTCCACCGTCAGCGCCTGCTCCGGGTGCCAGGCGGGCCGATCGTCGAGCGTTCGCAGCACGCCGGCGACGATCCCGGCGAGCGGGTCGAGCTCCTCGATCGGCGCGTCGGAGCCGTTGGCGACGAGCGCACCCGAGTCCCAGAGCGACCGGAAGGCGTAGGCCCGGTCTGTCTTGCCCGCCCAGAAATGGTCGGCGAGGTCCCGGTCCGAGGGCGCATGGGAAAACTGTGTGGACACGGCGACGCCGAGCTTGGCGAACCGGGGGACGTCCTCCGCTGAGAGCAGCTGCGCGTGCTCGACTCGCTGACGCAGGCTCAGCCGCTCCCACACATCCCGCGTTTCCTCGAAGGCGTCGAGTGCGTCGCGGTTCGCCTGGTCGCCGATCGCATGGACTGCGACGGGAAAGCCCGCCCGGGCGGCGCTGCGGATCAGCTCGGCGAACTCGTCGCGGCTGGTGATCTCGACGCCGGTTCCGTCGAGCATCCGCGCGGTCTGCGAGCCGAGCGTTCCGTCCATGAAGACCTTCAGGTAGCCGACTCGCAGGTGGGAGTCGCCGAAGCCGCTCTGGATGCCCAACTCGGCGAGCTGGTCCGCCTGCTCCGCCGGCAGGGACTGCCAGACGCGGAGGGGTTGCGTGGCCTCGGCCGCGAGTCGCTGCCAGAACCGAAGTGCGCCGAGCCAGCCGTCCTTGTCGTGGACGGACGTGACTCCTCGCGAGGCGGCGAGCTTGACCCCCGAGCGCATCGCCTCGACGTACTCATCGTCTGTCGTCTCGATGTAGGCGTCTCGGAATTGCCAGCACGACTCCTCGCGAAGGACGCCCGTCGGCTCGCCGCGATCGTCGACCTCGACCACCCCTCCCGCGACCTGAAGGTCACCGTTCGCACGCGCGAGCGCCGCCGAGTTGAGCCAGACGGAGTGTGAGTCGCGCGCCATCAGCGCGACCGGGGTCTGGCCCGCGAGCTCGTCGAGCGCCTCCTTCGTCGGCTCGACCGCAGGCTCCCAGTCGCCGCTTCGCCACCCGCGGCCTCTCAGCCAGGTCCCGGGGCGCACCGTGGGAAGCGCCTCGCGGACGCGGGCCAGCGCCTCCTCGAGCGTCCGGGTGTCCTCGAGCCGGACTTCATGCTGAGCGATCGCCCAGGTTGGGAAATGGACGTGTGAGTCCGTGAAGCCGGGCAGGACGCAGCGGCCGCCGAGATCGACCCGGTCGGGGCTGGCGAGCGCGCGCTCGTGCGTGCCCACGCCACCCGCGATCCACTCGCCGGCGATCGCAAGACCGCGCGCCGTCGGCAGCGACGGCTCCATCGTCCGGATGACGCCGTTCTCGAGGATCACCCTGGAAGCGTATGCCGACTTGACCGTTTCGCTCCCGCTGAAGATCATCTACCTCTCTGAAAGCAGGCGAAGGAGGAGCGCGTGGCGACCGACTGGTACATGGAAGGCCCGTACGTGAAGAGCTGCAACTGCGACCCGGGTTGTCCGTGCGACTTCAACCAGCACCCGACGCACGGCCATTGCGAAGGCATGGCGGGAATGCGGATCGACAAGGGGAACTTCGGCGACGTCGACTTGAGCGGTCTCGCCTGGGGCGCCGCCTACCATTGGCCCGGCGCGCTCCACGAGGGCAACGGCGACATCCAGCCTTTGATCGACGAGCAGGCGAGTGACGAACAGCGAGACGCGCTACTGCAGATCCTCAGCGGCCAGAGCGGCGGCACGTTCTTCGAGGTGCTCGCGTTCGTCGCGCCGAATGTGAAGGAGCCCCTTTTTCTCCCGATCGAGTTCGAGGTCGACCTCGACGAGCGCACCGCGAACATCCGCTACGGCGATGTTGTCGAAACCCGGACCGAGACCCTCCGCGGGATCGACCCGCCCGACCCCTACCGGATCCTGATCAAGATTCCAGGCGGGATGGAGTACGTAAACGAAGCCGGCGAAGCGGACGTTGCCAGTGCGAAGACGATCAAGTCGACCGGCGCGATCCCGTTCGACCTCGAGGACGGCCACTCGTCGCTCGCCTACGTGCGTCACGGCAACAAGGTCGAGACGGCCGAGTACCACCCGACCGTCGTCGAGGGCTGAGGCGCGGGTGACACTGCCCCGCCGTGTCGCCGTCACCGGGGTGCTGCTTGGCGGCGCGCTCGTCGCCTGGATCGTCACCTACCAGCGCATGCACGGCATGGACGCCGGTCCCGGAACCGAGCTCGGCGGCCTCGGCTGGTACGTCGGGATCTGGGTGACGATGATGGCCGCGATGATGCTGCCGTCGGTGTCGCCGATGGTGCTCGTCTTCGCGCGCATCAGTCGCGACCGGGAGCGACGAGGACACGGCTTTGTGCCGACCTGGGTGTTCCTGGCGGGCTACCTGATCGCCTGGACCGCGTACGGGCTCGTCGCCTACGGCGCCTACCGGTTGTTGCGCTGGGCGGTGGGCGGGTCGCTCGACTGGGACGGCGCCGGCGCCTGGGTGGCGGGCGGCGCCTTGCTCGTCGCGGGGCTCTATCAGCTGACGCCGCTCAAGCAGGTCTGCCTGCGGCATTGCCGCGGGCCGCTGCACTTCGTCCTCCACGGCTGGCGGGACGGCCACGCCGGCGCGCTGCGGATGGGGACCGAGCACGGCGCCTTCTGCATCGGCTGCTGCTGGGGCCTGATGCTCGCGCTCTTCGCGCTCGGGGTCATGAGCCTCGTCTGGATGGCGTTGATCGCCGTAGTGATCTTCGCCGAGAAGCTGCTGCCGGCCGGAGAGATGTTCGCTCGCGTCTTCGCGGTCGCGCTGGTCGCCGGCGGGATCTGGGTCGCGGCGGCGCCGGCAAGCGTGCCCGGGCTCGTCCAGCCCGACTCCCCTGCGGCCCAGCGGGCGCGCGACCGGATGATGGGGATGTCGCCGCAGATGAAGCCGATGACGCCGATGAAGCCGCAGCCGGTGCCTCGTATGCGCTCGTCCATGCCGGACGGGTCGAAGCCGTAGCTTGAGCTACCGGGTCCGCGGCACGTACCTCGAGTCCTGCAATTGTGACGCGATCTGCCCGTGCCGCCGGATCGACACGATGGCCGGCGGGCGCTCGACGCATGGGCTCTGCGACGGAGCCCTGTCGTGGGCGATCGAGGACGGTCATGCGAATGACGTCGACCTCTCGGGGCTCGGGGTCGTCCTCGGCACCCGCTACAGCGACGACGAGGAGGGCTCGCCGTGGATGTTCAGGGTGTTCGTGGACGAGCGCGGCGACGAGGCGCAGCAGGCGGCGCTCGGCCAGTTGTTCTCGGGTGCGCTCGGCGGGAGCGCGATCGATCACTTTCCCTGGGCCTGGAAGGAGAGCAGGCCGCTCGGGGTCGAGTCGGCGCGGATCGAGATCGATCACACCCCTGGCCGGGGCTGGTTTCGAGCGGGCGGCGCGGTCAGCGTTCGCGTCTCGCGGCCGTACGAGGGGCAGGAGACAGTGACGTGCGTGATCCCCGGCCACGAGCGCGCAGGGCGCGAGCTCGTCGTCGACAACCTGTGGGTCGCAGCCGGAGACCTGAGCTTCGAGTACGCAGGCGTCTGCGCCTACGAGTCGACCTTCGACTACGAGGGTTAGAGCAGCCCGATCGCGACGAGCAGGCCGACGACAAGGGCCGGCACCGGGATCAGGACAAGCGGAAGCTGGGCACGCATGTTCCCGTTATCGGCCGGAAGCCCCGCGCAGTTGAGCCTAGTATTTGCGCGGTGTCGTACGAGCCCCTGACCGAGGAGCAGCGCGAGATTCGCGACCTGATCCGCGATCTCTCGCGCGAGCGGCTCGCGCCGCGGGCGGCCGAGATCGACAAGAGCGCCGAGTTCCCCTGGGACGTTGTCGAGCTCTTCCGCGAGCACGAGCTCTTCGGGCTGATGTTCGACGAGGAGTACGGCGGCGCGGGCGAGAGCGCGCTGATGACGCTCGTTGCGATCGAGGAGGTCTCGAAGGTCTGCGCGACGAGCGGCCTGATCCTCGCCGTCCAGGAGCTCGGCTCGCTCGGGATCAAGCTCGCCGGCAACGACGAGCAGAAGCAGCGCTTCCTGCCAAGGCTCGCAAGCGGCGAGTGGCTGCCCGCCTATGCCCTGACCGAACCGGGGTCGGGCTCGGACTCTGCCGCGATGCGCTCGGAAGCCCGGCGCGAGGGCGACGGTTACGTCCTCAACGGGTCGAAGCGGTTCATCACCAACGCCGGGGTCGCGGGCGTCTACGTCGTCTTCGCGAAGACCGACCCCGAGGGCGGCCATGCGGGGATCTCGGCCTTCGTCGTCGAGGCAGACACACCCGGGTTCGAGGTCGGCCGGATCGAGCCGAAGATGGGGATCAAGGGCTCGACGACCGGCGAGCTCTTCTTCAACGACATGCTCGTCCCGGCCGACAATCTGCTCGGCGAGGAGGGCGACGGCTTCCGGATCGCGATGCAGATCCTCGACCGCTCCCGCCCTGGGATCGGTGCCCAGGGTCTCGGGCTCGCCCAGGGCGCGACCGACTACGCGCTCGAATACGCCAAGTCGCGCGAGACGATGGGCAAGCCGATCGCCCAGCATCAGTTGATCGCGGCAACGCTCGCCGACATGGAGACGAAGTGCGAGGCGGCCCGCGGGCTCCTCTACAAGTGCGGGCAGCTGATCGATGACGGCGCCGACGGCGCCGAGCTGACGAAGATCTCGGCGATGGCGAAGCTCTACTGCACCGACGTGGCGATGGAGGTCACGACCGACGCGGTGCAGATCCTCGGCGGCTACGGGTATATGCAGGAGTACCCGGTCGAGCGGATGATGCGCGACGCGAAGATCACGCAGATCTACGAGGGCACGAACCAGATTCAGCGGCTCGTGATCGCCCGCGAGATGGTGAAGGAACAACGCTCCTTTCTCATGGGCGTAGCGTAAAGCGGCGTGTCACGGGGTCGCCGACCGGGTGCAAACCGCCGCACGGGCAAAGCCCGCACGGCCTCAATGCGGCATCGCCAAGGCGATGCCTTGCTCCTAGCCGGCGTTGACTGAGAAGGCCGCCGCCGGCGACAAGTTCGGGAACGCGGCCCGCGAGTACGAGCTCGGCCGGCCGCAGTGGCCCGCCGAGCTGATCGACCAGGTCTCGGGCGAGCTCGGGCTAGGCGCCGATGCGACCGTGCTCGATCTCGCAGCCGGGACCGGCAAGCTGACGCGTGACCTCGTGCCTCGGTTCGGCCGCGTGATCGCGGTCGAGCCGGACTCGGGAATGCGGGCTGTGCTCGAGGAGGTCGTCCCGGACGCCGAGGCATTGGCGGGCAGCGCCCAGGCGATTCCGCTCCCGGACGGCTCCGTCGATGGAGTCTTCACTGCCGAGGCCTTCCACTGGTTCGCCAGCGACGAGACGGTGGCGGAGATCGTGCGCGTCCTGCGCCCCGGCGGTGGCTTCGTCATCTTCTGGAACATCGACTTCGACGACATCGAGCCGGCATTGCCCGACGAGGTCGAGAGCGCTCTCGACGAGGCGTTCACCCGCGGCGGGGAGCCGGGCTTGCCGAAGGTCCTGTCCGGGTTCTGGCGCACCCCGATCGAGGCGGCACCGTTCGAGCCGTTGCGGGAGCTGGAGATGGAGCGCACGATCGCCAGCGACGACGAGCGCTGGCTCGCCAACATGCTCTCTGTCAGCTCGATCGCGTCCCAGTCCGAGGAGGCGCGGGCGGAGCTGGCGGCGCGGCTGCGCGAGCTGGTCCCGGCGGGCGAGTACCACTGGCAGGTCCGCACGATCGCCTACTGGACCCGGCTGTCGTGAGCGACGAGCTCACCATCGGTCGCCGGCGCGTCCGGTTGACACACCCGGAGCGCGTCCTCTTCCCCGGCGACGGTGTCACGAAGGGCGATCTCGTCGAGTACTACGTCGAGGTCGGCCCGGCGATCGTGCCGCACCTGCGCGACCGGCCGTTCACGCTCAAGCGCTATCCCGACGGCATCCGCGGCCAGGCGTACTTCCATAAGCAAGCGCCGAAGGGAAAGCCGTCGTGGATCCCTACGCGCCAGTTTCGGACGTGGCCGCGCGAGGGAGGCTCGCGGCTCGTCGACTTCGTGCTCATCAACGAGCCGGCGGCGCTCGCGTGGGCCGTCCAGATGAACTGCATCGACATGAACGCCTGGTACTCGCGCGTGGACAAGCCCGACCGACCCGACTACGTCGTCTTCGACCTCGATCCGCCGGAGTCGAGGAACGGTTTCGCCCAGGCGGTTCGCGTTGCGCATCTCGTCCGGGGCGCCCTAGAAGGGCTGGAGCTGCGCCCGTACGTGAAGACCAGCGGCGCCGATGGGATCCACGTGCTCGTGCCGATCACCCGGCGGTCCTCGTACCCCGACGCCTACGAGCTGGCGGAGCGCGTCTCGCGCGGGCTCGAGGCTGAGCATCCGGGGCTCGTGACGACGGAGTGGTTAAAGAAGAAGCGACGCGGCGTGCTCGTCGACCACCGCCAGAACGGGCACGGCAAGACGATCGCCTCCGCCTATTCGGTCAGGCCGAAGCCCGGTGCGCCCGTGTCAACGCCGCTCCGCTGGGAGGAGCTGGGCGAGAAGGTGCGGCCGCGTGACTTCGGGCGGCGCGAGGCGCTCGACCGCGTCCAGAAGCACGGCGACCTGTTCGAGCCGGTGCTCAAGGGCGGGCAGGCACTCGGGCCGGCGCTCAAGCGCCTGCGGGCGGACCGGTCCCAGGAATCAGTCTGACCACGCGCTGAATGCGCCTTCGGCGACGAAACTGCGCGTCAGCGCGGTCGCAACGACGAGGCGTCGACGACCTCGAAATCCGATCCCTGGACTCGCCCGAGGGTGTGGAGCTGGTCGTTCGACCACCCGGGGCTCGGGGCGCCGCTGATGTACCAGTCCGAGCCGTTGTCCGCGAGCAGCATCCCGTAGCGCTTCAGCGCGACGAGGACGATCCGCGCCTGGCGCGGGAACGGCCGCACGTCGAAGCTCGCCTTCAGCCGCACCCGCAGGCCCATCGGTGGCAGCGAGGGATCGTTCGACGAGCTGGCGTAATGCCGCGCGGGGTAGACGAACGCCCGCCGCGTCCGTGCCGCTGTGAAGCGGAGCGCATGGTCGATGACGCCGCGCCGCGCTTCGTCCCAGCGCGCCAGGCCGGGGAAGATCGGCAGGCCGGCCGCGTCCGCGGACGTCCAGGTCGCCGGCCGCATGCGGTTCGAGCGCAGGCTCCAGGTCGCTCCGGCCCAAGCATGCCAGCGACCCCCTGTGCGCGTGAGGCCGCCGAGCTCGTAGAGCCGGCAGGCGTCGCGGTCGAGCAGCAGCGCGTGGTGGTCGCTGCCATGCTCGACGTGGACGCGGCTAGGGATCGGATAGCCGACCTTGTCGCTCTCGTCTGCGTACTCGAACGACACCTTCGCCCTCGGAGTCTTTCGGGTGACGACGTCGAAGGGAATGCCGATCGGGCCGCCGTCCCACGTACCCGATCCGAAGTCGGCGTGGACGCCTGTGTTGAGGCCGATCGAGCGGATCAGCGTCGCCGAGTCGGCCGTCACAGGCAGCCTGTCGACGCGCTGGTTCCATGGATTCGAGCGCGGAAAAACGAGACACCGCGGAGCCCCTGGTACCCGAAGGGCGGCGGCGGAGCCCGTCAGCCCGGCAACGAGGATCGCGGCGACTAGTGCGCGGACGGCACGCATTCCCCGGTTATCGGCGTTACCGCTGCTGTGCCTTGAGCCGCGCCTTGTACGCGCGCTTGGCTGACTGGTAGCGCTCGAGCGCCTCGGCCGAGTCCACGTCGCCGAGCATGTGGTGGTCGGGCACCAGGTCCTCGGCCGGCTTGACGCCGAACCGCCTCGACAGGATCGACGCAAGAGTCTTCACCTTCATGTCGCCGAAGCCCGGCAGCTCGCCGATCCGCTTGCCGAGCTCGTCGGAGTCGGCGGCCTCGGTCCAGATTCGGGCGGCGTCGCCGCCGTAGTCCTCGTTGACGATCGCGGCCAGCTCCTGCACGCGCCGTGCCATGTTGCCGGGGAAGCGGTGGATCGCGGGCTTCTCCCGGAAAGCGGCCTCGAGCTTGGCCGGATCGATCGCGGCAAGCTTTCCCGGGTCGACCGTCCCGACGCGTTGCTTCAGCTTCAGCGGCCCCGCGAAAGCGGTCTGAATCGGCACCTGCTGGTCAAGCGCCATCCCCATCAGCAGGGCGAACGGCTCGGCTGCGAGCAGGGCGTTGGCTTCGTCGTCGCCGGTGAAGTAGAGCCGGTCAGGCTTCGTCTTGACGGCCACGCAAAGAGCCTACTACTGGCGGTCGAGCCAGCGGCGAGCCTCCTCGGCGGAGCGCAGCCGCACGAGCCGCGGGTCGCCTGCGAATTTGCGCGGCCATCGCCGCCGGTGCCGGAAGAACGCTCGCACAGTCCAGACGAGCAGGGAGTCCCACCCGATGAATGCGTTGCGCCAGTTCTCGCGGTTGCCGCTCCAGAGCTCGACGTCGTTGCGAATGCGAGAAACGGTCCGTCGGCACATTCGCCGAAGTGCGAAATAAAGCGGCGGGTCGAGCCAGACGATCTGGTCGGCCGCGTCGATGACCAGGTCGCCCAGCTTCCCTTCGTAGTTACCGTCGATCACCCAACCGTCGGGCGAGCCGGCCATGTGCTCGCGGACGAGGGCGCGGAACTCCTCTCCGCTCGCCTCCGTCCAGTTCGGGCCGTGATGCAGGGCGTCGAGCTCGACGTAGGGAACGCCCAAGCGCTCGGCCAACTGGCGCCCGAACGTCGTCTTGCCGGAGCCACTGATTCCCTTGACGTTGACCCGCACCGGGTCAAGGGTAGGGTCCCGAGCGTGCACGAACCGGTCGACAAGCTGAAGCACGTCGCCGAGGACCTCGAGCATCCCGTCGAGACGGCGAAGGAGCTCGCGCACGAGGCTGAGGAAGGCAAGAGCGGGCGCACGCCGCTGATCGCGATCACCGGCGTGACGCTGGTCGTCGGCGCTGCCGTCGTGCTGCTACTCGCGATCGCGATGACCGTGTATTTCGTCTACGGCGGGAAATAGCCCCTCGGTAGGCTGGAAGGCGTTGGATCCGCTTGCGCCTTTCAGCCCGAAAACCCGCTCCTGGTTCGAGGGAACCTTCGCCGAGCCGACGCCGGCTCAAGCCCTCGGCTGGCCTGCGATCGCGACCGGCAAGCACACGCTGATCCAGGCGCCGACGGGCTCCGGAAAGACGCTCGCCGCCTTTCTCTACGGGATCGACAAGCTCAATCCGGCTCCGGGCGAGGGCTTGCGGCTGCTCTACGTTTCGCCGCTGAAGGCGCTCAACTACGACATCGAGCGCAACTTGCGCGGGCCGCTAGCCGGCCTGCAGTCGGAGTTGACCGTTGCGGTCCGCACCGGGGATACGCCGCAGAAGGAGCGGCAGCGGATGCTCCGGCACCCGCCCGACATCCTGATCACGACCCCGGAGTCGCTCTTCCTGATGCTGACGTCGCAGGCGCGCGAGATCCTCCGCGGCGTCGACACCCTGATCCTCGACGAGGTGCACGCGGTCGCCGGCACGAAGCGCGGCGCCCACCTGGCGCTCTCCGTCGAGCGGCTCGACCGCCTCGTCGAGCAACCCGTTCAGCGCGTCGGCTTGTCCGCCACCCAGCGACCGCTCGAGGAGATCGGCCGCTTCGTTTCGGGCGGCCGCGAGATCCAGCTCGTCGACGCCGGGCGGGCCAAGCAGCTCGACCTGGAGATCGTGGTGCCGCTGGACGACATGACCGTGCCCGAAGAAGGCTCCTACAACTCGGTCTGGCCCTCCATCTATCCCAAGATTCTCGAGCTCGTCTCCGAGCATCGCTCGACGATCGTCTTCGTCAACAACCGGCGGCTCGCGGAGCGGCTCGCGCTGCGCCTGAACGAGCTGGCCGAGGCCGAGATCGCCCGTGCCCACCACGGCTCGCTCGCGCGTGAACAAAGACTCGAGGTCGAGGAGCTGCTGAAGAAGGGCGAGATTCCCTGCCTGGTGGCGACCTCGTCGCTCGAGCTCGGCATCGACATGGGCGCGGTCGACCTGGTGATCCAGGTCGAGAGCCCGAAGTCTGTCGCCCGCGGGCTGCAGCGGATCGGCCGCGCTGGCCACGAGCTCGGTGCCGTCTCGAAGGGCCGCATCTTCCCCAAATACCGGGCCGACCTCCTCGAGGCGGCGGTTGTCGCGAAGCAGATGCGGGAGGGCGCGATCGAAGAGACGGTGATCCCGCGCAACCCGCTGGACGTGCTCGCGCAGCAGATCGTCGCAATCTGCGCCGACGAGGAGATCGAGCTCGATGAGCTGCACCGGCTCGTCCGGCGTGCCTATCCCTTCGCCGAGCTCTCCCGCGTCCAGCTCGAGAACGTGCTCGACATGCTGGCCGGCCGCTATCCGTCCGACGAGTTCGCGGAGCTACGGCCCCGGATCGTCTGGGACCGCACCGCCGGCGTCGTCCGCGGGCGCCAGGGAGCGCGGCGGCTCGCCGTCACGAATGCAGGAACGATCCCCGACCGAGGCCTGTTCACCGTCCAGCTCGTCGACGGCGGCGGCCGGGTCGGCGAGCTCGACGAGGAGATGGTCTACGAGGCCCGCGCGGGGCAGACGTTCCTGCTCGGGGCCTCGACCTGGCGGATCGAGGAGATCACCCGCGACCGCGTCCTCGTCTCGCCGGCCCCCGGCGTTCCAGGCGCGGTGCCGTTCTGGAAGGGCGAAGGCGTCGGACGCCCGTACGAGTTGGGGGAGGCCGTCGGCGCCGTCTCCCGCGAGCTGACCGCCCTGCCGGATGCGAAAGCGAAGGCGAAGCTCCGCGACGAGCATTCCCTGGACGAACGCGCCGCCCAGAACCTGCTCCAGTTCCTGAGCGAACAGGCCGCGGCCACCGGCGCTGTGCCCTCCGACCGCACGATCGTGGTCGAGCGCTTCCGCGACGAGATCGGCGACTGGCGCCTCTGCATCCTGACCCCGTTCGGCGCCCGCGTGCACGCGCCCTGGGCGCTCGCGCTGGCCGCCCGTATCCGCGAGTCGCTCGGCCTCGACGCGAACGCGATCTGGTCGGACGACGGAATTGCCATTCACCTGCCGGATGCCGACGCCGCTCCGCCTAGCGACCTCGTCATGATCGACCCCGAGGAGATCGAGGAGTTGGTCGTCAACGAGGTCGGCGGCTCGGCGCTGTTCGGTGCCCGCTTCCGCGAGAACGCCGCGCGCGCTTTGCTGATCCCGCGCCGGCGGCCCGACCAGCGCACGCCCCTCTGGCAGCAGCGACTGAAGGCGCAGTCACTCCTTCAGGTGGCGCGCAAGTACCCGGCCTTCCCGGTCATCCTCGAGACCTACCGCGAATGCCTCCAGGACGTCTTCGACCTACCGTCGCTGAAGCGGCTGCTGCAGGGCTTGCGCACACGCCAGCTCGATCTCGTCGACGTCGAGACGCCTTCGGCCTCGCCCTACTCGGCTTCCCTGCTCTTCGACTACGTCGCGAACTACATGTACGAGGACGACACGCCGCCGGCCGAGCGCCGGGCGCAGGCGTTGTCGCTCGACCGAGAGCTCCTACGCGAGCTGCTCGGCCAGGAAGAGCTGCGCGAGCTGCTCGACGCCGACGCGGTGGAGGAGGTCGAGGCTCAGCTTCGCGGTGACCCACGCAACCCGGACGAGCTGCACGACCTGCTGCGGCTTCGAGGCGACCTCCGGCCGGAGGAGTTCGACGAGGCACAAGCCGCCGTCCTGGAGGCGGAGCGCCGAGCGGTCCGCGTCCGCATCGCCGGGGAAGAGCGGCTGATCGCTGCCGAGGACGCCGGTCGCTACCGCGACGGGCTCGGCGCGATGCCGCCGTCCGGTTTGCCGGACGTCTATCTCGACGGCGGCGAGCAGCCGCTGCGAGGCCTCGTCCTCCGGTACGCGAAGGGCCGCGGGCCGTTCACGACGGCGCAGGCGAACGAGCGTTTCGGCATCGACGTCGAGTCCGTCCTGGCCGGGCTCGAGCGCGAGGAGGTGCTCGTCCGCGGCGAGCTTCGTCCCGGCGGCAGCGAGCGCGAGTGGTGCGACCCGGACGTGCTGCGACGTCTTCGGCGCGCTTCCCTGGCCGCCCTCCGCAAGGAGGTCGAGCCCACGGAGCAGGCCGCGCTCGGCCGATTCCTGCCGAGCTGGCACGGGATCGACCGCCGGGCGACCCTGCGCGAGGCGCTCGTGCCGCTGCAGGGACTGGCGCTGCCCGTCTCGCTGTGGGAATCGGAGGTGCTCCCGCGCCGAGTCCCCGGCTACGCGCCCGCGCAACTCGACCAGCTCTGTGCCTCGGGCGAAGTCGTCTGGGTCGGCGCCGGCCTCGACCGGGTCGCCGTCTACTTCCGTGACGACGCGCCGGTGCTCGGCCAGGTGCCTGCCGCCGACCGGCCCGAGGGCGAGATCCACGACCGCTTGCGGGAGGCGCTCGGAACGAGCGCCCTCTTCTGGTTCGACCTGGTTGCGGAGACCGGCCTCGAGACCGAGCAGGCGCTGCCTGCGCTCTGGGATCTCGTCTGGGCCGGCGAGGTGACGAACGACGCCTGGCAGCCCCTGCGGGCCGGCCGGCGGTACGGAGTCCCGAAGCCGGAGCGGCGACCTCGGCGCTTCTCGCGTCGCCGTGCAGGGGAGATCACGGCGACGCAGGGTCGCTGGTCACGGACCGAGCGCTTGTTCTCAGGGCAGCAGCCCGACCGCCGCGCCCTTGCCGAGCTCCTGCTCGAGCGGCAGGGGATCGTCACCCGCGACGGCGTTCGCGGCGAGGGGATTCCCGGCGGTTTCGGCGCCGTCTACGGCGAGCTGAAGGCGCTCGAGACTCTCGGGCTCTGCCGGCGCGGCTACTTCGTCGAGGGCCTGGGCGGCGCTCAGTTCGCGCTCGGCGGTGCAGTCGAGCGCCTGCGGGAGCTCAAGCCGCGGGACGGCGAAGAGCCTGACGTGCTTGTGCTCGCCGCCGCCGATCCCGCTCAGCCCTATGGTGCCGCGCTGCCATGGCCGAAGCGGGCGGGCGCACGGGCCGCGCGTGTGGCCGGTGCCAAGGTGGTGCTGCTCGGTGGCGAGCCCGCGCTCTTCGTCGAGCGCGGCGGCCGCTCCCTCGTGCCACTCCGCGAACCGGACGAGAGCTGGCTGCGGCCGGCCCTTACCGCCCTGGTCGAGCACGTCCGTACCCGCGGGCCGAAGAAGCGCCTCGCCGTCGAGCGCTTCGACGGCGAGGCGGTCACCGAGAGCGACGCGATGCCGCTCCTCGTCGAAGCCGGCTTTCTCGCCGGGCCTCGGCGCGTTGTGCTTCGCCCGTGACCGAGGAAGAGCTCGGCGGCGGCGGACTGACTCCGGTCGTTCGCGTCGGAGAAACGGTCCGCCGTTCAACCGGCGCTTGGACACCGGCCGTCCATGCGCTGCTCCAACACCTCGTCGAGGTCGGATTCGACGAGGCGCCGCGTGTCCGCGGGCTCGATGACGACGGTCGAGAGGTACTCGAGTACGTGCCCGGCGAGGTTCGCGACAGCCACGACGACGAGGAGCTCGTCTCCATCGCCGAGCTCGTCCGCCGCTTCCATGACGCCACGCGGACGTTCGACCCGCCTGCTTCTGCGCACTGGCAGTTTCTCGTCGGCAGTCCAGAGACGGGAGACGTGATCTGTCATAACGACCTCTCGCCGTCAAATCTGATCTGGGCCGATGGCAGACCGCGGGCGCTGATCGACTGGGACCTCGCCGCTCCCGGGACGCCGAGCTGGGATCTCGCGTACGCGCTCTACCGCTTCGCCCCGCTCTATTCAGACGAGGATTGTGCGCGCCTCGAAATTCCGCTCCGGCCGCGCGGGCCACGGATTCGAGTGTTCTGCGCGGCCTATGGGGTCGAGGCGACGCCCGACCTGCTCGACGTCGTCGAACAGCGGATCAAAGCCCTCTACGACAGCGCCCGCGTCTGGGGCGAGGCGGGAGCGGCCGGCTGGTCGGACGTCTGGAGGCAGACGCGCGGCGAGCAATGGCTCCGGTCGTTGCGCTTCGTCCACGAGCAGCGCGCGGACTGGGTCTAAGCCGCGAGCCGCCCGAGCACGATCCCGAACAGCAGGTGCCGGGCCGTCGCCTGGCCAAAGGCTCGCCCGTTCGTCAGCAGCGGCGGCACACCGGGCTCGCCCCGGGCCGGGTGGTAACGGTCGACGAAGTACGACAAGGGATACAGCCCGACGTGCTCGGCAAGCGCCATCCCGATGGCCAGCCGTCGGGGCTCGACGTCGACGCGTCGACGTAGCGCGTCAAAGGCCAGTCCGAACGCGGCTCCGTTGAGCGCGTGCAGCGCGAAGCCCACCGGGCGCCAACCCGGGCCGCGGGTCAGCGCCTTGCCGAGCACCGCGATGTCCGAGTAGTCGCAGCGGAAGAGGCGTGTGTCGAGACGCTCGAGCAATCCCCAGGCAGTCGCGGCGGCGGCGCCGGCGGCGGCCGGCCGAAGGCTTCGTGAAAGGCGCATCGCGCTAGCCTGCCCGCAGTGCCCGAAGGCGACACCCTCGCACGAGTCGCTCGGCGTCTTCAGCCGCTCGTGGGCGAGCGGCTCGAGGTTGAGACGCCGCATCCGCGCGCGGCGGTGAAGCAGCTTGCACCCCGGCTCGACGGCAAGCGGCTGGTCGCCGTCGAGGCGGCCGGCAAAAACCTTCTCCTCCGCTTCGAGGGCGGAATCGTGCTTCGCAACCACCTCCGCATGACCGGTCGCTGGTCCGTTCGCGCCAGGGGCACGAAGCTCATCGGCCGCCCTTGGCTGGTGCTGCGGGGCGCTCAGCGCGAGGCGATCCTCTGGAACGGCCCCGTGCTCGAGCTCGACGACCGCCCTGTCCGCCGGCTGGGGCCCGACATCCTGGCCGAGCCTCCTGAGCTCGAGGTGATGATCGCCAACCTGCGGCGCGATCCGCGGCGGGAGGTCGGGGACGCCGTGCTCGACCAGCGGCTCGTCGCCGGCATCGGCAACCTGTGGAAGGCGGAGTCGCTCTGGCAGGCAAGGGTTTCTCCGTGGCGCGCGGCGGCCGAGGTCTCGGACGAGGAGCTTCGCGCGGTGCTCGAAGCAGCGCACGAGCTGATGCGCGAGTCGGTCGAGTCCGGCCGCCAGCGCAGGCTCGTCTACAACCGTGCCGGCCACGGCTGCCGCCGTTGCGGCACGCCGATTCGGTCCCGCGGGCAGGGTGACGCAAATCGCACGGCCTATTGGTGCCCAAGCTGCCAAGCAGGGGAGGGACCGGAAACCGCGTAGGGGTGTGCGTGGCCGTGCGCGCACCGCACCTTTATCGCTCCCTGCGTCTCTTTACGCTCGCGGGCTTCGCGCTGCTCTCGCAGGACGTCGAGGGCGGCGCCGAGATCCCGTTCTCCTTCGAGGAGCACGACGGCGGTGCGAGGCCGCTCTACGACTACCGGCCGCTCGTCGGCGGGTACGTCGAGGCTCGCCAGGCCCGGCTCGCGGCGCTGCCGGACGCGCTCGCCGCGGTGGAGGAGCTCTCTCGCGAGCCCGCGGCCGCGATCTACGCCCGCGCGCATGCGGGTGATGGTGGCAGCGAGAAGACAGCGCTGATCCGCACAGTGCTGCTGCCGCTCCTGAACGAGACGGCCGAGCACTGCGGCGGCTTCGACTGGAACGACGAGGTCTTCGATCGTGGCTACGGCGAGCTCGAGCGCTCGTTGTTCGGGACGCGCCGGGCCTACGCTGCCGTGGCGCCGCTTGTCGGGCTGGGCGCCGGCGGCCAGGTCGAGCTCGGTCGCTGCATCCGGGTTCGGGTCGCCGCTGCCGGCGAGCTCGCCGCTCACTGGCCGGACGCGGCGAGGTTGCTGCCGCCCTCGTTCGGACGTGAGCCCGACCGCGTCTGCGTGCTCGAGCTCGAACGCCCCTTGGAGGCGGCGGATGCGGAGCCGCCCGACGCGCCGGCCGAGCTCGCCGACGCAGTCACCGCGCTTCGTCTCGCGACCGCGGCGGCAGTGTCGGCGGGCCCTGTGCTGTTCGAGCGGCTCGACTGGCGCCCTTTCGGGATCAAGCCCGTTTTGCCGATCGCCGCCACGCAGCCCCCGGGCGAGCCTTCCCGTCTCGATGCGTTCCGCGGCAAGCTCGCGCGTGACCTGCTGGAAAAGATCTCAGGCGCCGACGAGGATCCCGAGCTGGCCGAGGCGCTCGACCGCTGGGAGCTCTCGCTCTTCGCCGACGAGCCGTACCGGTCGGAGCAGTTGCGGGAATCGCTGACCGCGTTGCTCGGCGGCACCGACGGGCTCTGGGCCGCGACGGTGCGGACCGCGGTGCTCCTGGGGGAGACCGCGCGCGACCGCGCAGAGCACCTGGAGCGACTGCGTGCCCTTGGAGCGGGAGAACCGGCAAGCCCGTCGA
>Ga0307316_10000065_pt1 | contig 26012 bp, 23 predicted proteins | sample ER_DNA_356_FD_194504 | JGI IMG/M metagenome (GOLD analysis project Ga0307316, IMG submission 194504) | Bulk soil microbial communities from the East River watershed near Crested Butte, Colorado, United States - ER_DNA_356 | ecosystem: Environmental > Terrestrial > Soil > Floodplain | place... | reverse complement strand
GCGCAAAGGGCCAAATGCTCTACAGCCAACAGATGCAACGAGCCGGCGAAAAGATAGTCCCATTACCGTGAGTAAAAATGGCCAGTTCTTTGCAGCGGCTGTCGACAAGCGCGTAACGGTGTTCAATGCAAAAGACGGCAAGCTCATCGGAGATATCCCAAACCAGCCGGACTGGATTAACAACGTCGGCTTGAGCGCCGATGGAAACTGGTTAGTGACCGGTGGAAACGATGGTAAGGCCTTGGTTTGGAATGCTCATCGATCTAACAACAGGCCGATTGCCGAACTGCTCGGACACAGCCGGGGCATTTCGGATGTTCACTTTGATCCAAAGAGCTCATGGCGCATTACAACCGCAAGCAGCGACGGGACCGCCCGGACGTGGGAACTAGCACCGCACACTGATTTGACAGCGAGCTCGCATTGGATGCTCGACACTGACATCAATGACGATGGCCTGCTGCTGGTGACCGCCGAGTATGTCGGCAAGCTCCGGGTTTATAAACACCCTTCCGGTGGACCCAGCAATCAATGGTCCCCGGCGGCGCACGCCTCGCTGCCCGGAGCCGGGCTTGGGATCGCGAAGTTAACACCCGATGGTCGCACGGTCGTTTCAGCCCGATTGGGAGATCTCGCGCCGTACGTCTGGGCATGGCAGTCTGGCAACTCCCCACACCGTCTTCCTTCCAGCGGCGGGACTCTTAATGTGCTGGCGATCAGCGGTGACGGACGCAGCGTGGCAGCCGGCGATAACCGCAATCGTGTCATCGTGTGGGATCTCTCGAGTGGTGGCATAGTTGCCCGATTTGGGCTCGGGGACGACAACGATCAAGTTACCCATGTCGCATACGTCCCACATTCCACTCTCATCGCGGCAGCCAGTACCGATGGGACCGTACGCTTGTTCGATCCCGCGAAATCCGGGCAGCTCGTGCGCACACTTGGCGAGATCGGTGGTCCTGAGGTCAAGGCATTGGATGTTTCTGCGGATGGCGCCTATCTGGTAACCGCCTCAGAAGACCGGAATGTGCAAGTTTGGCGTATCTCAGACGGCACGCTGCGACGGACGATAGCTGGCCCGCCAAGCACTGACGCCGATGTCGCTTTCAGCCCCGACGGAGAGCTGATAGCGCTCGCGGCCGCGGACGCTGCTGTCCATATCTGGGAGTGGCAGAGAAATCGCAAACTTGCGGTGCTGCGACGCCATGTTGACGCGATCAACTCCGTTCAATTCTCCCCAGATGGAAGCATCATTACCGCTAGCGACGACTCCACCGTTGCAATCTTTCGCTGCACGACGTGCCAGCCGTTTAGCGACCTGCTAAAGATCGCCGAGGAGCGGGATCGCACGCGCGGGTAGGTTGCTCACAAAGAGTTAGACGGTGAGGGCCTCGAGCTCGCAGCAGCTTGCTCAGCGTGTCTTTGGCGTCGCCAAACAACAGTGTGGTGCAGGTTGTGCGTCCGGACCAGGAAGCAATAGCAGGGTGAAGCTCCGGTTCGGGCGGTAGGGTGATGGGCCCAAGTGCATCGTCACTCGTTATCTCTAACGTGGCCTGGCCGCGGTCCGGCTCTGGCAGTGCCCTGCTGGCGCTAATGACATGCGGGAAGGGCGTTCCGGCGGGCATATGGGACTCACAAGGTTGGAAAACACGTCCGAAAACCGACAACTTACGACAATCGTCATTATTGTAAATGCACCTGTCAGAGCCAGTTTTATGGCGAAGGCCAGGCACGGTTCTCGATCGCCTCGGCCGCGCTGATAAGGCAGAGGTCAGTGGTTCAAGTCCAGTTAGTCCACTCGCTTACGAAGCGTTTGCTCCTCCCACGGTTCGTGGCTGACGCCGCGACAAGGTGCGGGAACGCCTGGCTACTAATGGGAGTCACGGCTCACCCGATCTCCAGAGGTGCCGACAAGGAAGTCGAGGTCGGCGCCGGTGTCGGCCTGCTGTACGTGGTCGATATAGAGCCGCTCCCAGCCGCGTACGGGATTGGCGAAGCCCGCGAAGGTGGCGGCGTTGGGCCGGCGCCGCTGCAACTCCTCCTGCGACACCTCCAGAGTCAACGTTCGACCCGGTACGTCGAGGGTGATCTCGTCTCCGGTTTGCACCAACGCCAGCGGCCCGCCGGCCGCGGCCTCGGGAGCGGCATGCAGCACCACCGTTCCGTAGGCAGTGCCGCTCATCCGGCCGTCGCATATCCGCACCATGTCGCGTACGCCCTGTGCGAGCAGCTTCTTCGGCAGTGGCATGTTCGAGACTTCCGGCATCCCGGGATAGCCCTTGGGCCCGCAGCCGCGCAGCACCAGCACGGTGTTCGCGTCCACATCAAGCTCGGGATCGTCGATGCGGGTGTGGAAGTCCTCGATGCTGTCGAAGGCGAGAGCGCGTCCGCGGTGCTGGATGAGGTGCGGGGAGGCAGCTGCGGGTTTGATGATGGCGCCGGCAGGGGCGAGGTTGCCGCGCAGCACGGCGATGCCGCCCTCGTTCAGCAGCGGCTGGCGTCGAAGCCAGATCACCTCGGGGTCCCAGATGGGAGCGCCGTCCAAATAGTCGACGAGTGCACGCCCGGTGACGGTGATGGCCGTCGGGTCGAGGAGATCGCGCACCTCCCGCAGAACTGCGAGCAGCCCGCCGGCACGGTAGAAGTCATCCATCAAGAACCGGCCGGCCGGCTGCAGGTCGACCAGCAGCGGGACGTGTGAGCCAATCCGGTCGAAATCGTCGAGTGTCAGGTCGATCCCGAGCCGCCCGGCAATCGCCAGCAGGTGGACGACGGCGTTGGTGGACCCGCCTACGGCGGCCATCGTCACGATCGCGTTGGCGAACGAAGCCTTTGTGAGGAACGTGCTCGGCCGTCGGTCGGCGGCGACCATCTCCACGACCAACCGTCCGGTGCCGTGGGCGGCCTCCAGCAGGCGACTGTCAGCCGCGGGTGTACCGGCGACGCCGGGCATGACCGTGCCGAGCGCCTCGGCGACGAGCGCCATTGTTGACGCGGTGCCCATGGTGTTGCAGTGCCCCCGGCTGCGGATCATGGCCGACTCCGAGCGGGTGAACTCCTCCGGGGAGAGGGTACCGGCACGGACCTCCTCCGACAGCCGCCAGACGTCGGTGCCGCAGCCCAGGGGCACACCGCGGAACGTGCCGGTCAGCATCGGCCCGCCGGGCACCACGACAGCAGGCAGGTCGACCGAGGCGGCGGCCATGAGCAAGGACGGGATGGTCTTGTCGCAGCCGCCGAGCAGCACCACGCCGTCGATCGGGTTGGCACGAAGCATTTCCTCCGTGGCCATCGCGGCCATGTTGCGCCACAGCATCGCGGTGGGCCGGAGCAGGGTCTCGCCCAGCGACACCACCGGCAGCTCCAGCGGGATGCCGCCGGCCTCGTATACACCGTTCTTCACCGACGCAGCGACCTCGGTCAAATGGGCGTTGCACGGCGTCAGGTCCGAGGCCGTATTCGCGATTGCGATATGCGGACGGCCAGTGAACGCGTGGTCGGGCAGGCCGCGACGCATCCACGCGCGGTGGATATAGGCGTTGCGATCATCGCCGGCATACCACTGGGCACTCCGCAGCCGACCTCCAGCGCTGAGGGAGTTCGAAGAGATCATGGTTCCTTCCTAGCCGAGGGGGGACGGGGGAGTCGAGGCACGGCCCTTCGACGGGCTCAGGGAGCAACGCTCCGGGCGAACGAAATAATGACTGCGATGAGCACACGGACCATGCGCGCGTACGTCCTGACCGGGCCGAGAGAGGGCGAGGTGCAGGAGGTGCCGGCGCCGGTGGCGGCCCCTGGCGAGGTCATCGTCGACGTGAAGCGGGTCGGTCTCTGCGGTACCGACGTGGAGTTCTTCACCGGCGAGATGCCCTACCTCCACCAGGGGCATGCGTGGTATCCGATGCGCCTCGGGCATGAGTGGGCGGGCACGGTCGCCGGCGTCGGGAACGGGGTCGATCCGGCGTGGGTCGGTCGCAGGGTCATGGGTGACACCATGCTCGGCGACGGCGTGTGCCGACGTTGCCGGAATGGCCACCAGCACGTTTGCGAGAACCGGCAGGAGGTTGGCATACGCGGCGGGCGTCCCGGCGCCCTGGCTGAGCAGTTGGCTGTACCGGCCACGTCGTTGCACGTCCTACCCGATTCCATGGACTCCGTGCTCGGTGCGTTGGTGGAGCCGGGCGGCAGTTCATTGCGGTCGGCCCAGGCTGCGGCCCTAGCGCCGGGAAACCGGGCGCTGGTACTCGGCCCCGGAACTATCGGGCTTCTTGCCGCTATGTTCGCCCGCGCAGCTGGCGCCGAGGTTCACCTGATGGGTATCAGCGAGGAGTCGCTGGTATTCGCCCGGAGCCTCGGGTTCGAGCATGTCTGGACCGAGAACAGCCTCCCTAGCCAGCCCTTCGACGCGGTGATCGATGCTTCCAACGCCGCACATTTGCCTGCGCTGGCCCTCGACCTGGTGGAGCCGGCCGGACGGGTCGTCTATATCGGCTTGGCCGGAAGCCAGAGCCACATTGACACCCGCACCTTGGTTCTCAAGGACGTCACTGCGGTTGGCATTTTGTCGGCCTCTCCGGGTCTCGACGCCACCATTGCGGCGTACGCGACCGGTGCGGTCGATCCCCGTCCACTCGTCGCCGCCGCCGTCAGTCTCGAGCAGGTCGGTGCCGTGCTCGGCGGAGAACGTCCGGAGGCGGCCGGCCCCGGTCCCAAGATCCACGTCGATCCGCTGCTCGGCTGAGAGGACTCCGACATGTCCGACGCATCCCCGCACCATTCGCTCGAGGATCAGAACGGACTTGTCCTCGACCACTCAACGCATCACAGGATCCATAGGGTTCAACAGCCGGCGGTCAGGGGTCTACTATCCGATGCATATACATCGCATAGTAGACGTGTAGAAGGGATAGGTCATGGCAGCACCGGAGAAGGTCAAGGGCAGGGTCATCGATGCACACAGCCACATTGGCGAGATGGATGCGTGGGCGTTCTACAACCTGAAGGAGCCCGTGAAGCCGACCGTCTATGAGTTCGCCGACGCAGGTGCGTACCTCGGCCATCTCGATGGTCTCGGGGTGGAGCGCGGGCTGATCCTTCCGAACTACGGGATCCCCGTGCAGAGCCAGCCATTCTCGCTCAACGACCTGGTGCTCGACTCGATCCAGAAGAATGACAGGTTGGTCGGAGGGCTGTGGGTCTCTTTCCTGCCGCAGAACAAGCAGATGACCCTCGAGTCCTTGGAACGCGCCGGCGAGGCGGGGATCGTCGCTCTCAAGACGACCTTCCTGCTCGGCGGCAACCCCGACCCCAACACCTGGGACGACGAGACCAAAGAGATCGCGGAGGCTTGCATCGCCGCGGTCGAGGAGCACGACCTGACGTTCCACTTCCACACCAGCGCCGGCGGCACGTCCGACATCAATAACTTCATCCCGCTCGTCGAGAAGTACGGGAAACGGATCAAGATCTACCTCGTCCATTTCGGCGGCGGCGTCAGCGGACACATCAAGCTGGTCCCGCAGTTCCTGGACTGGGTCGAGGAGGGCTACCGGGTCTACTGCGACACCACCTGGACGATCGGCTTCGGGCCGCGTTGGCTGATGACGGAGATCGAGCGACGCGGCGTCGGCGAGGACCGCGTCCTCTTCGCATCCGACGAGCCGTGGAGCGACTTCTGGAGCGAGTATTGGAAGATCAACGGCGCCTCTGTCAGCGACGAGCTGAAGCAGCGAATCCTCTACCAGAACTTCGAGCAGTTGTACGGCGAGAAGGCGTGACCGGGGCGGGCGCCCATCGAGCAGGCCGACTACCGCCGGTCCGGCAGAGGAGACGCCCGACAAGATGTCAGGAGTCTCTGAGCGCGACCCAGAGAGCGCGAGCGGGCTTGGATTCTTCATTCGCCCAGTGATGGGGTTGGTCGCCCATGAAATGGAGGGCGTCTCCGGCCCCGACCTCGTGGCGTGCCCCCGCGATCTCGAACACCAGCCTGCCTTCGAGAGTGAAGACCAGCTCCTCTCCCGCATGGACGAGCGGCTTGGACCCACTGTTCGCGCCGGGCGAGACGGTGGCCACCGCGGCCGCGCTGCGGAAGGGGGCATACGGCCCCGATACCCCCTCCAGCGTCAGGCCCTCGTGCGGAGTGAAGACAGCGGGGCGAGCCCCAGCCGGTGTGAACGCGACCGGCTCGGGATTGCTCTCATCCTCGACAAAGTAGGTGACCGCCCGATCCAGCGCAGTCGCGATCTTTAGCAGGGTTGTGATCGTCGGAACCATGTCGTTGCGCTCGATCTTGTGGATGGCTGCCGCGGAGACCTCTGCCTTGATCGCCAGCTGCTGCAGTGATAGGCGCTGCTCCTGCCGCAGCTTCTTCACCTTCGGTCCGATGGAGCTGACGATCCCGTCCACGTGCTCCTCGATGCGGACCGAGCTAGCGGGACTGTGTCTGCTGCTGGCCATGATTTCGCTTCCCTTGACGCTTCGGGGGCATGCAATATAGTAAACAAAAGTCAACCATGGTGGGCGACTCTGAGGTACTCCACGCGTAGACGGAGGCTCGTAGTGGTGCGCAAGATCGTAGTCGTCGGTGGTGGCGCAGGCGGGATGGGCGCGGCGGGTGGCGCCAAGGGGGCCGATCCACGAGCTGAGGTAGTCGTCTACACCGGCTTCGACGACGTGGCCTACAGCCCGTGTGGGATCCCCTACGTGCACGGCAGGGAGATCGAGAACTTCGAGAAGCTGTTTCTTGCCTCCAAGCAGGCCTACGTCGACGCCGGGATAGATGTGCACTACAACACCGACGTCACCAGTGTCGATGTGAAGCGCAAGCTCGTTCACGTCGCTGGTGAGGGCGAGGTCGGGTGGGACACGCTCGTGCTGGCCACTGGCTTCAACTACGCCGATCCGGGCGTCCCGGGCGGCGACCTCGGCGGCCTCTATTACGTCAAGAACATCCGTGAGGCCATGGAGTGGGACAAAATCCTGGACACGGTCAAATCCGCGGTGGTCGTGCAGGCCTCGCCCCTCGGCGTCGAGATGGTCACGGCGCTCGCGCACCGAGGTATCGAGACACATCTCGTGGACCCGAGCCCGTGGCCGATGTCGGAGGTGGCCGACCCGGACATCATGGCCCCGGTGGAGGAGTCGTGGCGCGAGCTTGGTGTCATCACGCATTTCAACACGACCCTCAGGGCGTTCGTCGGTGATGGGCAGCTAGCCGCCGTGCAGACCTCGGATGGCGAGATCAAGGCCGAGCTGGCCGTGGTCTGCACTCACAAGGAGCCAAACACAGCACTCGCTGTCGCCGCCGGTCTCCAGACCGGATCGACGGGCGGCATCATCGTGGACGAGCGGATGGCAACATCGGTGCCCGGCGTCTTCGCCGCCGGAGACTGCACCGAGATTCCGCACGGGCTGACCCGCGTACCGCTGCAAGGCTTGACTGGCAGCCACGCTTACGCCCAGGGCAAGACGGCCGGCGTCAACGCCGGCGGTGGTCAACGCACCTACAGCGCGGTCTATGTGCCGTGGGGCACCGCGGCCGGTAAGTGGATCATCGGGGGAGCATCCTTCGGCGAGACGACCGCTACAGCGCTCGGGATTCCGTACGTCGTCGGGACCGCTCAGGGCATCTCGCGAGCCCGCTACTACCCCGGAGTCAAGCCCGTGAAGGTCAAGCTGCTGGCCGAGCCTGGCAGCCTTCGGCTGCTCGGCGCCCAGATGGTCGGCGGCGAGGGCATCAAGGAGCGTGCCGACTTCCTCGCAATGGCGGTCAAGTTCGGGTTCACGCTGCACGATCTGGCCCGGATGGAGAACGTCTACTCGCCGGCGATCGGGGCCCTCAACGAGCCCATCGTGGTGGCCGCCCAGAGCGGCCTCGACGCCGTACCGAAGAACTGAGATGTCCTTCTCTCAGTGGCTCCTGTCCTTCTCGCAGTGGCTACGACGCAATTCCGAGCACTACCTGCTGATCGCCGCACAGGAGCGCGTCGCCCGGCAGTACGGCGCCCGAGAACCCAGGTCACCCTACGGGCTCCGCGAGCTCTTCTGGCTGCGCATCTTCGCACCGGTCTACCGCAGGCTGCCCTGGCAACTACGGCAGAAGGTGATGCGGGCGATGCCTGGAAGTCATCGGCGGCAGTGGGCGCCACCTCCACAACCGCACGGCTCGGCCGTGCAGCCCTTTGTTTTGGGAAGTTCAACACAACAAGAGAGGAACTCTGGCTATGGCACAGATCGTGGGTGAGCGCGTCAGCAAAGGTGACGCCATCGTCGACTACGAGGACAAGGTCTTCGAAGACATCCAGGCGGAACCGGGGGAAAAGGCCTTCATCCTCATGCACACCGTGCCTTTCGAGGGCTCGGTAGGCCTGGTCAACATGCTCACGGCAACCCGCATCAACCGGAAGGGCTTCGACACCCACTTGGTGCTCTACGGTCCCGGCTCGCTGATGGCATCCGCCACCCGCGGCTACCCCAAGGTCGGTGACGAGGCGTTCCCGGGCGCACTCGGCTACAACAAGCAGCTGCAGACGTTCATGGACGAGGGCGGCCATGTCTACGCCTGCAGGTTTTCCGCCGCTGCCCTCTATGGCATGCGCGAGATCGACATGATGGAAGGGGTCAAGCCGATCAACCCGCTCGACGTGCTCGACGCGGTGTTGACAGCTCGCCGTAGCGGCGCGCTGATCATGCAGACCTGGACGGTCTGAAGGTCCTCGACGGCATGGGCCGCCGCTCGCTTGGGCGGCGGCACGCGTCGTATCTGGGTCTGCTCGCGCATCGCGCTTTGGAGGGCCGGCGTCGTCGTGGCTCCTCGAGGAAAGAACGCCTCGGCCCTCTCCTCCTCCGCACTGCGGCCGCGCGATACCGACGCTCGCAGACCGTTACGCCCGGGCCGATGGGGTCGTCGTCAGAGCGTCATCTCGGCGTACAGCCGAGCGTGTTCCTCGGCTGTACGCGCCCAACTGAAGGCCGGCACCACGCTGCGGCCGCCGCGGACGAGCGTCTCCCGGAGCGCGTCATCTGTGACGACACGACGCATGCCCTCTGCGAGGGATGTCGGGTCTGCGACCCGCGTCATCACCGCGGACTCATCGGGTGTGAGGTACTCGCGCAGCACAGCGATGTCGCTGGATACCACTGGCAGGTCGGCCGCCATGGCCTCGAGAACTGCCAGCCCCCATCCCTCCTTGGTCGACGGGAAGGCCAGCGCGTCCGCACTCCGGTACCACGCGTGCAGCTCGGCGTCGCTGAGGGTGCCGGCCAGGACGACGTCGCGGCCCAACTCAAGCCCGAGACGGGGCAGCATCGCGAGCGCGTCGTCGCGATAGCGGGCGTAGTCCTGGAACGAGTGCCCACCGACGACGACGAGGGCGGGCGCTGGATCGAGCGCTTTGGCGAGGATCGACATCGCTTCGAAGAGATAGGTACTGCCCTTGCGCGGCTCGATGCCGCCCACGGACAAGAACACGAATCGGTCATCCAGTCCTGCTTTCTTGCGCAAAGCGACTCGCCGACTCTCCTCGATCGGACCAAAGCGGGCGGCATCAACCCCGTTGTGGATGACCCTGGCGTCGACGCCGAACTCCGCCCTCAGCCGGCTGCGCCAGTCCTCGCTCACGACGACCACTTCATCAGGCTCCTCGATGGCCTTCCGCTGACACTCGATCAAGGCAGCAGTGGTGAAGTCGTCGACGTGGTGGACGGTGCGGACGACGCTTACGCGGGCGCCGGTGTCCCGGACCCGAGCGGCGGCACGTGCTGAGATGCAGTCCTGGGTGTGGAGGATGTCCACGTCGCCGGCGACCGCGGAGAGCCCCGCCTCTAGGTCGTTGATCGACGCGAATACTCGCTCCTCCAAGGTGTCTGCCGGTGGAGAGTTCGGGACCAGGATGTAGGGCGCTCGTACTGGCCGGAAGAAGCCCTCGTTGGGATTGCCGAGTCCTACGATGCGAACGTCCATCCCCTGATCCACCATCGCCTCGGCCAGCGACAGCGTGTGCACCACACCGCCGCGTGGCTTGGTCGAGTAGGTGACGAGGGCAACGCCGCGCTGACCCGGCCGGACGGTCTCTTTGCGCTGCTCGCGCACGCCGACGCTCGCAGCTGAGAACGGTTCATTCACAGTGGCGTCCTGAGCAGACCGGGGTTGTCTGTCGCGATTGCGGCGGCCACCAGCGAGGACCTGGCCGCAGTCTCGGTGACAATGCAGCCGGCCTTGACGAGCCTCTCGCGCTGGGCGGAGTAGCACTGCGGGTCCTGGTCGGTTCCGAGCACGTAGGCAATGATCTGCGGACCGCCCCCGGCCATCACCGATGCACATTCCGGCGCGAGGATCCCGGCTGGGTCCGGATGGGCGCCGTACCCGAGAACCAGGTCCAGGATGATCACCGCGACTTCAGGATCCGCACCGTGCTCGCGCAGCAGCTCGATCCGCGCCTCGGGGTCGATCATCGGGTGTGGGCGCCCCCGGGTGTACTCCTCCTCGCCTAAGTCGAGGCACTGGTGCGATCCGGCCGGAGCCGGCAGGCCCCATGCGGGGTTGATCGGTGTGTTGGATCGGACCTCACCGATTGTGCGGCCGAGGAGGACGAGGGATTCGTAGCAGAGGGTGCCGCCGGAGAACAGTCCCCTGATCAGGGCGCGGCCAGGCGTCATCCGCCGGCGCGCCTCCGCTACCGAGGGACCCAGTGTCAGTGTCGAGTCCGGGGCTGCCATTCCGAGAACGTCGAATATCGCCATCGCCCCGCCCTCGAGGGTGTCCGCGAGGACGACGCCGGTAGGCGCAGGAAACTCCGGATCCAGCCCGAGCAGGGCGCCGACCAGAGGGGTTTCCCCCGCAGCCGCGAGCACCTCAGCCGCAACGTCCGGCGCAGGTGGCTTGGAGACGAGCAGGATGACATCGGTCTGAGGGTGCTCCCGCAGGGCGGCGATCGCGGCCTTCGCCATCCGTCCGCCGACCTCGCTGGACAGGTCGCGCCCTCCGACGCCGATGACCTGGCTGACGCCAACCCCCCATCGATCCAGCAGGGCCATAGCCTCCTGCGCACCAGTTCCTGCCGCGGCGACGATGCCCACCCGTCCAGATCGGACGGCGTTGGCGAAGCCCAGACCCGTGGCCCCGAGCATGGCTGTGCCGGCGCCGGGCCCCATCACGAGCCGGCCGCGGCTGAGCGCGTAGTCCTTGAGGGCGATCTCCTTGTGCAGCGGCACGTTGTCACTGAACAGGAGCACGTGAAGGTCCGAGGACAGCGCCTGGTAGGCAGCCATCGCGGCGTAGTCACCCGGCACCGAGATCACCGCGACGTTGGAATCCCGTTGCGCACGCAACGCCTCCCGCAGCGAGCGCGGAGCCTTTGCCTGCTGTCCGGCATCGGCGACCGGGATGGCGGACAGTACTGCGGCTTCGCCGACGGTGAGGGCCTTGGAAGCGGTCTCCACGTCATGCGCCCTTGCCACGATGAAGAGGTCGTTGGACCCGACGCCTTCGACGTCGGCCGCGTCAACGCCTTCAGCGCGTAGCGTCTCGATATTCGCAGGTGTCGCCATGGCGGCGCTGGCCCACTCAACATCCGCGATCTCGCGCATCGCCCGCATGCCCCGGAGCTGCACGACGGAGTCGACGTAAGTGTCCGGGAAGACCTTGATGGCGATACTCATGCGAACGCCCCGCTCCGGCTCGTCACCGACGTGATGCGGGTTCCCAGTGACTGGTCTGCCGGGTCGTCGCTTGCGAGCGTGTCGACCACCAGCCGCGGGGACGTGATGACGGCAAGGTGTCCGCCCCGGCGTACGAACGAGATGGCGGCGCGCACCTTGGGGCCCATGCTGCCCGGAGGAAACTGGCCAGCTTTCAGGTGTCGCTCGACCTCAGCAGCGTTCGCCCAGGTCAAGGGCCGCTGGGTGGCCCTGCCGAAGTCGAGCTGTACGGCGTCCACCCCGGTGATCAGGACGAGCGCTTCGGCCTGCAATTGGGAGGCGAGCTCGGCAGCTGCGGAATCCTTGTCGATGACGGCATCAACGCCGTCCCAGCCTTCATCTGTGCGACCTACCGGGATCCCGCCTCCGCCGCCCGTGACCACAACATGCCCCGCGTCCAGCAGGCAGCGGATCGCACCGATCTCGACGAAACCCTTCGGTTCAGGGGAGGCAACCACGCGCCGGAAACCCCGGCCCGCATCCTGGGTGACGTCCCAGCCTCGCGCGCGGGCGAGCTCACGCGCCGCCTGCTCGCTGAAGAACGGTCCGATCGGCTTGGTCGGGTGGCCGAAGGCCGGGTCGTCGAGGTCAACGATTACATGACTTAGCAGGGCGGCGATGCGATTGCGTCGACCGCACTGCCGATACAGCGCGATCGCGATGAGAGAACCGAGTTGTCCTTCGGTCATTGCGCCCAGGCTGAACAGCGGCATCTCCGGCACCTCCGCACTGCCCAGCTCCTGCTGAATCGCAAGGTTACCGACTTGAGGCCCGTTGCCATGTACAACGACCACGCGCCAGCCGGCGTCGAGCAGCGCGCAGACCGGTCGGGCCATGGCCGCGGCGTTCTCACGCTGCTCGTCATAGGTCCCGCGCTGACCCTCGGCAACGAGTGCATTTCCCCCGAGGGCGACTACCGCGGTCCTGGTCACGACCCCTCACTTCGCTGGACAATCAGCCGGTACGTCAACCGGCGTAGCAGAGCGAAATGTTTAGCATACTAAGTGATTATGAACGATAGTGAACGTCACCGGCGTAGACAAGACTGCTCGTGCCGGGGTGCTGGACGGCCATGACCGGACCCCCCGGCCCCATTCCTGCAGCGGTACTTGTCAGGTTCACCAGCGCGGAGTCTCGCCTTTACCCGATGGCCATGACTGACCCGGACGGCTACGAGCGCGCCATCACCCTGGTCGGCATGGTGGCCAACGAGTTGAGGCAGCAGTGCGCCGATATCGAGTCCGTGCTCGAGCGTCGCGACGAGTTGATCGCTGCACTGCCGGGGCTGGCGGCCGCGAAGGGTCTGGAACTCGCTGGGCTGCCGCCAGACGCAATAGTCGACGCCGCCTCCGCCCTGCGCTGTCGCGAGCTGCAAGCCCACGCTTGATCGTTGCGGCTGCGCACGCATCCCTTGACGCCGATATAGGCGATGCTTTTACTAAAGGTTACAGTTTGTCTCGTGAAGTAAACGCTGGGGAGGGCGGAGATGAACATGGGTCGCGGGGGTTCCGGCACAGTGTCACCCCTTGAATCAACTCCGACCCAGCCAGCAGAGCGCGTCGATGCTGCGGCGTCCCTGGCAAACCTGGTGGTCGACCTGCAGGCTCGTGGCCTCCGGGTAGAGGCGCCGCTCGAGCGTCGCCAAGGCGGCGCCGGGCCGACGGACTCTGGCATGCTCTGGGTCGGCGGTTTCCCGATCACGGTCCCGACTGACAACGCTACGGCGGCTGGCTCGCCCTATGTCCTGAAGGCGGAGGACGACGGATATGCGATCTTCGAGGGCAGTCAGCGGCTGGCTACCGCCTCGCCCCAGCAGCGCCCACGCTTCTACGACCTCACCACTGCTGACGGCATTCCGTACTGGAAGATTGGCCTGCTGCACCTCGACTCCTTCGCCAGCACAGTCGTTCAGACCTGCTCCTACTGGGGCAACGACGATCAATGCAAGTTCTGCGGGATCGGCCTCTCATTGGACTCGGGCAGGACGATCGTCAAGAAGAGCCCGGAGCAGCTGGCCGAGGTGGCCGCGGCAGCCAAGGAGCTCGACGGCGCCGTCGATGCGACGCTGACAACAGGAAGCTCCAACGGGGTCGACAAGGGCGCCCGATACGTCGCCCGATGCGGACATGCGGTCAAGGAGACGACCGGCCTGCCGGTGGAAGTTCAGTTCGAGCCGCCGATGAAGCTCGAAGTCATCGACGAGGTGGCCGCCCTAGGAATCGACTCGGTCGGCATCCACGTCGAGTCGTTCGACCCAGCCGTCCTTGTCCACGTCGCACCGGCCAAGGCCCGGACGGGCATCGACGGGTACTTCCGCGCCTGGGAACGCGCGGTTGACCGCTTCGGCGAGGGGCAGGTCTCGACGTACGTGATCCTGGGCATGGGAGAGGATCCGGAGCTGACCGTGCAGGGATGCCGTCGCGCAATCGACATGGGTGTCTTCCCCTTTGTCGTGCCCCTCCGCCCGGTCGCCGGCAGCCTGATGGAGGACGTCATGCCGCCGGACCGCGCCTACACCGAACGCATCTACCGACGTGTGGGCGCTTACATGGCCGAGCGTGGCATGGACACCAACGCCCCGAAGGCTGGCTGCGCGCGTTGCAAGGCCTGCTCCGGACAGCAGGGTGTCCAGCCGCTCCTGCAGATCGGCCCGCGTCCTGTGCAGTTCTCCTATGCCGGCTGAGCTGAGCCTGCCAGCGGCAGGGTTACCGTCTGCAGCCCCCCTTTCTCGGTCGGCAGCCTCTCGAGTCGTGTGCCGGCAGGTCGCCTCGGCGGCAGAGCTCGCCGACCACTTCGCCATCCGGCGCCGAATCTTCGTCGACGAGCAGGCGATCTTCACCGAGTCGGACCTCGACCTTCACGATCGGGACACGTCGGCCGTCGCCCTCATGGGGTATTGCGACGGTGTCGCCGCCGGCACGGTCCGGTTGTTCGCCATCGACCCAGCCGACGGCATCTGGCAGGGTGACCGCCTCGCGGTGCTCGCGCCCTACCGAACGCGCGGGCTGGGCGCCCCGCTGGTCCGTTGCGCCGTTGCGACCGCGGCGGTGCTCGGAGGTCACCTGATGAGCGCTCACATCCAGCTCCCGAATGTGCGGTTCTTCCAACGACTGGGGTGGGGGACCCGCGGCGACCCCGAGATCTACGCCGGCCTCGTGCACCAGCCCATGAGTATTGAATTGCCGCCGCCCGACGAGGCACGCGCGACCGTACGACGCCTCGCGGCCGGGGTCAGCGCGCGAGACCTGTGACCCTGTCACTGGTGAGGTCCAGGACCGTGACCTCGACCTCACCTGATCGCAGCGCCAGCAGCCCGGACTTGTCGATCATGCCCACCACCGCCGCGTCGAGGCCACGAGCGTGGAACGGCGCTAGGCAATCAGCCTCGCGTCCCTGAGGTACACAAAGCAAGAACCCATAGGCCGGGAAGCACGTCAGCCAGTCCTTCATTGCCACGCCTGGAGGGCGGGGCAGTTGCTCCAGATCCACCGTCACCCCGAGCCGGCTCCACTCGAGCAACATCGCCAGTGAGCCGACCAACCCGGCCATGCTGATGTCCTTTGCCGCCACGCAGGCGCCCGACGACGCCACGGATGCAAGGACGCGTACATCGTCGGCCAGTTGCGTGATGCGCTCGTCGAACGACCGAAAGAAAGGGAAGTCCGCGCGCATCTCCCCTTGGGTGCAGGCGGCGACGACGAGTGACTGGCCCGCAGCGACGTGCGTCGTGGAGAGGACAGCTACCGCACTCCCCACCCCGAAGGCCGACAAGGCCGGCGCGCCGTCGTGCACGGTCAGGTGCCCACCGACGAGGGGGACGTCATACCACTCGCAGGCATCCTTCATCCCATGCAGCACTTCCCGGGCCAGCTCGGCACTGCCGACGATGGTGTCGACAATCGCCACGGGAGTAGCTCCCATGGCGGCCAGATCGTTGACGTTGGCGAGAACAGCAGCGACGCCTGCGCCATACGGGTCAGCCGTGACGAACGCTGGAAGCAACGCCTCTCCGCAGGCGATCACCTGATCTGCTGTGCCGCCACGCCCGTGCTGGCGTCGCGTGGGCACCACGGCACCGTCGTCGCCAGGACCGTGCACCCAGCTACCGCCGCCGAGCACCTCACTGACGAGCTTGATCTCGCCCTTCGCCCGTAGCGCAGGATGCGATCGAAGGTAGGCCGCCAGCCTGTCGAGCTCGACGCTGTGATTCGACGCATTGACCATCCCGCACCCGCCCAACTTGTAGAGCCTGTCGGAAAGTGAACGATACATATAGCATAGGCAACGTGCGTCGGCCCGCCTTTCTCAGCCTGCCCGAGCGCAGTGCGAAGCCCCGAGACGTGGGTCTCACCCATGTCCTCGACAAGGGCCAGACGGTGCAGTCCACTCAATCCGTTCTCCTCGCGTCCGCACCACTCATCGATGTCTGGAAGTTTGGCTGGGGCACGGCGTACATCGACACGGCGCTGATCGAAAAGCTTGCTCTGCTGAGAGCTGCGGATATCCGCACCTGCCTTGGCGGGACACTGCTCGAGATCTCCTGGGCACAGGGCAAGGCACAGGAGTGCCTGGACTGGGCTGCGGAGGTCGGCTTCGACGCCGTCGAAGTCTCCCGAGGTGTCGCACCGATGACGGTGTCAGACAAGCGCGAGCTCCTCTGTCGCGCCACGGAGTCATTCGAAGTTTTGTCAGAGGTCGGTAGCAAGGACCCCCAGGAGGTCCTCACCCCCGACGAGTGGACGAGTGAGGTGGCAGGTGATCTCGCTGCCGGTGCTCGCTGGGTGATCACCGAAGGCCGTGAGAGCGGCACGGTCGGGATCTACCGCGAGGACGGCTCGATACGTCAGGACGTCGTGGCCGCGGCCGTGCGTGGAGGTGGCATCGACAGGATCCTCTTCGAAGCGCCTCGCAAAGACCAGCAGGCGTGGCTGATTCGGACGTTCGGTCCGGATGTCAACCTCGCCAACATCGCCTGCAACGAGGTGCTCGCGCTCGAGACACTGCGGTTGGGGCTACGAGCGGACACCTGCGACGTCACGCGCACATGGCAGCTCACTTAGCGCAACCGGCCGGGGCGCTCGGGCGCAATGTCGTGCCAGGTGCGTATCGCGGGGTCGCCGTGACGTCTTTCGATGGTGAGCTCGACGAGGGCTCCCTGGCCCGGCATTTCGTCGGTCGCGAGGCTTATCGCCGGACCCGGTTCATCGTCGCACGGAACGGCAACGAGACGGCGATTGTCGCCGTCCAGAAGGAGTCCGAGGAACCGCTGTTCTCACCGATCATGGCGCTGCAGCTCCTCGTCGGGCCGGCCGAGTGCGCGTACGTCGAGGACCCCGAGGTCGACACCGCCGTTCCCACCGCACTCGCTCGCGCCGCGCTGAGTCAGGCACCGGGCAAACGCGGAGTGGCGGTACAGGGCCGCTTCGCCCATGTCAGCTTCATCATCGACCCGGTGCCACTACGCGTGACTGTTCGAGAGGTAGTGCCTCCGTATCCGCCTAAGCTGCTCGACCAGGCGCAGCGGGTCCTGGGTCTTGCCGAGGCCCTTCCTCCGATGGAACTGGTGCCCGATGTGGTCGAGTTCGATCAGCTCGCGCAGGACAGTAGGGCCACCAACTACCTGCTGCCCTGTCGGGGCGGTGGCGTCTCTATCGAGGGGGCGACCGTGCGGTATTTGGACGAGCGCCCGGCCCGTGAGGCGTGGCTACTGCTCGGCTGCGAGCGATCCGAGCAGATCCACGAGGCCTTCTACGGCGAGCGAGCGCCCCAGGTGGACATCTGTCCACGGAAGCGGCCCGGCGGGGGCGGCGCCACCCTGGCCAAGTGCTGTTTGCTCGAGACCCACAACGAGGTCGATGCCGACCGAACCGTCGTCGTGCCCTGGGGAGCGTCGCTAGCACTTATCGCCGATGCGCTGGCCACGCTGGCCCGCGATTGGGAGCCGACATGGGCACCCGCCTGAGTGACTCCGAGCAGTACCGCCACCTTTGGGGCACCGCGGAGCTGGGGTCCGTCTTCGAGGAGCGCGCCCGGCTGCAGCGATGGTTGGACATCCTCAGTGCGCTGGCCGCTGCCCAGGCTCGCCTCGACCTGATCCCATCCGAGGCAGCCACGCTGATCGCCCAGCATGCGCGTGCCGATTTGCTCGACCTCGATCTCATCGGCGCCGAGACCCGACGGACCTCGCACTCGATGCTGGGCCTGATCCGTGCGCTGCAGCAGATACTCCCCGATTCCGCCCGCGAGTACGTGTACGTCGGGGCGACCGTGCAGGACGTCACGGACACATGGTTCGCCCTGGTGATGCGCGACGTCGGTGCTGTGGCGTGGAGGGACCTGCGGGCGATCGAGGAGACGTTGCTGGCGTTGGCAATCGAGTACCGCGACACGCTCATGGCCGGACGGACGCACGGGCAGCCTGGTTCGCCAATCACGTTCGGCTTCAAGGTCGCCTCGTGGGCCGACGAGGTCCGACGACACATTCAAAGGTTGGCGGAGGGGCGACCTCGCTGGCTCGTCGGCCAGCTCGGTGGAGCAGTCGGCGCGCTTGGGTTCTTCACCCCTCATGGACTGCAGCTGCGCGCCGAGTTCTGTGCCGAGCTCGGACTGGCCGATCCGGGAATCTCCTGGCTCACCTCCCGCGACCGGATCGCCGAGTTCGGGTGCTTATTGGCCATGATCTGTTGCACGCTTGGCAGGATCGGCAACGAGGTGTACGAGCTCCAGCGACCCGAGATCGGCGAGTTGCGGGAACCCACGACTTCCGACACCGTCGGCAGCATCACCATGCCGCACAAACGCAATCCCGAAGGCAGCGAGCATCTCGACACGTTGGCCCGATTGGCCCGTGCCAACGCCGCCGTGCTGATCGAGGGCATGGTGGTCGGGCACGAGCGTGACGGTCGCGGCTGGAAGGCCGAATGGGTCGCCCTCCCGGAAATCTGTCTGTTGAGCGGGGTCTCATTGCAGCTCGCACGGCACCTCCTGTCCGGCCTGAGCGTCGAGGTCGACACGATGCGCAGCAATCTGGAGCGTCACGGGGACAAACTGGCGTCCGAACAGATACTCGCCGGCTTGAGTAGGAAGCTTGGCAAACACGCAGCCCAGCAGCTGATGCACGAACTCCTCGCCCCCGGTAGCCGAGACCTCGACGACGTGGTCGGCGCCGTCGTGGCGTCGGGTGCCGCGACCGCAGAGGAGGGTCGTGCCTGGTCGTCGCGGGACGTGGGTGACACAGGTGGGATGGTCGACGCGGTCGCGGCCCGGGGGCGGCGCGCCCGCGCGACCGAGCCCGAGGAGTGGGTGTGAATCCCCCACGAATCGATCTCGTCGCTGCTCCCACGCCACTCACGCGCATGCATCGCCTGGAGGCCGCCCTTCAGGCAGGACCGCTTTACGTGAAGCGAGATGATCTCACCGGGTTTGGAGTGGCCGGTAATAAGGCGCGTGCCCTCGAGTACCTGATGGGCGCAGCGGTCGAGGGTGGCGCCGATGTACTGGTCGCGGCTGGCAGCCCATCGTCCAACTTCTGTGCAGCAGCCGCTCTCGCCGCCGCAACAGTTGGCCTGGACTGTGACCTGCTGTTCCCCGGCACCCCTCCAGCGGCGCCATCGGTGAACGTCGAGCTTGCAAGGGCGACAGGTGCCCGCCTGCTGTTCGACGTCGTGGGATCCCGCGAGGAGCTCGACGACGCCGTAGTCGAGCACGCGAATGCCCTGCTTGCTGAGGGCCGGCGGCCATACCCGCTGCCCCGTGGCGGGGCGACTCCGGTTGGCGGGATCGGCTACGTTTATGCCGCGCGTGAGCTGGCCGAGCAGTGTGATCGTGCCGGGATTCAGGTCGCGACAGTAGTGGTCGCAACTGGCTCCGGCAGCACCCAGGCGGGGCTGATCGCTGGCCAGGTCGGCTTCGGCCTGACGTGGCAGCTCGTCGGTGCCTCGGTGAGCAGGCCGGCACAATCGCTCGCGGGCCAGATCCTCCGAAACTCCCGGGACTGTGCGGCCATGCTCGCCCTTTACCCACCCGGAATCGAGAACGTCGATGTTCGCGACTGTCGTGGAGCCGGATTCGGCCTCGCGTCGCACGACGATCACGTCAGTGGACAACTTGCACTACGACATGAGGGGCTGCTGCTCGATGACTACTACGGCGCCAAGGCCATGACTTTGTTCAGGTCGTTGCTTGCGGACGGCGCACAAACACCGGCAGTGTTCTGGCACACCGGTGGTGTGGCGGCCGCTCTGGCCGCACTGACGCGAGGAGCATCCTGATGGCATCCACCCGGCAGACCGGACCACCACAGGGCTCGGCCGCGCGTGAGCTGATCGATAGCGGCTTCGCCTTGGAGAATGCGGACGCGCCCTTCCTCCATCAAGGTCTGAACCTCGCCGACATCGCTCATGTTCTCGATCTGCTGCGCCGAGGGCTCGTACCCGCGCCAGCGGGGCGTGACCTCATTCGGCTGCTGCTCGAGGTCGAGCAGATGGACGCCGAGGCCTTTCCGTACGATCCGGAGTTCGGCGAGCCCTATAACTCGCGCGAGCGCTTCTTTGTCGAGCGGCTTGGCAAGGCCGCCGGATGGTTACACGCAGGGCGCCCCCGACGCGAGGCGGCACGGATCGCGCTGCGGATCTACGTCCGTGACCAGCTGCTCGAGCTCGTGAGTGAGGTTGAGAGGTTCTCCCGTGAGACCACCGCGCTCGCCCGTCGGCACGTAGACACTTTGATGCCAGACCAGACCTACTTGCAGCAAGCGCAGCCGTCGACGTTCGGTCATTACGTATTGTCGTTCGCCTACCCTGCCGTTCGCGATGCACGCCGACTGCTCGACGAGTTCGACGACCTCAACCGCAGCCCTGCCGGCGCCGGGTGCGTCAACGGGACTCGGTTGCTGGACGACCGCACGTATGTCGCAGCTGCCTTGGGTTTCGACGAGGTCATCGAGCACACGCGCGATGCGATGTGGCAGATCGACGGCCTCATCCACGTGCTGGCCAGCGCGGCCAGCTTGCTGTCCACGCAGAGCAAGCTTGCCGAGGATCTCGAGATCTGGTCGAGCAACGAGTTCGACTTCGTTGCTCTCGCCGACGGCTACACCCGGTCGAGCATCCTCATGCCGCAGAAGCGCAACCCCTACTCGCTGTCCATCGTGCGCGGTGCGTCAGGGGTTCTGATCGGACGTCTTACGGGGTTTCTGGCCGTCGCCAAGAGCCCGTCTGCGCGCAGCGACAACTTGATTTTCGCTTACGGGGAGGTCCCCCGAGCGCTGGACCTCTCGATCCGAGTCACCAGGCTGATGACCGGAGTGGTGGGCACCCTTCACGTCAATGTGGAGCGGATGGCGCACGCGCTCGACGACGGGTACACCCAGGCGACCGATCTCAGTGAGTTCATCGTGCAGACGTGCAGCATCGACTATCGCAGCGCGTACGACATCGTAGGGTGGGCGGTCCGAAAAGCCAGTAACGAGGGCACTCCCGGCAGACACATCACGGGAGCGATGCTGGACGAGGCAGCGGTCGCCGTGACCGGGGAGCAGTTGGGCCTGGCCGCAACGGACCTCGAGCCAGCCCTCGACCCGCGCGCGATCATCGAGACGCGTCGAGGGACGGGTGGTGCAGCGCCGGCAGCTGTCGAGTCCATGCTCGCGCGATGTGAAGAGAAGGCCGACGACCTCAGGTCGGCGGTTGAGCAACGACGAGCTGCGCTGGATCGGACGAGGCGGCAGCTGCTCGAGCAGGCGAGACTCACCGCCGAGCAGGAGGAGGAAGTCTGATGGCCGATCCCGACGCGACGATCGCACTGCCGGACGAGGTAGCGGTCATCAACATCGGACTGGCCCAGTTCGCCGATGCGGTGCGTGACCAGTCGACCGCGGTTGAGCAGGTGGACTGGCGGATCCCGGCCGACGGACAGCTCGACTTGGTGACGGACCTGGAGTGTCTTTACGGGCCGCGATCCATGGACCTCGACGTGGCCAACGCGGAGGTCGTGCGTCGGCTGGACGAGTCTGTACCGGTGCTCGTTGACGTAGCCTCTTCCGGACAAGTCGTGCCCGGGATGTCGGATCGGATGCTCCTGCACTGTGGCCCCGCCATCGAGTGGTCGGACGTCTGCGACCCGTTACGCCGCTCGATGCGTGCCGGTACGGTCTCAGAGGGGTGGGCAGAGACCGTCGAGGAGGCGGACCGGATGCTCGCCGACGGCACGGTGATGTTGGAGCCCGGCTACCGACACGACACGGTCTTGCCCCTGGCGAGTGCCATCGGCCCGTCGGCGCCGGTCTTCGTCGTCGACAACCGGGAGGGTGGCACCAGGGCATTCGCGCCGATCAACCAGGGCCCAGGGGAGACCGCTTGGTTCGGTCGTGAAACGCCGTCGGCGATCGCTCGGCTGGACTTCCTGCGCGACGTCGCGGCGCCGATGCTGAGGCAGATCGTTGAGTCGTCTGGCCCGATCGACCTCTTCAGACTTGCCGCCCAAGGGGTGCAGATCGGCGACGACGTACACATGAGGACCCAGGGCACCACCAGTTTGTTGATCCGCAATCTCCTGCCGCAGATCGCGGGTCTCCGAGACGACGGGCGGGTCGCGCTGGCGGAGTTCCTGTCCACTAACCACCTCTTCTTCCTGAACCTGGCGATGGCCGCTGCGAAGTCCGCCGCGCTGTGGGCCGAGCAGGTCGAGGGAGCGAGCATCGTGACCCTGATGTGCCGCAACGGCACGTCCTACGGCATCCGGTTGGCAGGGTCGGACGAGGTCTTCCTGGCAGATGCGCCCGCGGTCGGGCACGCCATGTACTACCCCGACTACGGCCCGGAGACGAGCGCTCGCGACATCGGGGACAGCGCCATCCTCGAGCTCGTCGGCCTGGGCGGGGCGGCCGCGGCCGGCTCTCCGGCGGTCGCCGGCTTCCTCCCGGACGGCCAGGCTGAGGCAGCATCGATGACCGAACAGATGATCTCGATCTGTGCGCAGGAAAGCAGCCGGTTCAAGTTGCCCACGTGGAACTACCGCGGTACTCCACTCGGTGTGGACGTGCGCCGGGTGGTGGAGCTGAACACCACCCCGAAGGTGACGACCGGCATCCTGCACGTGAGTTCAGGTGTCGGCCAGATCGGTGCCGGGGTGGCGGCTGCGCCCATCGAGTGCTTCCGGGCCGCCGTGCGCAGCCTGGCTGCACGATGAGCGTCGACGTTGGCAGGAGGTGGAGATGGCCGAGCGGACCGTACGCACCCGCTGGGACGGTGGAATGCGGGCGGTGACGCAGGCGGGGAACTTCGAGGTCGTCGTCGACGAGCCGGAGTCCTCCGGTGGGACCGACACCGGACCACAACCGACCGATCTCTTGCTGGTCTCGATCAGTTCCTGCCTCGCCCTCGCCCTCGCATGGGTGGCCCGCAAGCGGGGCGTCGATCTGCTGGGTCTTGACCTGACGGCTGTGGGTCGATACGAGGGGCTGAAGTTCGGCCAGATCTCGGTGTCGATCTCGTCCGCCAGCCCGCGGTCCGTTGTGCAAGATCTGCTCCCAGAAGCGCAGCGTGTCTGTTACGTGTCCAACACACTGCGGCAGCTGCCTGAGCTCACCGTCGAGGTGACGTGAGCGATGGCGTCTTTGCTGCTGCCTGCTCCGGTGCCTGCGGCGGGTCCGGCCTGGGTCCGGGATCTGATCAGCCGGCCGGTCCGACTGGTCGACGTCCTGGGTCGGTTTGCGACCGCGCTGTACCTGCGGTTGGCGGGCGGGGAGGTCATCGCACTGCTCAGCTCGGATGCTGTTCGGCTGCCGATCGGGCTGATCCTGCCGACGTCGAGCCGCGAGTTCCCGCTCACCTGCCTCAGCGGCCCTGTCGTGGTGGGCTCGGGCGTCGTACAGATCCGCAGCTGGAGTTGTCGGGTCTCGCGGCTGGTCTCGCTCCGGGCGTCGGCGGCCCTCACTCCGGACCGCCGTGCCTGCGAGCACGTCCGGCGCCGGTTGGCCGACTGTCAGTCCGCCGACCCCGATCTACGCCTGCCCGATGCGCTGCCCGACGACGCGCTTCCCCCCGAGGTAGCGGCTGACCTCGTCCGGCGGCTGCTCGGGGTCGGGCCTGGGCTGACCCCCGCAGGTGATGACGTACTTGCTGGGCTCCTTGTCGGGCTATGGTCCTTCGGCCAGCGGGCCGAGCCCTTGCGACTGACCGTGCTGGCCGGCCTGGCGGCCGGCACGACCGATCTGTCGGCCGCTCTTCTGCGATGCGCGGCTCGGGGGGAGTCGATCCCCCAAGTGAACCAACTGCTGCGGGCGATGTCCGGGAGCGCGTGGCAGGGTCGGCTCGACCACGCAATGGACGACCTCATCCGCGTCGGACACACCTCGGGGGCCGCGTTGGCAACCGGTGTGTTGGCCGCCGCCACCATGGCGATCGGCGACCGTCGTCAGGCAACCTCGTCGAGGCGGTCACCACGCTGACGAACGAGCCCGGCGAGACGCAGATCGCGATGAGCGGATCCGTCTTTGTGGTTCGCCAGCTGTTGGCCGCCGGTCTCGTCGACGTATTGCACCTGCTGGTCCACCCGGTCGCCCTACGGAGGGGCATGCGCCTGTTCGACGAGGGCGAATCCCCGATCCGGTGCGGCTGCTCTCCTCCCAGGCCTTTCAGCACCGGCGTTTTGCACCTCATCTACGCCGCGGCAGAGACTAACCGCTAGAACAAGCTCGTCAGCGGGATAGCCGGGTCAGCGAGATCGTCAGCGTTGATCGGGCGCGGTGACTGAATCAATCGTTCGATGTCGTCGGCGACATCCCAGATGTTGATGTTCATGCCAGCCTGGATGCGTTGCTCGTAGAGCCAGAAGACGATGACCTGACGTGAGTCCGCATACCTGCGGAAGATCACCCGGTCGTAACCGGCCGGGCCGATCTCACCGGTGTATTCCATGCCGAGGTCGTACTGATCGGTGTAGAAGTACGACGGTCGTACGTCGACTGCGTCTTGGCCCAGCATTGCCTTGGCGGCGACGGCGCCTTGACGTCGGGCGTTTTCCCAGTGCTCGACACGAATATGCCGACCCAGGCGCGGGTTGTACGCGTGGGCGATGTCGCCGGCAGCGAAGATGTCCGGATCGGAAGTGCGCAGGTGCTCGTCGACGACGATTCCGTTGTCGATCTTGAGGTCGGCCGCTGCGGCGAGTTCGGTGCGGGGGGTCACGCCCACGCCAACGATGATCATGTCGGCCTCGATCCAAGTCGCGTCACTGAGCAAGACACCGGTCACCGTCCCCTGACTGCCAGTCAGTTCGGTCGCCGTGGTTCGGTAGCGCAGGTCCACACCATGGCTCCGGTGTAGCTCGGCAAAGATGGGCGCAACCTCGGGGCCGAGCACATGCTGCAGCGGCAGGTCGCCTGATACGAGGAGCGTGACGTCAAGTCCTGCGGCGCGGGCTGCGGAGGCAGTTTCCAGTCCGATCCAGCCGGCGCCGATGATCACCACCCGTTTCGCGTGGCCGAACTCGATCTTGAGGCGCTCACTGTCCTCGACGTTCCGCAGGTAGTACACGCCGGCTAGATCTGCGCCCGGCACGTCGAGGCGGCGCGGTTTGGAACCCGTGGCTAGCAGCAGCTTGTTGTAGCCCAGCTGGCTACCGTCAGCGGTGGTGATGGTGCGCGAGGCCGGGTCAAGCGAGCTCACCACACTGCCCAGAGATAGATCCACGGCGTGCTCGGCGTACCACGGCTCTGGGTGAACGAAGATGCTGTCGCGGTCAGCTTTGCCCTGGAGGTAGTCCTTGGAGAGGGGAGGGCGCTCGTAAGGAGCATTCGACTCCTGACCGAGCAGAGTGATCCTTCCGTCGAAACCTTCCTCGCGCAGGGTCTGAGCTGCGATGGCGCCCGTGAGGCCGGCGCCGACAATGATGAAGCTGGGTTTCGTGTTCATGGGCGAGCCTTATCTTGCGTGGCGATCAGGGTAAAGAACTCGGCGCGAGAGGCTGCGTCGCTGCGGAGCTGGCCATGTAGCGCGGAGGTGACCGTATGAGCGCCTGCTGCTCGCACCCCACGCACGGTCATACATAGATGCTCGGCGGCTACGACGACACCCACACCGCGCGGCGCAAGCTGATCGTGGAGCCAGTCGGCGACCTGCTGCGTCAGCCGTTCTTGCACTTGGGGGCGACGGGCGAACAGTTCGACCACCCGAGCCAACTTGGATAGGCCAAGAATCCGCTCGCCTGGTAGGTAGCCGACGTGAGCCACCCCGACGAACGGCAGCAGGTGATGTTCACACACCGACTGAACCGGGATCGAGCGAGCGATGATCATCTCGTCATATCCGGCGTCG
>Ga0307316_10000064_pt1 | contig 26127 bp, 26 predicted proteins | sample ER_DNA_356_FD_194504 | JGI IMG/M metagenome (GOLD analysis project Ga0307316, IMG submission 194504) | Bulk soil microbial communities from the East River watershed near Crested Butte, Colorado, United States - ER_DNA_356 | ecosystem: Environmental > Terrestrial > Soil > Floodplain | place... | reverse complement strand
TGCGGGCGACGCTCTACCGCGCCGGGAGGCTCGTCTTCAGCGCACCGGTCGGCGTCGGCACGGAGGCCTGGCCGACGCCGACCGGCGAGTTCGCCGTTCGCAGCGAGCTGACCCGCTACGCGAGCCCGTTCTACGGGCCGATCTCCTTCGGGACGACCGCGCGCTCGGCCGTGCTCACGGACTGGCCCGACGGCGGCTTCGTCGGCGTCCACGGGACGGACGAGCCGTGGCTGCTGCCGGGCCGCGTTTCACACGGTTGCATCCGCCTCCGCAACCGCGACATCCTGCGACTTGAAGCGCTGCTGCCGATCGGCACGCCACTCACGATCCGATGAGTCGCCGACCCGTCAGCGTCCTTCTGCTCGCCGTCGCGATCGGCGTGTCGGTCGCGGCTCCGTCCGTGCGAGCCGATGCGGGAAAGACGCTGAAGCATCCGCCGTCCCTGCTCTGGAAGTCGTACCCGCTCAAGCAGACGGCACAAGCGCGAGCGAAGGCAAAAGCGACAGCGGCCGCGCGCCTTGCCTCACGATCCCGGGAGGCGAGCGCGCAGACTCGATCCTCGAACACGTCGACCTCCTCGACCTTGCTGCTCGTCACGATGGTGCTGGCGGCGATGGTCGCGGCCGGGATGATCGTCGTGAGCCGCATGCGGCCGGTGCACGTCGGCCTGCCGTTCTCCCGGCGCCGGCGCGTCCCGCGACCGCCGACGACTAGCGTCCAGCGCAGGTCTGGCGAGGAGCTGCTCGATGCGCTGCGGCGCTGGCTGCCACCCGGCTCGGACGAGCTGGTGGAGGCGGTTGCCGTCAAGCCGGCCCCGCCTGCGCCGAGCCCCGTCTCCGAGAGCACGGAGACGCGACCGAAGCCAAAGCCACAGCCCAAGGCTCCAAAGGAGCCCCAACCGAGTCAGGAGGCGAAGCCGGCCGCGAGGCCAGAGGCCACGCCGACGCCGAGACCGGAGGCCAAGCCGACCGGCAAGGTCGTGCGCCGCCCTTCGCGCCGGCAGGGAACAAGCATCGCACGGTGCGAGATCAGGCTCTGGCGCGGCTTCGTCAAGTGCCAGCTCTACGCCGTGCTGGAAGGCTCGGAGGAACGGGCCGTCGCCTTCTCCAAGTACTTCCGTCTGCGCGACGACCAGACGTCGAACCCGCAGGGGCAGCAGGCCCTCGCGGCGCTGCTCGAGACGCTCGAGGCCCGGGGCTGGACGGTCGTCCTAGTCGGCCCCACCTGGTACTGGCACCGCCTCGAACGGTTCGAGTAGCCGTTGGCAATCAGCGGGCGCTGTGCAAGGCCCCCTCTCGCAGACCTACAGGCTCGAGCTTGCGACGCCGTTCCGGAACGGCTTCCGGCGCGAGCTCTTCCGCTAAGGGAAAGCCCGCGCCGGTGACGCCGGTGGCTAGAACGAGCCGGAGACGATCAGCGCGCCAGCGGCGGTGCGGGCCTTCACGACTGTGCCCGCGCCGACGTTAGGCACCCTCTGGCCGCGCTGGGTGCTGCGGCTGATGTGGGCCGCGCCGAGGGCGCTGACCTTGGCGACGCCGAGCTTCTTGCCGGCGACGTAGAAGACGACGCGCTTGCCGGCGAGGCGGCGGACGTGCTCGACCTCCGCCTCCAGCTCGCGCTCGCCCGCCTTGGCCCGGAACTTGGCCGCGCCTTTCGCGGCGGGGAACGCCTTCGCAGGCTTCAGCACGATCCGCGTGCCGTTGCCGCCGGAGGCGAGCACCGTCGGGACCGAGACCGCGAGCAGCACTGCGGCCGCGGCCAGAAGAGTGGTGATGCGCTTCATCTTTAGACCTCCCTGTTCGTGGTCGAACGTTGTGCCTCCACGCTAGGGAAGCGCCGCCCAAGCCCGGGACAAGCCAGAGCAAGGCTTTCGAACGCATTGGGTTAAGAGTTGGTAGGGCCCCGGCACGAGTTTCCAAGCCAGAATCGGGGGTACGATCCCTGCCTCGTGGCGTGGCGGAACCTATCCGAGATGGATCTCTCGTTCGCGCGCTCGCGCAGGCGCGCTGTGACACGGCGTCGCCTCCCGACCAGGCGCAGCCCGGTCGCGTGGCGGAGCGTCCGCGCGGCGCTGCTCGCGGTCGTATTGTTGACCGTGGTCGCGGAGTCGACGCGGCTGGAGAGCTCGAAGGCGAAGCCTCCCTCGCGTGCCATCGCTGCGCCCACGATCGGCCCAGCCTGTCCAGTGCCGGAGCGCTTCCACGCGGCCTTCGCCAACGCCGCTGCCACGACTGGCGTCCCGCTCTCGCTGCTCGTCGCGACTGCCTACGAGGAGTCGCGGATGGATCCTTCTGCGCAGTCGGGCGCCGGTGCCAAGGGTCTGCTCCAGCTGATGCCGGCGACCGCGCGCGAGCTCCGCCTCGACGGCGACGACCCCGCAACGAACGTGCTCGCCGGGGCGCAGTACCTGCATCAGATGATCAACCGCTTCGGCTCGGTCGACCTCGCGCTCGCGGCCTACAACGCCGGGCCGACCGCGGTCGCTCGTGCCGGCAGGGCGCCGACGCTCGGCACGCTGCGCTACGTCAAGAACATCGAGTCACGGGCGGCTCTGCTGGCCGCCTGCGGCTAGGAGTCTTCGCGGGCGCCGCTGCGCTGCGGGCGCAGGTCGCGCGAGAGGGAGTCGTCGCCCGGAAGCACGTCCTGCACGCTCGCCGCGATCTCGCGTAGCCGCTCGAGCGCGTCGCGCTTGCGGTTCTCGAGCATCCGCACCTCGCCCTTGAGCTCGTCCTGACGCCGGCGCACCTCCGCCTCCGTCTCTCGCAGCATCTGCTCCACGGTCCCGCGCATCTCCGTCGTCTGCTTCTCGGCGTCCGTGACGAGCGTGCGGGCCTCTTCCTCGGCCTGGCGGCGGTGCTGCGTGGCATAGGCCTCGACCGCGAGGCGCATGTCGCGTGAGAACTCCTCGGCCTCGTCGCGCAGGCTGCTGGCATCTGCCGTCAGCTCTTGCTTCAGCCGCTCGGCCTCGGCCCTGGCCGCGCGCTCGAGGTCGGCCGCAAGGGCACGTGCTTCCTCGCGGATCTCCTCGGCGGCCTGCTCGGCGGCTTCGAGGATCCCGGTGACGCGATCGCCGAGCGCGGCGTAGGCCGGCTGCTCGGCCGGAAGATCAGTCGCGCGTCCTCCGCGTTCGTCCTGCACCTGCCTCCTCCCCGTGGGCGAGTCGGCAAGCTATTCGATCTGGCCGGGTTCGGCAAGCACCCGGCCTTTGAAAGCTCGGCTACGCCGAGGCGATGCGCACGCTCAGGTTCGCAACGGGGAAGTTGCGGAGCTTGCGCTTGAGGATGTCCGCAGACATGTTGTGCCGCCTTTCGTTCCGCAGTGATACGCCGCGATAAAGGTCGTCCTCGTGCGCCGCATTCCTGATCCCTCGAAGGGGGCGCTTCGAGGCTCCGTCCGCCCCTCGTTCTAGGGTTTTTTCATGCGCTTGGCCCTGTTGCAGCGCGGTTTTGCCGAGTTCGTCGGCACGTTCGCGCTCATCTTCGTCGGGGCCGGCTCGATCGTCGCCACGCACGGCGCGAATCTGACGGCGATCGCGCTGGCGCACGGGCTCGTGATCGCGGTGATGGCCTCCGCGGTCGGTCACATCTCGGGCGGTCACTTCAACCCGGCGGTGACCTTTGGCTTTCTCGTCACGCGTCGCATCGAGATTCACCTCGCCGCCGCCTATTGGTTCGCGCAGTTCACGGCCGCGCTGATCGCCGCGCTTGTTCTGCGTGGCGTCGTGCCCGGCCCTGAGGCGGACGCAGTCAACCTCGGCGCACCCTCCCTCGGCGCGGGCGTGAGCCCCGGGATGGGGCTCGTGATCGAGATCATCCTCACCTTCTTCCTGGTGTGGGTGATCTTCGCTACGGCCGCCGACCCGCGCGGCGCCTTCGCCTCGATCTCCGGCCTCGCGATCGGCTTCACGATCACGCTCGACATCTTCATGGGTGGCCCGTTTACGGGCGCCGCGATGAACCCGGCACGCGCCTTCGGGCCCGAGATCGTGCAGAACTTCTGGAGCGACGCCTGGATCTACTACCTGGGGCCGCTGATCGGGGCCGGGCTGGCGGCGTTCGCCTACGACAAGCTCTACCTGCGGCCGCTCTCGCCCGAGCCCGTGGGCCCGCCGGAGACGGGGCTCGACGAGCCGCGGCCCGGCGATGCGGCAGCGATGTAGCCGCGTCGGGCGCCGTGGTACCTTGCCGCGGTGCTGCTGCAGGGGCTCTCGACGGGTCACCAGATCGGGCTCGGGCTCGCCGTCGCGATCTTCGCCGGCTTCTCCCTGATCGTCTCGATGGTGGTGCCCCGCTGGCGCCCGCAGTTCCCCGGGCGGGGGCTGCCGGTCTTCCTGGCGGTGTGCGTTCTCCTCTTCCTCGGCATGCTCCTCGCCGTCGAGAACTTCGGCAAGGAGTCCGAGGAGGCCAAGGCAGGCGGCGAGCCCACGACGGAGACGACCGCGACGACCGAGACGCGGGCGACGACAGAGACGAAACCCGCCAGCCGCACGGTGAAGGTCAGCGAAACCGAGTTCAAGATCAAGCTCCCGGAGAGCTCGCTGTCGACCGGCTCCTACACCTTCGACGTCGAGAACGACGGCAAGATCCCACACGACCTGGTCGTGAAGGGCCAGGGCGTCGACGAGGCGACGAAGACGATCGACGGCGGGGGCTCGGGGTCGCTGTCCGTTGACCTGAAGCCGGGCACCTACGACCTCTACTGCTCCATCCCCGGCCACAAGGAGGCCGGGATGGACGTGAAGCTGACCGTCTCCTGACTCGCATTTGACGCCCGCGAGCCGGGTCGTTAGCGTCGGCCCTAGTCGAAGAAACGGGGGGAGCGCATGGCTCCGCGGCGCACATTTCGGACTGCGGCACAGTCGGTCCTGAGCGCGACTCCGTGAGGCCCCGGCGATGACCGCGGCCGACGACAATCTCCGCAAGATCGACCACATCGTCGTGCTGATGATGGAGAACCGGTCGTTCGACCACATGCTCGGCTTCCTGACGATCGAACAGGGCCGCGACGACATCGAGGGGCCGAGCCTCGAGATGAAGAACGACTACCGCGGCGAGTCGTTCCACGTCCATCCGGCCTCGCGGACGACGATGACCAAGGCGCAGGACCCATGCCATTCGGGCTGGTGCGTCGACGAGCAGGTCGCTCACAACTGCGGCGGCTACGTCAGCAACTTCATGAAGACGCGAAAGGGCGGCGGCGCCAACCCGGGCGTCGTGATGGCGTACCACCCGGCCGAGCACCTGCCCGTGTACGACTTCCTCGCGCGCGAGTTCGCCGTCTGCGACCACTGGTTCTGCTCGGTGCCAGGCGCCACCATGCCGAACCGCTGCTACGCCGCCGCCGGCACCTCGAACGGCCTGCGCAACAACATCAAGCCGAGCCGCCCGTACAACGTTCCGTCCTTCGTGCGCCATTTGAAGGACGACCAGTGGCGCTGGTACTCGCACGACTACGTGCCGACGATCTGGCTGCTCGACCCGGAGGTCGGGCTCTCGCTCGAGAACGTGCCCGCGTTCTTCGACCGGCGCGACGTCTTCGGCCACCGCAGCTTCCTCGAGCGGGCGGCGAAGGGCGACCTGCCGTCAGTCTCCTGGATCGACCCGAACTTCTACGACCTCACCTTCGGGCCGGCCGGATCCAATGACGACCATCCTCCCTCGGACCTCCGCGCCGGGCAGAAGCTCGTGCTCCAGCTGGTCGACGCGCTGACGCAGAGCCCGGCCTGGAAGAAGACGCTCCTCGTGATCACTTACGACGAGCACGGCGGCTTCTTCGACCACGTGTCGCCGCCGGAGGCGGCGGACAGCCGGCCGACGATGCGGCGCTACGGCCCGCGCGTGCCGGCGCTCGTCGTGTCGCCGTACATCAAGGCCGGGGCGGTCTCGAAGACGGTCTTCGACCACACCTCGATCATCAAGACGATCCTCACGCGCTTCTGCAAGAAGGCGAACGGCAAGATCCCGAACATGGGCTCCCGAGTCGCAGCGGCGAGCCACCTGGGCGAGCTCCTGACGCGGGACACGCCGCGCAGGATCAAGCGCTCCGAGTACCAGGCGCTCGTCGACGTCTCGGCGCAGTGGCACGAGGAGATGGTCCTCGACGGCGTGCCGGCGCCGGGCGAGGGGCTTGCGGTGCCGCACGAGCTGACCGACTTCCAGGCCGACTTCCTCGGCGCGAAGAAAGATCTCCTGGCCGCGCGGCGCCAGCTCGAGGCGGCGGGCAAGCAGGTCTTCTGAGGCGCCGCGCGCGGCTGCGGCGCGCGGCGCGGCCAGAACGAGGCGGAGAAGGAGGGATTCGAACCCTCGAGGCAGGGATTCTCCCCACCTAACGCCTTAGCAGGGCGCCGCCTTCAGCCACTCGGCCACTTCTCCGGGCCGACAAAGGATAGCCGAGGTGTCTTGACGATACGCTTGTGCGCGAACCAGGGAGGGGTGGCAGAGCGGTCGAATGCGGCGGTCTCGAAAACCGTTTCGGGCCGTTAGGTCCGACGAGGGTTCAAATCCCTCCCCCTCCGCTTAGACAAGCCGGAACCCCTGTTAGTAGCGGGGTTCCGGCTTGTCGGCTAGTGCTTGCTGAGCCCGAATGTTGTTCCGCTCGTAACCGCTAAGGACCGCTCAGGACTGGCGCTGACTGGCGCAAAACTGGCGCGTGGATCTAGGTGGGCGAGTGGTGCGCGCGCAGCGGAGCCTTCAGGGCCAGATGCGCTCTATCGTGCCGAAATCCAGACCCGCCGCGACAGATACGAACCAGATTTCATCGAAGGGGTTAGACGTCATTGCAAGCTCCTGTCGAGCATGCGCGGCTGCTGCGGATGACTCGGCGCCGGCGAGCAGCACCCCGCCCCAAACCAGGAGCCACAGCCGGCCCGAATAGGTCCGGTCGTACGTCTTCTTGAGCTTCCGTTCGATAGCTCGCCAGACAAGCGAGTCGAGGAGTTCCTTGTCGAACGGGAATACACCCATGAACCGGATGATCGGCTCTGCCCCGGACTCGGCCGCGGCGAAGCGGTAAACGAAATAGCCGATCCTGACGCCGCTCGGCCCAATCTCACGAACTTGGTGACCGACAGGCGGTCGTTCCGCGTCGGTCCGCACCGGGAGGGTCGAGAGCTGGTCGGCTTCGGAGCGGATGAGCGCGGCGATGGCCTTAGCTACGGCCTCCCCTTCCCGTGACGTCAGTTGAGGATAGGGAGGGTCTTGATAGTCATCTTCAAGTTCGAAACAAAGCCCCCCGAGCCGCGGGTAGCGGTCCGTGAGTAACTCGCCAACCCGTCGCGCGTACTGCTCCTCTCGGCGCCGTAGCTGGTCGTGGGGTTCGTATGTGACCCACGTGATTTCAATGCCAAGTCTGTCGGTGCCGTCTCCGATTTCGAAATCGGGCCAGCGGTCACCTCGGCGGAATGCTCCCGGGATCTCCCGACCCTCGAAGTGCCTAAGACCGGAGATGAACTTCTCGAGTATCGCGTATTCCTCGTCGTCTTGATCGGCTGGCAGCGTTTCCATCACGAGGTCGGGCGAACCAGGACCACCTTCGACGCGAATGACCTCGGGCCGTTCTTTCGGTTGATACCGTCGCTGGTCGTCCACCACCACGAGACTAGCTTGGCGTGAGGCAGGTTGAGAATGCGCCGCTGGCGCGCGTCTAGCCGTCCTCGACCACTAGCACCGGGTCCTCGTCTGGTTCCTCCCAGGCTGCGTGTCGATGGTCGGGGCCGGGCGGCGAGCCGAACGCCTAGGACGCTTCCCACGACCCGGCCCGAGGCGCACGCTACGCCTCGAGTCCGCGCTCGACGAGTCGCTCCTTCGGCCACGCCCAAAGGGTCAGCGTGGCGTCCTGATGGCCCCTCGCCCGCGCGCCCGACCCCAGCGCCGAGAGCTCCTACACAGCCATCAAGCACCTCGGGTCGCAAGGGGCAGGTCGTGGCCCGGATCTGGAGGCCCGGGCCACGACCTGCTCACGAGAGTGCCGGCTACGGCCTGTTCTGGACCTTGGTGAGGATGTCTGTCTCGCCGAGGCCGGTCTGGCCGATGGCATCATTGCGCCCGTCGGTCCACACCGCGTATACGGCATCGGTGCTGGCCGCGAGCCCGTTGTAGTCGCCGATGAGGCGCCACTGGTGAAGAACCCCTGGATGAGGTCCCAGTCTCGGGTGCTGATCTTGGCGCTAGCGAAGCTCGCCGCGTCGTTGCGCGACACCGCCTGCCACGTGTTGATCCGCACGCTGTGCGGGGCGACAGATCACGACAAGGGAACCCATCGGGGGGATGGCGAGAGCCGCTCCGGCACGTATCCTGCAATCCGGTTCGACCGTTCTGCGGACATGTGCACGCACTGCCACCTCACCACCCCTAGAGGCACTCACGACGTGTGCCACGCGTGCGCGATTGCGCTCCGAGCCGATGTTCGGCGCGGGCTCGATGCGATCCAGGAGTACCTCCGGTGGTCCGAGGTCGCGCGCTGGCTCTCCCAGGAAGAGTGAGGACGGCCCGGCACGACGCCGCGGCCGCCCTCAAACACGACGACGCTAGGCCTTCGCCTTCGTCCTCGTCTTCGTTCTCGTCTTGCCCTTGACGGCGAGTTTCTCGCGGGTCTCCTTGAGCTGTGAGATCACCTCCGCCTTGACTCTCCGGTCGTCCGGGATCCGGGCGTCCAGCGTGTCGATCACCGAGTCGATCGTCTTCGTCGCCTCGGTTTCGGCGCCAACCGCCGCCAGCCGCCGCGCCACCCGCTCCGCGATCCCGCGATACCGGATGTGCCCGAACGACTCGGCGGCCGCATCGGCCTGCTCGACGAGCGCCGGCTCGATGAGCTTCGCCGCCGCGTCTGGATCCGACGGAACGACATCGAGCTCCAGCCCGTCGTCTGTCGGGATCACCTTCTTGTATTCGAGCGTCATCGGGTTGCCGAGCGCCACCCGCGCGTGGAGCGCGATGCGCCGGTCGGGATACCGATCGAGGATCTCCTCGAGCACGTCGTTCGTGTTCTGGAGGTAGCGGCTGCCGCCGAAGACGAGTACGCGCGCGGCGTCCTGGGTGAACAGATCGCCTGCGGAGTACTCCTCGTCGCGTGAGAGCGGCGGGGCGATCCGAAGCTCGAACGGGGCCGAGACGACGTCCTCCTCGGCCATGTGCGCGGCCGCCTGCATCAGGTACCTGCCCGGCTCCGCCACGTCCCAGCCGTTGAGCCCGGCCGACGCGAGCACGGTGCCGTAAATCGACTCGCCCGGCATCAGCGCTTTCGTCACCGGCTGGACGCACTTCTGCCGGAACGGGACAAGCTGCCGAGCCTCCTTCCCCTCCTTCTTGAGGATCACGGTGAGTGAGTCGGCGTCGAGGATGTCTGCGTCGACGAGCCGAGGCTGGTCGCCGGTGTTCGTCAGTTTCAGCTCAAGCCAAACGGGCTCCATGAACTCGTAGCGGGCCCGCTCCCGGTTGACGCGGATCTCGAGCGTCAGCGTCGGCTCCTCTTGTGCGGCGGCTTCCTCGAACCCGTGGTGGTCGAACCAGTCCGCGTTTCCCATCTGCACGAACCGCTCGGGCGCGTGCCGGATGAAAAGCAGCTCCTGGTCGCTGAAGCGGTACTCGAAGTTCGAGAAGAACGCCGCCTGCCCGCCCGTGACGGAGTACGGATAGTTCATGAAGCTGCGAGCCTCGGGCTCGTTCGTGAGCGGCACCCACGGGGTGCCGAGCGACTTCTGCCACGAGTGGGCCAGGTTGAAGGCGTGGCCCATCTCGTGCACCGCCGTCCAGAACCGCATCCGGTCGATCCACGCCGCCGGATTCGGGTCGTTTGCGGGCGGCTGCGCGATGAACGAGTCGACGAACAGGGCCGTGCCCTGCCGGTGGTTCGGCCCGATGTCGTCGAACATGATCCCGCCCAGGCCTGAGCCGGCCTCGTGCATCGACGCGTAGAAGACCCACATCGCCCACTGCGCCTTGTTGGCGAAACGCGACCAGTGGATCTGCATCGCGTCGTGCATTTCCATGTCCGACCACGTTGTGCCCGGCGGCGTCGGAACGGAGCTGGACGGGTTCGTCGTGACCTGGCAGCCGACCCGTCGGTACACGGTCGGAATCGTGAGGTTCTCGCACGGCAGCGAGGCCGGTCGGACCGGGTGGGCACACGTGTTGATTTCAGTGTCGGCGACCTCACCCGCCTGGAAGTCGAACTCGAGGTTGACGGTGCGGAAGTACGCCGAGGAGAATCTGTAGACGACGGTTCGCTTCGGCACACCGCCGCCCCTGAAGGTGATCTTGACCGAGCGCCCGCCCGGGAATGAACTTCCGATGGCGCGCACGTCGACTGCCGTGTAGGGGAACGACGCGGCCGCGCCGTCCTTGTACCAGATCGCTCCGGTCCACCGACCCGGGTGGATCTTGCTGAGTCGCGCGATCCAGTGGATTCTCGTGACGATCCAGCCGCTAATCGTCCCGCTGACGGTCATCTGCGGGTAGCGGCCGTCAACGTCGAGGCGGATCTCCTCCCTGCGGATTGGCCAGACGCCGTTCGGCGCTGGCTCGAGCGAGGGCAGCGGCAGCGGCCCAACAATGGCCGACCGCGCATAGAGCCCGCTGACACGCGAGAGCGCGGCGCTCGCTAGGGCCTCCGGCACCTGGATCGCCTCCGCTTCCGCCTCGTCGGCGTTGAGGAGTCCTAGCTCCTCGTCGTGCGGTTCCATGGCTTCCTCCTTCTCTGGAGTGGGTGCCGCAGGGGACAGATGGTTTTGGCCTTGGCGTCCTCCTCTCTAGGCGAACCCAAGTCGCTCGGGGTACGCCGCGACGAGCCGCTCGTCGAGCAGCGAGAGGGCGACATTCGTGTGCGTCTGTGGGTCGAGCTGGAAGGTCTCGTGGATGCCCCGCGTGGGCACGTCGACTTCCAGCGTGAACGGGGCGTCGGGCACTTCGAGTTGAGTGTCGTCGGCGTGGCTGATCTGCGTACGAGTCGTGACTTGCTCGCCGCGGTAGGCCTCGGTGCCGTCAACGCGGATCACGACGTCGTCGCTGTCGAAGCCGTCCTGGAGTGCGACGTTGATCTGCATGGCCCTTCGGGATGCCGCCGGCCCGCAGGGTCGACACTAGTGCGGATCGATACCGGATGCAAGTGCTACAGCATGCGCACCGCCACTCGGGCGTTCGCGCGCTCCCGACGCCACTCAAGGCCATAGTTGATGGCGGAGTTCCTCTGGAGTAACGGGAGTCCGAGCGAAAGCCCGACGAGAGCATGAAGACTCTCGGCGTTCTTCACGAGCTCGGCCCGCACCGGCTCAAATCGGCGGCGAACCTCGGTCCCGCACGCTGGCCCATAAGAGCGCGGTCGTGCCTTGCTGACTGATCGCCGAGTGTCACGTGTGCAGACGACAACCGTGCGCTATGAGACGGCGATGGCTGCGATGGAGATTCGTATGCCCTTCGGGCTGATCGGCAGCCTTGCCCCCTGTCGTGCGGGCGGATTCGTCGGGAACCAGCGGTTCCATTCCTCGTTCATTCCGGCGAAGTCCGATTCGTCGAGGAGGATGAACGTGGCTTGGACGACGTCGTCCATCGTGGATCCTGCGGCCTTCAGGATCGCTTCCACGTTCCGCAGGCACTGCCGCGTCTGTTCCTCGATCGTCTCCCCGACAACGTCTCCGGTCGCTGGATCGAACGGGCCTTGGCCCGACACGAACACCACGCCGTTCGCTCTGATCGCCTGGCTGTAGCCTGCGAATCCTCCGGGCGCCTCGGAGGTGCTGATGACCTCCTTGGCCACGACGGCGATGCTAACAGCGTGCGCTCGGACCCAAAGCCGCGGAGCGGTCTCGGTGAGGGCGCGCCGTCTGGCGTCATTCCCGAACACTCGGGCAGACGAGGGTTTTCCTCCATCGAGTTACGAGATCCCGAGCCAATCGTCGCCGGCGGCCAGATAACGCCTATGGTCGCGGCGCGCACGGCTGCGATGACCTCCGCGATGGCATCGAGGGCGACCTCCGGCCGGTCGCGCATGATGTGGTGGCCGCTGCCCTCTGCGAAGACGGCTCGCCGGTGCGACGAGGCGGCGACGAAGTCGCGATGAGCCTGGCGAAATCGCCTCAATCTCCTCAGGCGTCTCGACCCACGTGCGCTCCGCGGTGATGTCGATGGTCGGCGTCGCGGCTGGGATATCGACCTGCCTGAGCCGCGCGACCGTTGCAGGGTAACGCCTCGATGACCGGAATCATCACCCTTGCCAGCTCCGGCGCTGCCTGCTCGAGAGCAGGGAACTGCGGTCTGTACGTCGCGAGGAGGCGCTTGGTTTGGGCGTCGTCGAAGAAGCCAGCGAGGTTGGCGTCGACGAGGACGACCCCGACTATGCGCGGGTCCGTTGCGGCTACGATCGTCGCGACGAACCCGTCGGCTCTCGCACCTCGGGCTCCAACTCGCTCCAGACCGACGAGTCCTCGCCTCCTCCGGCCTCGAACACCACGGCTGGCGACCCCGCGCCGCAAATAGATGCCCACAGCGGGCCGCCGAGGACATCGTGTGCGGAGGGCTTGTCCCGCCGCATTAGACCGCGGCCATCGAGCTACGACAAGACCTCGACGTTGAAAACCACGACGCCACTAAACGTCGTCCCGTCGATCTGCACTCCGTAGCAATTCCGACCGCCGAAGTTCGAAGGCCTCCGGCACATCCTCGCATTTCCGGTGCTGAGATCCCCTCGGGGACATTCCCGCACGCTGGCCCAGGGCGAGGCCCGTTTTGACAGAGAGATTCCGCTACTTCGCCTCGAGCATTAGGAGCTGTCGGAGCGCCTGAGCGGTCTCCGGCCAACGCAGAGCAGAGAACGCTTCGCCGGGTTCGCACCAGCGGTGACCGTCGTGCTCCCAGTCAAGCTTTGGCTCCCATTCATCAGGTGCGCTGACGTGAAAGCACGTCACGTCCACCTGTGCGATTGAAGGGTCGTACAGGTTTCGTCGGTCCGCAGGCTCCTCGGTCAGGGGGTAGACGTACTCGATCACTTTGACCCCGGCCGCGACCTTGGCGACCAGACCAGTTTCCTCGCGCAGTTCGCGCTCGGCGGCTTTCTCCACCGCTTCGCCGGGTTCCACTCCGCCGGCGACTACATGCCAATACCCGCCGTGTGCCGGTGATCGGTGAACGATCAGAACCTCGGAATCACTTTTGCGGGTTACGAAGACCGCTACTTCAACACCCGTGCGCACCGTTGGAGAATAGGGAAACTGGGGCGCTCCCTCGGGTGACATTCCCGCACGCTGGCCCAGGCGAGTCAGGTGCGACTAGCTCGGACCGAAGCGACGCGATCACCCTCACGCAGGAGCGGAACCGCTTGAATCCGAGGCCCGGACCCGTCCTCGCTGAGGATCGGTTCGGGCGAGTATTGAACGACGTACGCCCGGCGCATCGCCGGCGTCGTGTTCGCTCCGCTGCGATGGAAGACCGTGCTCGAGAACCCCACGATGCTGCCCGCCCGTACAACGGCTGGTATGCCGGCGTCGTCGCCGAAGTACCCAATCATGTCGCCTGTCGCCGCATCTCTCCGGTGTGGCGCGACGTCGCGCGTGCCCGCGCGCGAGTACGGGAGTACGTACACGGTGCCGTTGGACTCGTCGACTTCATCGAGCGCGATCCAACAGGTCAAGTAAGGCGAGTGCGGGTAGGGGATGTAGCCGGAGTCCTGGTGCCACGAGAAGCTGGTCTCACCTTCAGTCCCCTTCACGACGTACTGATCATTGAAGAGATACGCGTCCGGGCCGAGGGTCGCGCGGCAGATGTCGGCCATGCGCTCGTCGAGGACGAAGCGTCGTAGCACCTCGCTCTCGGTGGAGCAGTTGTTGACGAAGTACCGTCGGCCACGCATGCACAGACCGATGTGGTCGGTGCCCGCGGCATCCATCTCGGCATCGCGCTTGTCGATGAAGCGCTGGCATTCGCCCCGCAGGTCGGCGAGCTCGGTGTCCCCAAGCACAGCCTCGAGCACGAACCAACCTTCACGCTCGTATGCCTGCCGCTGCTCGTCGGTGATCATTTCCTGATACGTGGTCATCGCAACTTTGCTCCCTGTTTTGACGTACGACGCCGGTAGTCTGCTGGCACGTGCTGGGGACCGACTGCTCGTCTTGTGACGATTAGTGATCGTTTTCTGCTGACATGACGAGCGCCGTCCTTGCCCCGTCGGAATATGCTGGCGCCGTCTGGCGATATACCTTCGCACGCTCGCGCGAGCATCTCGCCGTGCACAGCCATGTGGAGCTCGAGTTCAGCCTCGTGCTCCGGGGCAGGGCCGCATACGTCGTCGACGAGGCTTGCTACGACCTCGGCCGTGGCAGCTCGATCTGGCTCTTTCCAGGTCAGCAGCACTTGCTAGTCAACCAGTCGCCCGACTTCGAGATGTGGATCGCGGTATTTCGGCGTCACTTGGTGGAGCAAACGTGCATCAGCGACTGGGCGCGACCGGCACTGGCGGAGCTGCCGGAGGACCCCGCTCCTCGCGTGGTCGCCCCGGATGCCCTCGATGTCCTGCTAAAGCGGGTGGAATCGACACGTGCGGACCGGGATGCCGATGCAGCGACCTTCAACGCGGGCCTTGCGTTTGCATTGCTGGACGCGTGGGATCGACACAGAGCGGCCTCGCGTAGCGAGCCGGTGCGCCGCGTGCACCCGGCCGTCGAGCACGCCGCTCGGCTTCTGCGTGACGGCGCTGCGCCCACCACCGTTCACGAGTTGGCGGCCCGCGTGAACATGAGTCCGGCGCATCTCAGCCGCCTCTTCAAGTCGCAGATCGGTACGACGATCGGTGGCTTTCGCAACCAGCAACGCCTCGAGCGATTCATGCGGCTTCGCGAGTCAGGCAACGCCGCCACGCTCGCGCGCACCGCCCTCGATGCCGGCTTCGGCAGCTATCCGCAGTTCTACCGCGTGTTCAAGCGCTTGACGGGCGTCGGCCCCGCTGGCCTTCGCCTCTAGGGACATTCCCGCACTCTGGCCCCAGGCTGTTGACTGGCGCACGAAAAAGGCATAGCCCCTGCCGACCTCTCGCGATGTTTAGGCATGAAGTCGAAGGCAAAACCGGTTCGACCACAAGATCTGATCGGAGACCTTCCAGGGGTCTGTCTGTATCGGGTGACGGTGGTGCGAGGAAGGATCTAGTTCCTCACCGATAGCACCCACAAGGGAGGCAGCATGGCAGCAACAGAAACCGCTGAGCGGCGCCGCATGGCGTCGTCCTACAGCGACTCTCGTCCCGCCTATGGCGACGAGACCAAGAACGCGCTCAAGACCACGGAGTTTTTCGCGATGGTCGGCGTCATCGCGGCGATCCTGATCGCCGCCAAGGTATCCGACTCGCTCAACGACGTGCGCGCCTGGACGCTCGTCGCTGCAGTCGCGATCGGTTACATCATCAGCCGTGGGCTGGCCAAGTCGGGCAGCAAGTACTTCGGGTCTGAAGACCCGGCCAACCGCGACAGCCACTAGCACGGACGGGGGTTTGGGCTGTGCCGGGGTTGTTCGCCCGGCACAGCCCCAGCGCGCGCTGGCCCAGCGGAGCGTCTTAGCGCTACGGGACCGCCGAGGAGAAGCCTGACTTGCGATACTCGCGCTGGTGGGTGAAGTCGATCCCCAAGGCACGCGCAGGGACGGCCTCGACGCGTTCCTCGATCAAAAGGTCGAAGAGGGTTACGTGATCGAGACCCGCACCGACACCCACGCGATCATCTGGCTACGCCCGAAGAGCCTCAGACGCTTCACGAGCGGCGCAGACCCTGGACGCTACGTGGTCGAAGTCGACGAAGATGGAGTCGCGACGATGCGTCCGGCAGAGCCGCGACGCACATGAAGCGATACCTGAGCTGCCAAAGGGTGATGGACATCCTGGGCCAACGGCTGACAGCCTCACCCGCGCCCACACGGAGGTCAAAACATGGCGACCAAGGACAAGAACACGAAGAAGAGCATGGAAAAGAAGCCGGCTCAAAAGACGCTGAAAGAGAAGCGGCAGGCCAAGAAGGCCAAGAAGTAGCCGGACCAGGCCGAGCAGCCCGCTCTGCCGAAAACCGCGTTGGCTGCCCGGTCCGCCTCAGCCGCGCTCTGCTCTGGAACAGAGCGGAGCGGCCGGATGGTTGAGCGCGTCTCCCACAGCAGGAACTCGATCGCCTGCTTCTGCCAAGCCTCGGGTGACATTCGCGCACACTGGCCCAGGCCAGCTTCTCGCGTGGCCTACTGGCGGGCTTCGTCTTCTAGTGCAATGCGACCACTTTGTCCTGCCTCCAGACGTACACGAGGACAGGCGGCGTACAGAGCACCGCAACCTGCATCAGGGTCAAGAGGGAGGTCGCGACGAGCGTTGTCTCCCACGGTCCCCCCACGAGGATGACCGAGACGCTGTAGAGGGCCGCGGTGACCACGCCGAAGAACCACGCGAGGCCCGACCGGTGCCAGAGGCGCCAGATGACCAGCGCTTGGACCGCGACAATGACTGCGAAGCTCTGGGCGCCGCTCACGACCGGATTTCCCGGGAGCAAGGCGACAAGGTCGAAGAGCGCCAGCAGCACACCCGAGGTGAGGATCAGCGGTCGGGCGGCAGAGTCGGTCATTGCTGTGGAGATTGTCGCATACGTCAGGGGGCATTCCCGCACACTGGCCCATGGAGCCGTCGTCTCGCCTGCGCGCCTACGACGGATACCGAGATGTGCCACCGCACCAGTGCAAGGCATATCGTTCGGGCACCCGATCGGCCATGCCGTTCAAACATGAGGAGATTTGATGCCCACTGTGATGGCCTACCACGACGTGAAGGACAAGGATCACTGGCTCGCTTCCCCGAAGCGTGAGGAGTTCTTCGGGCCCCTCGGAGTCACCAACATCCGGACATTCGTCGATCCGGAAAATCCAACCCGAGTCGGGTTGGTGATGGACGTTGCCGACATGGATGCCGTCATGGCCGCGATGGAAACGCAGCCAGCTGCAGACGCGATGGCACACGACGGCGTTTTTCCCGAGACGCTGGTGATTCTGGTCGAGGCGTAACCCAAGCGATCCGAGCTCGTCTGCGAACCCCGTTCGGGGGACATTCGCGAACACTGGCCCAGGTCACATTCTTGCGCCCGCGTCCCGTACACGAGCGCGCGCCCTCCGCACTTGAGATAGTTGCCCGAGGCGTCCGGACGACTCGGTTTAGCGAAAGGAGCTCCAGATGGCGTACGGCATTGTGCATCAGTTCCCCGGCGGGACACAGGAGCAGTACGAGGCGTCGATTGCGGCCGTGCACCCGAGCGACGGAAGCCTCCCAGAGGGGCAGATCTTCCACGCAGCCGGGCCGTCAGCTGACGGCTGGACGATCATCGCGATTCACGACTCGCAGGAGAGCTGGGAACGCTTCCGCGACGAGATGCTGATGCCTCGCATGAACGAAGGCATCGATGGCGGCTTGCCCACGCCCCCGCAGGAGACGAGCTTCACTGTTCACAACCAGCAGACCGGCTAAGAAGAGAACGCCAAAGGCGGCACGCGTCGCCTACCGCTCATCGCCCGCAGGAGAGATCCCTTCGGGTGACGTTCCCGCACGTCACCGATGGTGCGGTCAAGAAGCCGCTTGAAGCTGGGAGTCGTCGGCCGTTTGGTCAGACAGGAGCCGTAGTAACCGCCTCCGGCGCCTTCCCTTCCCAGTATCGGTTGAGGGCTTCCTGCACCTTCACGAACCAAACGATTGCCGGGATGATGAAAACGCCGAACGGGAAAAGCCATAGGCCCGTCCAGCCCGTGACAGGTGGCTGTTGCCCGTCCTTCTCGTACATCTTCCCGATCTCCGAAGGGATCACGAATGCCATCACAGGGCTGAGGAGGATCCAGATGACGAGGCCGAGCACCCCGCCGAGTCCGTCGCCGGTGTGCTGCTTCATCTCTTCTTCAGTCTTGTAGACCCAGTACCAGCCGTAGAAGCCGAGCGTGACGATGAACAGGAGAATCCCGAAGCCGATCCCGCGCGGCTGGCCTACAGGTCTGGCATTGCCGGAAACGCTCATCGTTGCCTCCTCGATTCGAGTGAAGCGACTGAATCACGCCTGGGACTGAAAGACCAGCCGAGCGCCTAAGCGCTGACCCGACTATTCCGGCGCGCACCACATGCGCCTACGACCGAATCGGCTTGAACATGCCTGTTGAGACGGAAGCTGCTGGCGGATGACTGGCGGACGGGATTTAGAAGCGGCCACCCCCGAAGTAGGCTCACCTGTGACTCCTTCCGTGCGTGGTGATCCGAGGTCTCACTGGTTCTCTTCTCGGACTCGCTTGTGGAGGGCCGAGCGCGATGTCCCTCTGCGCGTCTGTTGCCGATGGGCGCGGGTTCACCGCCCTACCTGGTCGATCCGCAAGATCGTTCCCGGGAGCGTGACCACGAAGCCCACATGGCCGACGAGTTCCAGCGACGTGGGCCGATCGAGGCCGCTCACTACGGTCTCGAACGTGCCGTCCGCGCCGACGGCAACGATCTCACCGGTGTTCGGAGCGGCCGGCTTGCCCTCGTTCTCGGGGATCGGCTCGAGGTCCCAGTGGCCCTGCAGTAGTCCGTACAGGCGGTGATTGCGTCCCTTCTCGACATCGACGATGAGGCCACGATCACCCGCGTAGTCTGCGCCCCACTCGCCGACTACATTCACCGATCCTTCACTTTGCACTTCACTGATCTTGGAGGTCGACGGGAGGTGCGGGATCGGACCGGCCGTGGCCAAGAAGACCTTGCCGTTTGCCGACTCGAGGCCGGTGGGTACCGAGTCGGTGCTTTCGAACGCCACCAACTCACTGATCTGTCCCCGCAGGTCGACGCGAATCACCCTTCCGAGGTGGGCGTCGGCCACAACGAATCCATTGCGCCACACTTCCAGCGAATACTGGACGCCTTGCGAGAGGAACCAGTCGGGGTCCGCGGGCGGGTGCGCGGCCGACCACGTGCCCACATCGGCGAACACGGAGAACGTGCCGTCGCGGTTCAGGCGGTAGATGCCCATGACGGCGTCGGGAGCGCCGACGTCGGCCCCGGCCAGGGTGACCAGCACGTAGGCGCGATGGCCGATGAACACGACGTCCATCGCGCCACCGATCCCGATGATCTGGGGTGGCAAGCCGCTGCCGACCACCGTCTCGGAGCCGGTCGTCGGATCGATCCGGACGAGCGTGCCGTCGTTCCCGTTCGTGACGTACAGGGCGCCGTCAGGCCCGATTGTGCTTCCCGATCCCAGGCCACCGAGGGCCGTGTCGTTGAGCACGGTGACAACCGGCTCCGTTTGTGATGTCTTCCCGGCCCACACATCGGAGCTCGGCACCACGAACGCGATGGCGAGCGCTGCGGCAAACGCGGTGATGCGACGTGTCACGGCTATTCCCCTTCCTGAATGGTTGCGGTCTCACCTGCTCGATCTCTCGAGGTCGTGGGCCGCAGCGCACCGCTGCTCTCGCGGTGACCCCGATCCATCTGCCCAGGCCGACCGCAGGCACGACGTGGTATGCGCTCTCCTCTCTATGCCAATCGCTGCACAGCTGAGACTCGCCAATGCTGACTCCATGCGACATTTGCCGCAATACGTAGTTCGACGTATCCTCGACGCGTGAGGAGCCTGTCCGAGCACGACGCCTCGGCGACGCTCGCCCTGGTGAGCGAGCTCAAGGAACTCGACGACCCGTTGCCGTTCCCGCCCCGGCTCCTCGCGGGGATGGGGAAGCTCATCGCGAGCGACACGGTGGCGTACAGCGAACTCAACCCGGTGACGCGGGAACCGATTCTCGGCGTGTTCTGGCGCAACGGCGGCGGCGGGGAGGAGACCGCCTGGCGGAACTCGGCCTGGGGGAAATCGGCTTCGTGGGACTTATGGTGGCGCGTTCGTCACACGCATCCCGTCTGTGGCTACCGCACCGCCAGCGGCGACTGGACGAAGACTCTCAAGGTGTCGGATTTCGTGACCCTCCGCGAGTTCCGAAGAACACCGATCTACGACGCCTTCTACCGGGGCATCCTCGACCACTGGCTCGACTTCGGCCTCGCCGCCGCACCGACGAGGACGCGTGTCTTCATTTTCGAGCGGCGCAACCGACCGGACTTCGACGAACGCGACCGCCTTGTGGCGGACTTGCTGCAGCCACACCTCACCGCACGCGCCGAGGCAGCGGAGACTGCGCTGCGCGGAGCCGCCGCGCTAGCCGCCCTCGAAGAGGGGGCGAGCGAGGACGCATCTGGCGTCGTTCTCTGCGGCCGAAAGGGCGTGATCGAGTTTGCGTCCCCATCGTCGCGCGCGGTTCTGGAGCGCTACCTCGGGATCGAGAACGGACGCGTACCGCTAGCTGTGCTCGGACGTCGCAAGATCCGGCTGGCGCATGCTGATCGCCGGCTCGACGTTCGGATCGCGCAAACCGACAACCTGCACGTGCTCGTGCTCGACGAGCGCGACACGCGGATCGAAAAGCTCACGACGCGCGAGCGGCAGATCCTCGAGCATGTGGCGCTCGGCAAAGAGAACGACGAGATCGCGCTCGAACTTGGGCTCGCCTCCGCCACTGTGGCGAAGCACCTCGAGCACGTTTACCGGAAGCTCGGCGTTCCAAACCGGACCGCCGCCGCCGCGCGCCTCGAGAGATCGTGAGTTGTGGGACGAAGCGCTCGACCATGCTTCCCTAGCTCACCTCCGCCGTTTGCGAGCGATCCAGCGCAGAGGTTGCTGAGGCCCGGCTTCTACGCCTGGTGGGCCGCGGAAGGGCGATCCCTGGGGCCCCCGCACCACCCCCACCCCGCTCGCGCGGAGCTTGGCCTCCTCTACGTCGGCATCAACCCGGCTCGAGCTTCATCCGCAGGGCCATCCGCTCCAGGGTGGTCGGGCAGCACGTTGGCGGCAATACTTCCTCGTCGACCTTTCGCTTCGTGCTCGCGTCCCTGCTCTTGGAACACTTCTCCCGGTCCACGGTGCGTGGCCCGCGTCGGCGGTCTCGAAGCAGCGAGCTCGAGAGGTTCGGGCGCCACCGGCATCGAACCGTGCGTCTGCAAGGCACGGGACCGGCGCGCAGACCGGCGCGCACGGCCCACAGCCACCACCAAGTCGGCTTGAGCAAGCGCTTCGAGCCGAAAGCCGCAAGGCTCGAAAACCGTTTCGGGCCGTTAGGTCCGACGAGGGTTCAAATCCCTCCCCCTCCGCTTCACTCAGCCGAAACCGGCATGAGCAATCGAGCCTGGGGCATCCGTCGTGATGGCCCAGGCTCGAGCGCACAGCGTAAGCGTGGCGGTGCGAGGAGCGAGCGCGCTCAAATCCCTCCTCCTCCGCTTCCTCCTAGCGCCGTAGCTCCCGGAGGCGCGCCCTCGCCTGCTTGAGGAGTGCCGGTAGATCGCCGCAGATGTCGCAGCGATACAGGCGCACCGCCCCGTCCTCGCCCGATGCGAGGACGAATCGCCCGTCCGGACTGAACGACGAGCTCGTCAGGAGCTTGCCCTTGGGCACGGTGCCCGCTCTTCGGAGGTAGAAGAACGGCTGGTCTGCGTCCCGTTGCCAGAGGATGACAGCAGTCGCGCCCGTGGTCGCGATCCACCGTCCGTCGGGGCTGAAGGCGCCTCGCGAGGCCGGGCCGGTGTGGCCGACAAGCGTGTGCGCGCGGATGCCGGTGCGGACGTCCCAGGTCTGCACCTTCAGGCCCGTCGCGAGGAGGAGCCGCCCGTCCGGGCTGAACACGACATCCCTGAGCGGCACCTTCGGCGAGACCTTGTAGACGCCTCTGGCCTTCCCGCCGACCGCATCCCAGATACGTGCAGTGCCGTCGTGCCCGGCCCCGGCGACGAGCGACCCGTCCGGGGAGAAGGCGACGCGCAAGGCCCCGCCGGGGGATCTGAGGACGCGGACCCGCTTCGCGGAAGGGACCGACCATTCACTCACGCCCAAGAGCCCCGCAGTCGCAACCGTTTTTCCGTCCCGAGCGAAGCGCGCGTCCGTGACGTTCCCTTGCTGCTTCCCGGTGCCGAGCGGCTTCCCGTCACTGGTTCTCCAGAGACGGACGCCACCGCCGGCGTCCCCGGTCACGACGGTCGCCCCATCTGGGCTGAACCTGGCGACGGACACTGGGGCGCCCACTCGCAGCGTTCGCAGCCGGGCGCCTGTCGTCGAGTTCCAGATTCCGGCGGTGCCGTCTGAGCTCGCGGTCACAACCAGGCGGCCGTCCGAGCTGAACTCGGCGTCTGCGACCGCGCGCCTGTGCGAGAGGGCGTGCAGCAGGCGCCGGCCGCGAACGCTCCAGATCCGGGCCGTGCCGTCCGCGCCTGTCGACACGATGCGGTGCCCGGCGGGGTCGAACGACGCCGCCCCCACCGCGGCGCCGGGGTTGGGTCCGATACGGCGCAGCTTTTGATCGAACTGGGCGTCCCACAGTCTCGCCGTGCTGTCTGCACCGCCGCTGAGCAGCGAGCGTCCGTCCCGCCTCCAGGCGATTGCCCGCACAGCGGCACCGTGGCCGACAAGGTTGCCCACCAGGCGGCCTCCGAGGGGGTCGTTGGCCGACAACACATGCACGGTCCGGTCCGCGCTGGCATCCGCCAAGAAGAGCCCATCCGGGCTCCACGCGACCGCGAGGACCGGACTGTTGTGAGCCGGAAAGTAGAAGAGACGGTCAAAGAGACGGTCACCCTTCGCCACATCCCAGATCCGAACGCTGCCGTCTTGTCGCGCGACGGCGAGCAGGTCGCCGTCCGGGCTGAAGGCCGCGTCGGTCTCCACGCCACGCGTGTCGAAGAGGCGATGGCCGACCTGCCGGCCGCTCCGGGCGTTCCAGAGGTACGTGCCCCGGACGCTCATCGTCGCCAGGAGGCTGTCCGAAGAGAACGCAACGCCCTCGAGCTCGGCCTCCGGCGCCAACACGTGCAGCAACCGGCCGCTTCGTGCGTCGAAGATGCGAACGTGGGGGCGAACGTGGGGGAGCCTCTTCGCATCGAGCGTCGCGACCAGACGGCCGTCTGGCGAGAAGGCGCCTTTCACCGAAGCTCGCTTCTCAAGCACGGCAACGGGACGGCCGGTATCCGTGCGCCAGACCGTCGCGCCGCGGGCCGTGGTCGTGAGGACGACGCGGCCGTCTCGGCTGAACAACGCGGAGGTCACGACGCCGGGCAGGTGCAGGGTCTGGAAGCGCTCTCCGGTTGCGGCGCGCCATAGCGTTGCCTCTCGGCCTGCGGCGCCGAGCACCAGCGCTCCGTTGGGCGAGAAGGACGCCGCCGTGACGGGGGCTGCGGCTGCGACTGTCAATGTCCGCTCCAGGCTTCCGTTCGTCGAGTACAGGCGTAGCCTCCCGCCTGCGTCCCCGGCGAGCATCCGGCCGCCCGTGGGCGCGAATGCCACCACCGACACCGGGCCGCGGGCACGAAGGACGCGGCGCTCGTGATTCGCCACGAGCGCCTGGCGGAGCACTCCCTCCGCGCGAGCCCCTGGATTGCTTCGGGCAGCGGCGACCGCGTCTGCGAGCGCACGCTCCGGGTCGGTCGCCTGCTCGAAAAGGGCCGTCGCCTCGAGGGCATGTGCCCGCGCGAGGCGAGCCGCACTGCGCGCGTGTGAGCGTTCGGTCAGGGCATAGACGGCGACCGCGGTCATCGCACCCAGCGCGACGAGCGCGGCTGCCGCGACTGCGACGAGGCGGCGCTGCCGCCGGTGCGCTTCCTCGCGATCGCGCTCGATGACCCGGCGCGCTCGCCAGGCGAGGACGCCGTCGGCGAGTACGTCGTGGAAGATCTCGTAGCGCTCGCCTTCTCCGGCCCCGTCGACTGCGCGCACGATGCGCTCGCGACCGAGTGCGTCGAGCACGGGCATGACCTCGGACTCTCCGACCTCGGCGTACTGCGCGAGGTCGCGTGGGCGATGCGCGATCTTCGAGCCCGAAGGCGTGACGAGGTGGTCGAACATGGTTGCCGCGACGTCCTGCTCTGTCGGCTCCAGGCTCCCGAGCGCCCGCTCGAGATGCGCTCGCACGATCGACTCGGCCCCTCCCAGCTCCCGGAGCGTTGCGAGCCGGAGAACGGACGAACCTCGTTCGCGTTCAACCTGCCACAGCCGCTCGAGCACGAGCTGCAGGTACGGGGCCTCGATCCGGTCCTTGTCTTTCTCGACACCTCCGCGGCCGGCTCGTCCGACGTCGACCTCCCCCGCCGCGACTTGGTCGAGGACCGCCTCCACGAGCTCGCGCTCGACCTCAGCCGTTTCGCCGGTCAGCTCGTTGTAGCGCTCGATCGGCCCGAGGATCGCGGCGCGGCCGCCTTGCCTGTCGAGGTGGTCGAGCCTGAGGTAGTTGGCGAAGAGGTTGGGGATCCGGCCTTTGAAAGCATCGAGCTTCGCGAGGGCGTCCTCGCGCAGGCCGAGGAGGAAGTTCGCACGAAGGCCGGGCTCGCGGATCGCTGCGGCAAGCTCGTCGGCGAATTCGTCGCGCTCGTGGTAGAGGAAGTACTCCTCGAACTGATCGAGGATGGTGTAGACATCTCCGCCCACGGCTTGCGAGGCAACGGCGAGCCTCTCGGTCAGACTGCCGCTCGACTCGATTCCCACGGCGGAGTCGATCGCCTCTCCGAGCCCGCGGGGATCGCCTGCCCACGACGAGTAGAACACGACCGCCGCGTCCGGAATCCGACGAAGAGCAGGAGTGACCGCTGCGCGAAGGAGAGATGTCTTCCCCACCCCGCTCGCCCCGTACAGCACCGTCAGCCGGGACGCGAGCAGGTTCGCCACGATTACTTCCCGCTCGCGGTCGCGGCCGCAGAAAAGCTGGGCGTCGAGCTCGGTGTCCTGGAACGGCGCGAGCCCCTTGAACGGCGTCGGAGGGGAGCCCGCAGCGACGCTCATGCGTTCGCGCCGGCCGGTTGGGCAGCCAGGTAGCTGCCGAGGATCCCGGCGTACTCCTCGAACGGCAGCTCGACCACGTCGACGTCGCGCCGGTGCCAGAACTCCCGTTCGAGCGCTTTCGGCTCAGGCTGCAAGGCCCACGAGTGGTAGCTGAGGGGCTGGTCGCCCCATAGCCGATGGAGGATCACGCGAAGGTTCCAGTCGGCCATCGTGTAGCCGAGGAAGAGGAAGTGGCTCCGGCGGAGCCTCGCCGCGAGCGAGACCGGCACCGCCGCCGCGATCTCCGTCTGCGCGAGGTAGTCGATGTAGTCGTCCTCCGTCACGACGAAGCTCTCCCACTCGCGCGCAGGCGTGCGCTCGACCTGGCCGTGGAGCTTGAGGAGCACCGTGTTGTGGGAGAGCTCGGTGGCGTAGGTGTTCGGCTCCTCGATCAGCCTGCCGGCGCCGTCCGGCGCGATGTGGCAGAAGCGGCCGCGATTGCGGCCGGCGGCGAGATAGGTCACGACCTCGACGGCCTCGCCCGCCTCCTCGAACGCCTTCTCCAGCGCGGTGTCGTAGCCCGTCGTCACCACGACCTGGGGTGGCAGCCCGCGCTCGCGGAGAAGTGCGGGGAGCGACGCGAGAAGGCGATGTAGCGGCGTGGGCGGCAGGTCGGCGTCGAGGAGGTCGTGGAGCTCGTCGTAGAGCGGCCCCGAGCCCTTCATCACGGCGACGTACTGCGCGACCGACGGCAGCGTCGCCCGCCCGCCGTCCTCTGGGTAGCCGAAGCGCTGCGCGAGCCGAAGCGTGAGCTCCCCGACGTCGGTGCCGAGGACCGGGACGACTCGGCCCTCGAGGATGGTTCGGGCGACGTCTTCGAAGTGATCCTGCGCAGGAACCGCGCGGGCGGGCACGAGGTTGATTTCCTGGCGGAGGATCGCGGCGTGGAGCTGCTGCAGCCGCGGGCTCGGGTCGATCCCCAACTCGTCGACGAGCGCACGGCGACCCCGCTGGAACGCATCGAGTGCCTCCGCCTGCCGGCCTGAGCGGTAGAGCGCGAGCATCAACTGCTCCCGGAACCGCTCCCGCAGCGGGTGCCGGCCGACGAGCGCCTCGAGCTCGCCGATGAGGTTCCCTGGCTCCCCGACCTCGATCTCGGCCTCGATCCGCTCCTCAAGGATCGTCAGCTGCAGCTCCTCGAGCCGCGCGATCTCGCTCTGCGCGAAGGCCTCGTAGCCGAACTCCTCGAGCGGCGGGCCGCGCCAGAGGTCAAGCGCGTCGCGGAGCTTCGTGCAGCGCTCGCTCGCGGGAACGACTTTCGCCTCGTCCAG
>Ga0307316_10000063_pt1 | contig 26248 bp, 21 predicted proteins | sample ER_DNA_356_FD_194504 | JGI IMG/M metagenome (GOLD analysis project Ga0307316, IMG submission 194504) | Bulk soil microbial communities from the East River watershed near Crested Butte, Colorado, United States - ER_DNA_356 | ecosystem: Environmental > Terrestrial > Soil > Floodplain | place... | reverse complement strand
TCGTCGACCGGCGGCTCGAAGAGGAAGTGGATCAGCGGCCAGACCTCCTCCAGCGTCTGCGTTTTCTCCTGGGCGATCTCGCAGGCGGCCCGCAGCTGCTCGTCGGGCTCGCGATCGAGGTGACGGGCCACGGCCGCGGTGTAGTCCTCCAGCGACATTTCTCGCATGAAGCGGCCGTTTAGCCAGCGCAGCTTCTTCTCGTCGAAGATCGCGGCAGATTTGCCGACGTCCTCGACCCGGAAGCGCCGGACCAGCTCCTCAGTCGGCATGATCGTCGTGTCGTCGTCTGCGCCCCAGCCGAGCAGCGCAAGGTAGTTGCGAACCGCCGCCGGCAGGTAACCAGCGTCGCGCAGCTCCTGCACCGAGGCGGCGCCGTGGCGCTTGGAGAGCTTCTTCCCGTCAGGACCGTGGAGAAGCGGTAGGTGGGCGTAGCGGGGCGGCTCGAAATCAAGCGCCTCCAGGACCAGCAGCTGCTTCGGCGTGTTCGAGAGGTGGTCGTCACCGCGGACGACCGCGGTCACGCCCATCTCGGCGTCGTCGACGGCGACGGCGAAGTTGTAGAGGACCGAGCCGTCGCTGCGGGCGATGACGAAGTCGTCGTAGCTGGCATTCGGGAAGGCGACCTCGCCGTGGATCAGGTCGTGGACGACGGTCTGCCCCTCGTCCGGTATCCGCAGGCGGATTGCCGCGCTGGAATCGTCGGTGGGGGTGCCGCGGTAGCCGCGACCGGCCCCGTGCTCCGCCTTCCACGCCTCCACCTCTTTCCCGGTGGCGTGGTCGCGGTAGGCGCGCCCCGACTCCAACAGCCGCTGCAACGCCTCGGCATGCCGGTCGGCCCGCCCCGCCTGCGAGATCGGCCCCTCGTCCCAGTCGAGCTCGAGCCACTGCAGCGCGTCGATGATCTGGTCCCAGTTCTCCTGGGTCGAGCGCTCGCGGTCGGTGTCCTCGATCCGCAGGATCAACGCGCCACTGTTGTGGCGTGCGGCGAGCCAGTTGTAGAGTGCCGTCCTCGCTCCGCCGATGTGCAGCGCACCGGTCGGCGAGGGGGCAAATCTGAGACGGGAGTTATCGCTTGGCATGTTGATCGGAGCGCATGTTTCCACCGGCGGCGGCCTGCCGAACGCGATCGAGCGTGGCAAGGAGCGCGGCTGCGAATCTATCCAGATCTTTCACCAGAGCCCGCGGATGTGGCGGCCGACGAAATACGGCGAGGCCGATTTCGCCGCTTTCCGCGAGGCGATGGATGCCTCGAAGATCGACGCGGTGATCATTCACGCCGTCTACCTGATCAACTGCGCGACCACTGACAAGGAGATGCGGAAGAAGTCGCTGAACTCGCTGACCCACGCGCTCGCGATCGGCGACGGTATCGGCGCCGCCGGCGTCGTCCTCCACCCCGGAGCCCAGAAAGGCGAGCCCCACGGCCCCTCGATGAAACGAGCCGCGAAAGTCATCGCCGAGGCCGTGAAGGAGACCGACCGCTGCCGCCTGCTGATCGAGCAGACGGCCGGCCACAAAGGCCTGCTCGGCCGCAACTTCGACGAGACCGCCCAGCTGATCGAGCTGGCCGGCGGCGGCAAGCGCCTCGGCCTCTGCCTCGATTCCTGCCACCTCTTCGTCCAGGGCTACGACATCACCGACGAGAGTCACCTGGGAGCGGTCCTCGACGAAGCCGACGCCAAAGTAGGCCTAGACCGCCTCGGCGCCGTCCACGTCAACGACGCCGCCGTCCCCCTCGGCTCCCACCTCGACCGCCACGCCAACATCGGCAAAGGCGAGATGGGCAAACGCGGCCTACAAGCCTTCCTCTCAGAGCCCCGCTTCGACGGCCTACCCGCCACCCTCGAGACCCCCGGCCCAGAAAAGAAAGGCAGCTCGAAAGCCGAAGTGACGGCGGCGAAGCGACTCAGGCGAGAAGGCCTGAAGCGCCGAGCTTCGTAGGCGCGCCTGTAGGGAGAGATGGGTGTCCCCTGACCTCCCTGGGTTGCTGGCCTTTAAGTGAGCTTCTCTCGCCGAGTGATCTGTGCCAGCAACAGGACGCCGGTCGGCCAGGGGACACCCATCTCTCCTAGCGACAGTCCCTGAGATTCGGCTGCAGGACGAAGCTGGCTTCAGATCGACAGCTCGGGGTTCGGCGTCTGCCGGAGCGTGTTGCTCGGAGGAGTGGGTGTCCCTCTCGGGACCGGCGTCCTGTTCCTCGCACAGACTGGTCAGCGAGAGACGGCGACTTAGAGGCGAGGAACCCAGGTCACGAGAGGGACACCCACTCCTCCCTACAGGCGCGCTTAGTCCAGAGCAGGCGACAAGGACCGGCTCCCCCAGCCGATCCTTGCTCTCCCGCCGTAAGTTTTCGCTATTTGATGTGGAGCCCGGAGATCGCGCGGGAGATCACTAGCTGCTGGATCTCGGAGGTGCCCTCGAAGATCGTGTAGATCTTCGAGTCGCGGTGCATGCGCTCGACCGGGAACTCGCGGGTGTAGCCGTTGCCGCCGAGGATCTGGATCGCCCGCTCGGTCACCCAGACGGCGACCTCGCCGGCCTTGAGCTTCGACATCGAGCCCTCGGCGTTTTCGAATTTGTGGCCGTTGCGGCCCATCCAGGCGGCGCGCCAGACGAGCAGGCGGGCAGCGTCGATCTCGAGCTTCATGTTCGCCAGGTCGAAGGCGATCGACTGGTTCTCGATGATCTTCTTGCCGAACTGTTCGCGCTCTTTGGCGTACTCGAGGGCGTACTCGTAGGCGGCACGGGCGATGCCGAGCGCCTGGGCGCCGACGGTTGGCCGGCTCGCCTCGAAGGTTTGCATCGCCGCCTGCGATTTGGCTTTTTTACCCTCGCGGACGCGGGCGAGGCGTTCGTCGAGCTTCTCTTTACCGCCCAGCAGGCAGGACCCCGGGACGCGGCAATCATCGAGGTGGACGTCGGAGGTGTGGGAAGCGCGGAGACCGTGCTTCTTCACCTTGGCGCCCTGCTCGCAGCCCGGCGTGTTCGGCGGGATCACGAAGGCGGCGTGGCCCCGCGAGCCGAGCTCGCGGTCGACCGAGGCGATTACGACATGAACATTCGCGATGCCGCCGTTGGTCGCCCAGGCCTTTTGGCCGTTGATCACCCACTCGTCCTTGGCTTCGTCGTACTTAGCGGTGGTGCGGATGCCGGAGACGTCGGATCCCGCGTCGGGCTCCGACGCGCAGAAGGCGCCGAGCTTGACGTCGTCCGGAGTGCCGTAGCACTGCGGGATCCACTCGCCCATCTGCTCCGGGGTTCCCTGCCCGAAGATCGCTGCGACCGCGAGCGTCGTGCCCATGATCGCCATGCCGATGCCGGCGTCGCCCCAGAACAGCTCCTCGTTGGCGATCGGCAGCGTCAGGCCGGTCTCGTCGGCCCAGAACTGGCCGACGGCTTCGAAGCTGTAGAGGCCGATCTTGGCGGCCTCCTCGATGATCGGCCACGGCGTTTCCTCACGCTCGTCCCACTCCGCGGCGGCGGGGCGGACGACGCCCTCGGCGAAGCCGTGCACCCACTCGCGGATGTCCTTCTGATCCTGGTTGAGCTCGAGCGTGAACTTCGGCTCGCCCTGAGCCTCGGACGTGGAGTTGGCCTCGTCGAGCAGCGCGTTGGCGTCGACGTCGGCGACGGTGGAGTCAGCCATGGACACGAAGTTTACACGGAACGGTGTCGTACTAAACGTCGCGCAAATCGAAGGCGCGGAGCCCCTCGCTGCCCTCGTCGGTGCAGTCGAAGAAGCGGCGGTTGACGCAGCCGTAGGACTCGCCTTCGCCCTCGTAGGCTTGCTCGACCGAGAACTGGCAGTGCGGCAGCGGCTCGCCGGTCATCTTCACGCCGCCAAAGCCACCTGGCTCCAGAACCGCCGCCAGCTCGACCTCGGCCCCGTATACCTCCTGCATGCAGCCGACGTACTGCTCGCCGGTGAGGCGGTCGAGGTAGCTGTAGAGGAAGCGGCAGCCGAGCTCGATACAGCCGCGAGGCTCGACCATCTTGTCGCAGAAGGAGCGACATTGCCGGCACTCGCCAACCTGCGTGCGGGTAGCACTCATGCAGAAAGTCTACGGAGGCGAGATGGCGGAGCCAAGCGGTTCAGGCTGCTATAGCGTCGGGGCCCAGGAGTTGGCTGAGTTCGTAGCGGAGGTGGGGCGAGACCTGGACGCGGAAATCTTCGCCGGTCTTCAGCTTCCTCGGACCGTCGCTGGTCTGGACGACAAAGTGGACGCCGGCTTCTCCCTTGTGATCCTCGAAGAGCGATTTCAGCTCGTCCATCACCTTAGGGTCCCGCAGCTTGTCGAGGTCGATCGCGACCTGCAGGGGGCCGCTCGGCAACGGCGTCGGCATCTTCTTCGCGGCGCTGACGATCTCGGCCTGGTCGGGTTCGAAGCGCTGCGCCTCCTGGACGACCAGCTTGGTCTCGCCGCGGTCCTTGTGGTCGAGGCGGCCGCGGACGAGGACGATCGCGTCGGGCTCGATCACCGCGGCGCTCTCGGACTCGTCGGCCTTGAAGACCAGCATCTCGACCTGCCCTTCGACGTCGTCGAGCGTCGCGAACATCATCTGGTTGCCGCTCTTGGTGCGGATCTTCTTGCACTCGACAACGATCCCGCCGACCGTGACCCAGGCGCCATCGGGTTTGCCGCCGAGCTGGGCGAGGCTGCAGTCGACCCGCGCCCGCAGCGCCGGTCCGACTTCGGCCAGCGGGTGCGAGGAGAGGTAGGTGCCGAGCACCTCCTTCTCCATCGCCAGCATCTCGGCGCGGTCGAACTCCTCCGCCGGAATCGGCGGCCGCTGGTGGACGTGCGCCTGCTCCGCGCCACCACCACCGCCGTCGCCGAAGTCGAAGATCGAACCCTGACCTAGCTGGGCATCCTCCTGCGCCTTCTGCCCCGCCGATTGCGCCGCCGGCAGCGCCCCCAGCATCCCTCTGCGACTGGCCTCGGTTGAGTCGAGGGCGCCGCACTTGATCAGGCATTCGAGGGCCCGTTTGTTGACGGCGCGGCAGTCGACCCGTTCGCAGAAGTCCCAGATCGACTCGATCGGCTTCTCCTCGCGGGCGCGGAGGATCGCCTCGACCGCCGAGTGGCCGACGTTCTTGACCGCGTCGAGGCCGAAGCGGATCGCGTTCTCGGAAACGACGAACGAGTGGCCGGAGGAGTTGACGTCGGGCGGGAGCACGTCGATCCCCATCTCCGCGCAGCGGTTGACGAAGAACGGCACCTTGTCTTTGGTGTTCATCACCGACGAGATCACCGCCGCCATGTACTCGGCGGGGTAGTTGGCCTTGAGGTAGGCGGTGCGGTAGGAGATCAGCGCGTAGCAGGCGGCGTGGGACTTGTTGAAGGAGTAGTCGGCGGCGGCTTCGTTCAGCTTCCAGAGGTCGGCGGCGACCTTCGGGTCGGTGTTCGATTCCGCCAGGCCCTGCATGAATTTGTCCTTCATCGTCGCCATCAGGTCGCGCTTCTTCTTGCCGACCGCCTTGCGCAGATCGTCCGCCTGGGCACCCGAGAAGCCGGCCAGCTCGCGGGCGATCGCCATCAGCTGCTCCTGGTAGATGACGCAGCCGTAGGTCTCGGCGGTGATCTCCTGCAGCCGCGGATCCGGGTAGCGGACGCTGGCGGGGTTGCGCTTGCCTTTGGCGTAGGTGGGGATGTAGGCCATCGCCCCGGGCCGATACAGGGCGCCGAGCGCGACCAGGTCGGCGAACTCGGTCGGTTTCACCTTGCGGAGGGCGTCGCGCATCCCCTCCGACTCGAACTGGAAGACGCCGGTCGAATCGCCCTCGGCGAGCATGGAGTAGGTCTTGGCATCGTCAAGCGGGATCTCGGTCATGTCGATGCGCTCGCCGCGCGAGCGCTCGATGATGTCGATCGCATCCTCGATCACGTCGAGGTTGCGGAGGCCGAGGAAGTCCATCTTCAACAGCCCGATCTCCTCGATCGGGTTCATCGAGTACTGGGTAACGATCTTGTACTGGCGCTCCGGCTTGCCTTTCTCGTTGCTGGCGGCGGGGGCGCTCTTGTCCTCGGCCAGCTGCAGGGGCACGACCTCGTGCAGCGGCCGGTCGGCAATCACCACGGCGGCGGCGTGGATCGAGTTGTTGCGAATGATCCCCTCGAGGCCACGGGCGACGTCAATGACTTTCCTCGCATCCGGCTCGGCGTCGTAGGTCGTTTTCAGCTCTTCGCCGGCCTTCAGGCATTCGTCAAAAGAAGGGCTGCGGCCCATGATCGGCTCCGGGATCTGCTTCGCCAGCCGATCGCCGGTGGCGTAGTCGAAGCCCAGGACGCGGGCGGCGTCGCGGGTGGCGGCACGCGGTGCCATCTTGCCGAAGGTGATGATCTGGGCGACCGACTCGCGGCCGTATTTCTCGCCGACGTAGCGGATCATCCGCTCGCGGCCGCGGACCGAGAAGTCGATGTCGATGTCCGGCATCGATTTGCGGCCGGGGTTGAGGAAGCGCTCGAAGATCAGGCCCTCGGCGAGCGGGTCGAGGTCGGTGATGTTGAGGCAGTAGGAGACGATCGAACCGGCGGCCGAGCCGCGGCCGGGGCCGACTGCGATCCCGTTCCCCTTGGCGTAGGAGACGAAGTCCCAGACGATCAGGAAGTAGGAGGAGAAGCCCATGTCCTCGATCACCCCGAGCTCGAACTCGAGCCGCTCGACCGCCTCGGCGGGCGGCGGGTCGCCGTAGCGGGCGCGGAGGCCGTCCATCGCGATCCGGCGCAGCATCGTCTCCGGCTCCTCGCCGTCGGGCGTCGGGTAGCGGGGCAGCAGCAGCTTGCCGAGCTCGATCTCGATTTCGCAGCGCTCGGCGATCTCCATCGTCGTCGGCACCGCCTCCGGCCACTCGGCGAACGAGTCGGCCATTTCGCGGTTGTCCTTGATGTAGAACTCGTTGGTGTCGAAGCTCATCTTCGGCATCTGCAGCGTCGACTTCGTCTGCACGCAGAGCAGCGCCGCGTGGTTGTCGAAGTCCTCGCGGCGCAGGTAATGGACATCGGCGGTCCCGACCAGCGGCCGGTTCAGCTCGCGGGCGAAGCGGACGATCCCCTCGTTTGCCTTGTCCTGCTCGGCGATCCCGTTCTTCTGCACCTCGAAGTAGACCTGCTCGGGGCCGAAGGCCTGGATTAGGTCATCGAGATGGGCGCGGGCGTCGTCCTCGCGCTCTTCGACCAAGCGCCGGCAGAAGCGCGACTGCAGGCAGCCGGTGAGGACGATCACGCCTTGGGAGTGCTTGGCCAGCAGCTCCATGTCGACGTTGGCCTTGCCGCGGTGGAAGCCCTCGAGGAAGCCGGCGGAGGTCAGCTTGACGAGGTTGGAGAAGCCCTCGTTGGTCTCCGCCAGCAAGGTGAGGTGGTTGCGCTCGTAGCGCGTCTGCTCCTTGATCGCTAAACGGTCGTCGACGAGGTAGGCCTCGAGGCCGGCGATCGGCTTGATCCCGTGCTTCTTGCAAGCCTTGTAGAGGTCGACGGCGCCGTTCATGACGCCGTGGTCGGTTAGCCCCAGCGCCGGCTGATCGAGCTCCGCGGCCCGCTTTGCCATCGCATCGATCTTGCAGGCGCCGTCAAGCAGCGAGTACTCGCTGTGGGCATGGAGGTGGACGGCGGACGGGGTGCTCACGGGTCAGCCGATAATGCCAACCCCGGCAGATGACACCGGCGCCTTCCGTGACACTTCCGCGCGATTTACGGGCTGCTTACAGCAGCACCGCGAGGCCCACGCCGATCACGCCGGCCCAGATGCTCGCAAGGAGCGAAAAGATGCCGATGAGCATCGTCCGCTGCATCCCGTCGAGGCGGGCATCGATCGACGCCAATCGCCTGTCGACTTGGTCGAACCTCTTGTCCACCTGATCGAAGCGCTGATTAACGTTCTCCTTGAAGTCATCCAATCGCTCGTCGGTCCATGTTTCTCTCGCCGTCACCGCCATGGATCAGACCATACGAAGCTAACTGTCTACAGTGGCGCGCAGAAAGCAGATCTGTGGCGGCGAGTTGCGCGCAGAACCGTGACCGGCGAAACCTCTTAGCCGCAGACCCAGGCGCTGGAGCCGGAATCGGCCCAGATTTCGCCGGCGATGCGGTCCTGTTCGGCCTTCGGGGCGTTCTGCGGTTCGCCGTGGCCGCCGTACAACTCCCAGGTCGAGGGAAGGATCTGGTAGGCACCGCCGGCGCCGCTGGAGGGGTTGAGCGCGCTGTAGTTGCCGCCGGACTCGCACATCACGATGTAAGTCGGAATCGAGTACGGGCCGCCGAGCCAGCGCCCGACTTCTTCTTCGGCTTCGGCTTCGGAGGCTTCGCGCGCTTCGGCGGCGCGCGCTTCCTGGATCTCGTCGACCCATTCGGCGATGTCGCCTTTCAGCCTTGCCAGCGAGGCTTCGCGGCTGGCGCGCAGCGACTGCAGTCGCGCCGCCGCGACCTCGGCTGCTTCGCGGACGCCGGCAATTTCCGCCTGAGCGGCTTCGAGCCGTTCGTCGTAGGTGAGGGCTTCGGCCTCTAGATCAGCGACCCGCAGCACCTCCCGGTGCACGTCCACACGCACTTCGGCGACTCGCTCGGCAAGGGCGCTGTCGGCTTCGTTGATCGCCCGCAGATAGTCGTTGCGGGCGACGAGGTCCTGGTAGTCGTCGGCTTCTAGGACCAGGGTCGCAGCATCCGGGGTACCGCTCTCGTAGATCGCCACGAGACGGTCGGCGAGAACTTCTCGCGACCGTTGCAGTCGCGCTTTCTCAACCGCGAGCCGGTGCTTGGTCGCCTCGAGCTGACGGGCGAGCTCGGCGGCGCGTTCGCGGCCTTCGACCAGCAACCCAGTGACCTTTTCCTCGTGTGCCTGCGCCTTCGCCGCTTCGGCTTCGGCGGCGGCCAGCTCCGCCGTCGTCGCCTGCAGCTGCCCGGAGATCGAGCTCGCCTCGGCGCGTGCCTTCTCCAGCTTCGTTTCGAGGGCGTCCGCCTTTCCGGCGGTCGCGGTTCCGACCGCCCCGATCAGGATCGCGAGCAGCGCGCAGAGCGCCGCTGCGGCGCCGATCCTGGGGAGATCCTTTCTGAGCGCAGACGGCCGCACGAGCGGCTGAGGCTAGCGAGAGGAGCTCGAAATCCCTGCAAGTTGCCGATAAACCGCAAGAGAACTTGCGGACGGCGCGACTCAGCCTTCGGGGACTTCGCGCCGCAGCCAATAGGCGGCTGCGCCGGCTGCGGCAAGGAGAACCCCGGCGGCGGCGATCGCCGCCGGGCGGCGGTAGCGCTGCCGCGCGTAGCGCAAGCTGTAACGGACGACCGTCTTGCCGATCCAGCCGTAGATCATCCCTGCCCCTTCTCCTCCTCAACCTGCTGGCGGAGGCGGTAGGCCATCCGCGACTGCAAGGACCAGATCTCGATGAAGCCCGGGGAAGCGGTCTGCGAGAAGAGGCCGCCGGACTCGGCGAAGCTGGCGAGCCTGCCGTCGTAGACGGCATTGGGCGAAGAACGGGTGACGACGCGCACCGACCCCTTGAACAGGCGCAGGCCGATCTCCCCCGTCACCTGCTTGTTGACAGCATCCATGTAAGCGTTGAGGTCGTTGCGCAGCGGCTCCCACCAGAGGCCTGCGTAGACGAGATAGCCCCACTTCTGATCGAGCGCGGGCTTGAACTGGTTCTGGTGGATCGTCCCGACCAGCCGCTCCAGCTCCTCGTGCGCGGTGAGGATCAGCGCCGCCGCCGGCACCTCGTAGATATCGCGGACCTTGAGGCCGACGATCCGGTCCTCGATGTGGTCGACGATGCCGACGCCGTGGCGACAGCCGATCGCGGCCGCGCGTTCGAGCAGCTCGACCAGCTGCAGGCGCTCACCGTCGATCGAGACCGGCACCCCTTCCTCGAAACCGACCGTGATCGTCTCCGCCTCGTCGGGCGCCTCCTCGGGGCGGGTGACGAGCTGGAAGACGTCGTCCTCGGGGGCGCGCTCCAGGTCCTCGATCCAGCGGCCCTCCGATGACCGCCCCCAGAGGTTGTCGTCGATCGAATATGGCGCAACCTCGGTGCCGCCCTTGACCGGGATCCCGTTCTCGCGGGCATAGGCGATCTCCTCGTCGCGTCCCATCGCCCAGGTGCGGACCGGGGCAATGATCTTCAGCTCGGGCGCCAGCGTCGCCACCGTGGCCTCGATCCGCACCTGGTCGTTGCCCTTGCCGGTGCAGCCGTGAGCGATCGTGTCGCAGTTGCTCCGACGCGCGTATTCGACCGCGAGCTGGGCGATCAGCGGTCGGCCCAGGGCCGTGAAGAGCGGGTAGCCGTTGCCGTAGACGGCGTTGGCCTTGATCGCCGGGACCAGGAAGTCGGCGGCGAAGCGCTCCCGGGCGTCAATCACGTGGCACTCGACCGCCCCCAGCTGCAGCGCCTTCTTTTCGATCACCTCGTAGTCCTCGCCGGGCTGGCCGAGGTTGACGGTGAGGCAGACGACTTCGGCCTCGTAGTTGTCCTGGATCCACTTCAGCATCACGCTCGTGTCCAGGCCTCCCGAGTAGAGCAGGAGGACACGGTCGACGTTCGAGGGATCAGCCTCGTAGGTCGCCGTCGGGCGGAAATTTGGCTGCGCTGCGCTCACGGGGAGCGCAGTCTGCCAACTCAGGGAGCCTCGATGCCTCCTGAGCCGCCTTCTTCGCCCGGTTCTTCGATTTCCGGCTCTTCCGGTTCGACTTCCGGTTCTTCTTCTTCGGTCGTCGGTTCTTCTTCGGTGGTTTCGGTCGTCGTCGTCGATTCGGTCGTCGTCGTGGTCGAGCTTTCGGTCGTGCTCGGGGTCGTCGACGTGGTCGTGATGCTGGATCTGGTCGAGCTGCCGCCGTCGTCGTTGCCGGCGATCACGATCACCGCGATCAGCAGGCCGACGATCACCGCGATCAGACCGGCGATCAGCCAGCGCGTGTTGCTGTCGCGCTCTTCGGGCGGGCGGCCCCCTGGCCCGGGGCCGCGGTCTTCCGGCCCCATCATCCGAGTCGGGTCCTCGTGCATGCTCTAGTCCTCCGGGCCGAGAATCGCGTCGAGGATTGCGGTCGTGTCCTCGATCTCGAAGCGGTTTCGCAGGCGGGCTTCGATCTCCTCCCTGCTACTGCCTGAAACGGCCATCTGCGTCGCCAGCAGGCGCGCCCCCGCCGCATCGGCGGGCTTGGCCTCGGCCGCCGCCTCGGGGTCCTCCGTCTGGGCCACTGCCCGTAGGCGGGGCACCGCGGGGGTAGGAGCGGGCTCTGCAGGTTGGCGCGCTTCCTCCCCCGGCTCGACGGGCCGCTCGGGGTCGACCCGGAACTTGGCTTCTTCCAGGACCGTCTGCATCCGCTCCGCCTCGCGCTGCAGCGAGCCTGCCTGCTCGAGCAGGGCATCGATCAGGTGTGAGAGGTCTTCCATGCGTCTATCTGTAATTCGATCCGCGTCGGCGCGTGCCTGCGTCAGGTAGCGCCTGGCCTGCGCTTCGGCATCGTCGATCACGCTCTCGGCCGCGCGCTCGGCCGCCTCGACGATCGCCTCGAGGCGCTCGGCCGTGGTCGCGCGCAGCTCCTGCTTCTTCTTCGGGAGGTCCTCCCGCCGATTGGGGCTCATGACGGGGAACAGGCTAGAAGCGATTCCCGGATCAGATCAACTGCGAGCTCGACGTGGTCGGAATCGATCACCAGCGGCGGCAGCAGCCGCAGCGTGTCCGGGTGCGGCACGTTGACGACGAGACCGCGCTCGAGCAGGTCGGCCCCGACGGCTCCGCCGTCGATTCCCTCTTCCAGGGCGACTCCCACCATCAGCCCGCGGCCGCGCGTCTCGCGCACGCCCGCGAGCGCTTCGAGCTTCTCGCAGAGGACTGCCCCGAGTTCGCGGACGCGCCGCAGCAGCACCGGATCGTCGACGACGTCCAGCACCGCCAGCGCGGCGGCGGTGGCGACCGGGCCGCCGGCAAAGGTCGAGCCGTGATCGCCCAGCTCGAGCACGTCGGCGCAGCTGGACGCCGTGACGCAGGCGCCGATCGGCATGCCGCCACCGAGCGCCTTTGCCGTGGTCAGCACGTCGGGGCGGACGGGGGTCTGCTCGTAGGCCCAGAGCGAGCCGGTGCGGCCGAGACCGGTCTGGATCTCGTCGAGGATCAACAGGGCGCCGACCTCGTCGCAGGCCTGACGCGCCGCCAGCAGCGCCTCCTCGCTGGTCGGAAAGACTCCCGCCTCGCCCTGGATCGGCTCGATCAGAACCGCGGCGGTGTTCGCCCCCACCGCCTCGCGCAACGCCGCGACGTCGTTGTGCGGGACCGCGCGGAAGCCCGAGAGCATCGGCTGCAGCGCCTCGTTCTTGGCCAGGCCCGGCGTCGCCGCCAGGGCGCCGTAGCTGCGCCCGTGGAAGTCGCCCTCGAAGGAGACGATCTCCGGCGCGGCGACGCCGCGCCCGTGGGCGTGCTTGCGGGCAACCTTGATCGCGCACTCGACCGCCTCGGTGCCGGAGTTGGAGAAGAAGACGCGGCCGCCGAGGCTCGACTCCGAAAGCCGCTCGGCGAGCTGCGCCATCGGCTCGGTGTAGAAGAGGTTGGAGACGTGGATCAGCCGCTGGGCCTGATCGGCGACCGCCTTCACCACCGCCGGGTTGCAGTGGCCGACCGAGCAGACCGAAATCCCGGTGAGGAAGTCGAGGTACTTCTTGCCCTCGGCGTCCCAGAGCAGCGGGCCCTCGCCTTTGACGAAGTCGACCGGCGCCCGCTTATAGGTGCGCATCAGGTAGCGCTCCTCCAGGGACCGCGTCTCCTCCAGGCCGATCCCCTCGGCGACGTCGCTCACGGCGTCACCATCGTGCCGATGCCCGCGTCGGTGAATAGCTCGAGCAGGAGGCTGTGAGGGACCCGGCCATCGATGATGTGGGCGGACTGGGCGCCGCCGCGGATCGCGTCGACGCAGGCCCCCAGCTTCGGCCGCATCCCCCCTCCCAGGCTCGGCAGCTTCTCGTCGACTTCGCCGACGGTCGCGCGCGAGATCAAGGAAGCCTCGTCGGCTGGGTCGGCGAGCCAACCCTCGACGTCGGTGAGGAAGATCGCCTTGTGGGCGCCGAGGGCGGCGGCGACCTTGCCGGCCGCCTCGTCGGCGTTGACGTTGTAGGACTGGCCGCTGCGATCGCTCGCCGAGGAGGCGATCACCGGGATGTAGTCGGCGGCGATGTGGTTGAGGACGTCGACATCGACCCGCTCGATCGAGCCGACGAAACCCACCTCCTCGGAGTTGGCGACCGGCGAAACCTCGAAGAGGTTGCCGTCCTCGCCGGAGAGACCGACCGCCGCCTGGCCGTGGCGGTTCAGCCGCTGGACGATTTCGGAGTTGAGCTTGCCGGCGAGGACCATCTGCGCCACCTCGACGGTCGCGGCGTCGGAGACCCGCAGGCCCTCGTGGAAGCGCACCTCGAGGTCGAGTTTCTCCATGTAGCGGGTGATCTCAGGGCCGCCGCCGTGGACGATGATCGGGTTGAGGCCGACGTACTTGAGCAGGACGACGTCGGCGGCGAAGGCTTCGCGCAGCTCCTCATCGAGCATCGCGGCGCCGCCGTACTTGATCACGATTGTGCGGCCATGAAACTCACGGATATAAGGGAGCGCCTCGAGAAGGGTGGCGACGCTGCTGTTGTCGGTGTGGCCGGCGATGGCGTTCCTCACGTGGTGTATTCGGCGTTGAGCTTGACGTAGTCGTAGCCGAGATCGGAGAACCAGACGTGGGCGCTGTGGGCGCCGCGGCCAAGGCGCAGGCCGATCTCGGCCTCCTCGACCTCGGCGCCGAGCGCGGCGGCGTCGATGTTCTCGGCGCCGAGCTCGTCGAGATCTTCGCCGGCCAGAGCGGCGCCGGCGGCCTGGGCGATCCGTCCCCAGTTTGGATCGCGGCCGAAAAGGGCGGTCTTGACCAGGGGCGAGTTGGCGATCGCCCGCGCGACGCGCTCGGCCTCCGCCTGCGTCGCGGCCTCGGTCACCTCGATCCGGCCGGTGCGGGCGGCGCCCTCGCCGTCGCGGACGATCTCGATCGCCAGCTGCTTCAGCACCGCCTCCAGCAGACCGTCGGGCAGCGGTCGGCCGGAAGCGCCGGAGGCCTGCAGGAGCACGGTGTCGTTGGTGCTCATCTGGCCGTCGACGGTGATCCGGTTGAAGGAGGCGTCGGTGGCGGCTCGCAGAAGGGCATCGGCGTCCTCGACGACGGCGTCGGTCTGGACGAAGCAGAGCATCGTCGCCATGTTCGGCTCGATCATCCCCGCCCCCTTCGCCTGGGCGGAAAGCGTCACGCCGCCGGCCCGCAAGGTGCAGCGCTTCGGCCAGCGGTCGGTGGTGAGGATCGCGTCGGAGAAGGCGCCGCCGCCCTGCTGCGAGAGCGTCGAGGCGGCTTCGGCGATGCCGACGAGGACAGCGTCGACCGGCAGCGGCACGCCGATCGTGCCGGTCTCGGCAACCGCCACCTGCGGCTGCTCCAGCCCGAGCTGTTTGGCGGCAACAGTGGACATCGCGAGGGCGTCGGCATAGCCTTGCTCGCCAGTCTCGGCGTTGGCGTTGCCGCTGTTGACGACCGCGGCGCGGATGCGGCCGTGCTCGCAGCGCTCGCGGCAGACGCGGATCGGCGCCGCCGCGGAGGCGTTGCGGGTTAGCAACAGCGACGAGGTGACCTCCTCGGCGTCGCAGACGACCAGCCCGACGTCCGTGCGGCCGCCGCCCTTGAGGCCGCCGTGGGCGCCGCCGGCGCGGAAACCTGGTGCGAGCTGGTTGGGATCGAGCTCCTCGACGCCCTCAGGGGCATCGACCCACCTACTTCTAAAAAAGCCGTCCTCACTCATAGGAGGCCTGCCGTCTCGTCCAGGCCAAGCATCAGGTTGAGGTTCTGCACGCCCTGGCTGGAGGCGCCCTTCCAGATGTTGTCGATCGCCGAGAAGGCCATCACCCTCCCCCGCTCCGCGACCGTGACGTAGACATGGCACTCGTTGGTGTCGCGGACCGCGCGCAGGTTCGGGGGCCCGTCGAGGACGTGGACGAAGGGCTCGTCGGCGTAGCGCTTCGTATAAAGCGCCCGTACGGCTTCTTTCGAAGTCGGCTCGGCGAGGGTGCCGAAGCAGGTCGCGAGCTCCCCTTGGTCGAGCGGAATCAGGTGCGGCACGAAGGTGACCGGCGCCGGGCTGCCGAGCGCCGCCAGCTCCTGCTCGATCTCCGGGCGGTGCCGGTGACCCTCGGTCTTGTAGGGAAAGGCATTCTCGGTCATCCCCGAGAAGTGGACGAGATCGTCGCTGCTACGGCCGTAGCCCGAGGTCCCCTGCATCGCCGAAACGAAGACCTCCGAGAGCAGGCCCTGTTCGGCCAGCGGAGCCAACGCCAGCACGCTTGCGGTCGGGTAGCAGCCTGGGGTCGCCACCAGCTTCGCCTCGCGCAGCTGCTCGCGGTAGATCTCGCTGAGCCCGTAGACGCCGCTGCCGAAGAGGTCGGGGGCACCGTGCTCGCCGTACCAGCGCTCGTAGGTCTCGCGGTCGCGGAGCCGGAAGTCGGCGGAGAGGTCGACGACGAGGATGCCCTGGGCCCGCAGCGCCGCGTCGGTCGGCGCGGCGGCGCCGTGGGGGTAGGCGACGATCGCCGCGTCGACCTCGGGCAGGTTCTCGAGGTCGAGCTCGGTCAGCTCGATCGGGACCCGGTAGCGCGGGTAGAGCCGGTCGAGCCGTTTGCCGGCGTCGCCCCGCGAGGTGGCGGCGACCAGCTCCAGCTTCGGGTGGCGCCAAACGATCTCCGCGGCGAGGGCGCCGGTGAAGCCGGAGGCGCCGGCAACGACGACCCGGGCAGCGGGATCGCCGTCGAGCGGTTGGGCGGTGAAGTCACTCACGCAGCGACCCTCCGATCTCGCCCAGCTTCGCCTTGATCGCCTCGCGCCGCTCGGCGACCTCCTCGTCGGTGAGGGTGCGGTCGTCGGCGCGGAACTCGAGGTTTAGCGCGAGGCTCTTGCGGCCCTCGCCGAGCTGCTCGCCCTCGTAGAGGTCGAACACCTGGGCCGCGCGCAGGAGCTCGCCGCCTCCTGCCATCACCGCGTCGCGCACCGCGGCCGCAGGAGTCTCGGCCGAGACCACGACCGCAAGGTCCTGGTAAATGGCCGGGAAGGTGGTGACGTCCTCGTAGCGCTCCTCGCCGACGGTCGCGGCTCCGAACAGCGGCGCCAGGGCGATTTCGAAAGCAACGGCGGCCTCGATGTCCCATTTCCGGCAGACGAGCGGGTGCACCTCGCCGAGCCAGCCGGCGGCGACGCCGGCGACCGTGACTGCGGCGGCGCGCCCAGGATGCAGGAACGGCTCCTCGATGACGTCGAATCGCGGTTCCACGCCCAGCTGCCGCGCCAGCGCTTCCAGCACGCCCTTGAGGGCGAAGAAGTCAGCAGGGTCGGCGGCGCCCCGCCATGACCGCTCGCCCAGCGAACCCACCGCGATCGCGCCGATGTGGAAAGGCTCAGCGAAGGGCGCCGAGCGCTCGCCGACAAATTCCCCCTCGTCCGGTGACTGGCTCAGGTAGACGGCGCCGGCCTCGAAGAGCGCGAGGTCGGCGGCGCCGCGAGAGACGTTCCTCGCAGCGATGTCGAGGAGGGAGCCGAGCAGGAGCGTCCGCATCGCCGACTGGTCCTCGGAGAGCGGGTTGGCGAGGAGCACCGGGTTCGCCCGCCGGTCGTCGCTGGGGATGCGCAGGCGCTCGGCCTCGCCGGGATCGGTGAAGCTCCAGCCGACGACCTGGTCGAAGCCGAAGTCGCGCAGGCCGTCTTCAATCCGCCGCCGCAGGCGCTGCTCGCCACTGAGGCGCCCGACCGCGCCGCCGACGGCGGGCAGCGTCGTCGGCAGGTGCTCGTCGATGCCGTGGACCCGCGCCACCTCCTCGATCAGGTCGACCTCGCGGGTGACGTCGTAGTGGCGATCGGGCGGAACGACCACCTCGAGGTCGTCGCCGACCTCCTGCACCTCGAAGCCGAGCCGCTCGAGGTAGGTCTTCTGGTCGGCCTGGGAGATGAACATCCCGAGCAGGCCCTCCACCCGCTCAGCCCGCAAGATCAGCCGCTGCGGCGGCGGCACCTCAGCGGCGACGTCGATCGTCCCTGGCACCAGCTTGGCGCCGCAGAGCTCGACCATCAGCCGCGAGGCAATCCGCTGCGCGCGCATCGTCAGCTCGGGGTGCAGCTGCTTCTCGAAACGCGAGGAAGCTTCGGAGCGCAGCCCGAGCATCCGCGAGGTCCGCAGGATGTTGGCCCCGTTCCAGTTCGCCACCTCGAGCAGGACCCGCGTCGTCTGGTCGGAGACCTCGGAGGCCTGGCCACCCATGATCCCGGCGATTCCCGAGGGGCCGTTCTTGTCGCAGACGAGCACCGTCTCGGCGTCGAAGGTCCGCTCGACGTCGTCGAGGGTGGTCATCTTCTCCCCCTCCTGGGCGGTGCGGACGAAGAGGGCGCCGTCGGGAACCTTGTCGAGATCGAATGCATGCAGCGGCTGCGCGGTCAGCAGCATCACGTAATTGGTGATGTCGACGACGTTGTTGATCGGGCGCTGCCCGGCGGCGCCGAGGCGGGTCTGCAGCCAGAGCGGCGAGGGGCCGATCTTGACGTCGGTGAAGACGCGCGCCGTGAAGCGCGGGCACAGCTCGGGCACCTCGACGGTGACCGAGGCGTAGTCGGAAGCCTCCCCCTCGCCCTCGGCCGGCGCGTCCTCGGCCCAGGGATCGGCGGCAAGCGGGGCGCCGGTGATCGCGTGCACCTCGCGGGCAACGCCGTGGACGCCGAAGCAGTCGCTGCGGTTCGGGGTTACCTCGATCTCCAGGACGGGCTCGCCCAGTGGCAGCACCTCGCTGAGCGCGGTGCCGGGCGCCGGGCCGTCTTCGAGGACGATGATTCCGTCGGCTTCCTCGGCGACTTCGAGCTCGGCGGCCGAGAGGATCATCCCTTCCGAGGGGACGCCCCGAAGCTTCGCCTTGCGGATCTTCATCCCGCCCGGCATCGTCGCCCCCGGCAGGACGACGGCGACGGTCTGCCCGGCGTCGACGTTCGGCGCGCCGCAGACGATCGTCCGCTCACCGTCGCCGGCGTCGACCTTGCAGACGCTGAGCCGATCGGCGTTCGGATGCTGCTCGCGCTCGAGCACCTTGCCGACGACAAAGCCGTCAGCCGAGGGCGGCCCGACCTGGTCGAGCCGCCCTACCTCGGTCCCGGTCATCACCAGGCGATCGGCCAGCGCCGCCGGCTCCATGCCGGGATCGCAGTACTCGCGCAACCATGAGTACGGGACTCTCATGAGAACTGCTCCAGCATCCGCACGTCGTTGTCGAAGAAGCGCCGCAGGTCGGGGACGCCGTGGCGCAGCATCGCCACTCGCTCGACCCCGATCCCGAAGGCGAAGCCCTGCACCCGCTCGGCGTCGTAGCCGTAGCTCTCGACGAAGCCGAGCACGTTGGGGTCGACCATGCCGGCGCCGAGGATCTCGATCCAGCCCTGGCCCTTGCAGAGGTTGCAGCGCTCGCCCCCGGCCAGCTCGCCGGTGCCGCCGCACTGGAAGCAGGAGACGTCGACCTCGACGCTGGGCTCGGTGAAGGGGAAGAAGTGCGGCCGCAGGCGCACCTCGCGGTCGGGACCGAAGATCGCCCGGCACATCGCCAGCAGCGTTCCCTGCAGGTCGGCAAGGGTGATCCCCTCGGCGATCGCCAGCCCCTCCATCTGGTGGAACATCGGGCTGTGGGTGGCGTCGGAGTCGCGCCGGTAGACCTTGCCGGGGACGATCACGAAGATCGGCGGCGGCTGGGTCTCCATCGAGCGCACCTGCATCGGCGAGGTGTGCGTGCGTAGCAGCACGTCGGGGTGCGACTGCACGTAGAAGGTGTCCTGGAGCATCCGCGCCGGGTGACCGGGCGGGTGGTTGAGGGCGGTGAAGTTGTAGTAGTCGTGCTCGATCTCGGGCCCTTCGGCGACGAAGTAGCCGAGGCCGATCATCGTGTCCTCGATCAGGCGGGTGGTGCGGGTAATCAGGTGGGCGTGGCCGACGGGCCGCGGCGGCGCACCCGGCAGGGTGACGTCGATGCGGTCCTCGACCAGCCTCGCCTCCAGCTCAGAGGCATCGAGCCGCTCGGCACTTGCCTCCAGCAGCGCTTCCAGCTCCTTGCGGGCGCGGTTGGCGGCGCCACCGACCGGGCCCCGTTCCTCCTGGGGCAGCTCGGCGATCCCACGCAGGATCGAGGTCAGCTCGGCTTTGCGGCCGAGGTAGCGAACCCGCAGCTCCTCGAGCTCGGCGCTGGTGCCGGCGCACTGGATCGCGGCCGCCGCCTCGGCCCTGATCTCCTCGATCCGCTCAAGCATCGGACTGGACCTCCTCCCGCATGGCAAGCGAAGATATCCGCTGAGCCGCGATCGCAGCCGCCGCGGCGACATTGAGCGACTCGGCGCCGCCGGGGCGCAGCGGAATCGTCACCTGCCGCTCGCACTTCGCGAGCACCTCGTCGGGAAGCCCCTCCCGCTCGGCGCCGAGGCAAACAGTGGCGGCATCGCCGAGCGTGTCGAGTTCTTGACCCCCGTGAGCAACTAAAGCGACACGCGGCTCTGGGGTGGTCTCGAGTTGGGCCTTCGTAGGTGGGTGGCTGAAGATGGAACCCATGCTGGCGCGAACCGCCTTGGGCGAGTAGGGATCGGCGCAATCGGGCCCAAGGGCGATCGGGCCGTCAAGGAACGCGTCGACCGTCCGCAGGATCGTGCCGACGTTGCCGGGGTCACCCACGCCATGCAGATACACGCAGGGCGCTACGGCCTCGTCCGACCAGGTGCGTGGCCAGACCGCGATCACCCGGGTTCCGGAGCCCAGGGAGGAGACGTCCGCCAGCAATCCGGACTCCACCTCCTCGCCCTCGAGGCCCGACCCCTCCGCCACCAGCACGAACCGCGGCTGCGCCCCGGCCGCCAGGCCCGCCCCCAGCAGGTCCTCGCCCTCAGTTACAAAAAGGCCCTCGCGCTCGCGGTGCTTACGGTCGCGCAGCTTGCGGACCAGCTTCAGCTTCTCGTTTTGGGGGCTTTCGATCATCGGATAGTTCTGTTAGCGGCGATTCTGTTGTCGGTGGTTCTGTTGATGATGTTGGTCTTCTCCTGGAACGAAAAAGCGGGCCGATAAACGGCCCGCCCGGGAGAGAGGAAGTGTCGGTTACGCCCTCAGGCGGCCGCACCCTCCCGGGCCAACTCCACAAATCGGCGAAAGGCGTCGCGGTCGTTGACGGCGATCTCGGCCAGCATCTTCCGGTTCACCGTGACCTCGGCTTTGCTGAGGCCGTGCATCAGTTCCGAGTAGCTCATGCCCTCGAGCCGCGCGGCAGCGTTGATGCGGGTGATCCAGAGCCGGCGGAAGGTCCGCTTTTTGTTGCGCCGGTCGCGGTAGGCGTACATCCCCGACCGCTGCACCTGCTCTTTGGCGAAGCGGTAGGAGGAATGCTTGCGACCGAAGTAGCCCTTTGCTTCCTTCAGGACCTTGCGGCGCTTCTTACGCGCGTGGACGGAGCGCTTGACGCGACTCACTTGCCGCCTCCGAGCAGGGTCCGCACTTTCTTCTGGTCGCTGGGCGCGATGTCGACCGGCTTCGCCATCTTCCGCTTCCGCTTCGGCGACTTTTTCTCCAGGATGTGACTGGAGAAGGCGCGGCGGCCCCGGAGCTTGCCCGTGGCGGTCTTTTTGAAGCGCTTCTTGGCGCCGGAATGCGTCTTCATCTTCGGCATCGAGTCCGGTATTGAAGCAGACGACGCGATGCAGGCGCGGGCGGCGCCTCGCGCGCGGGTACGCTGGCGCCCGATGCGCATCCTCTACGTCCTCGGCACGCGGCCGAACTTCGTCAAGACCGCCCCCGTGATCGGGGCGCTGCGTGAGCGCCACCCCGAGGGCTGCCACGTAATCGTCCACACCGGCCAGCATTACGACCGGCTTATGTCGGAGGTCTTCCTCGAGGAGCTCGGCGTCCCGGCGCCCGACTACATGCTCGAGGTCGGCTCGGGCAGCCACGCCGCGCAGACGGCGAAGACGATGGAGCGGCTGGAGCCGGTCCTAGCCGACGAGCGGCCTGACCTAGTGATGGCGCCCGGCGACGTCAACTCGACCCTGGCGGCGGCGCTGACGGCGGTGAAGATGGGGATTCCGGTCGCCCACGTCGAGTCCGGCCTGCGCAGCTTCGACATGACGATGCCCGAGGAGGTGAACCGGATCGTCGCCGACCGCTTCTCCGAATGGCTCTTCCTCCACAGCCCCGAGGCGGTCACGAACCTGCGCCACGAAGGCATCCCCGACGAGCGCATGCACATGGTCGGCAACACGATGATCGACACTTTGGTCGCGCTCGAAGACCGCTTCCGGGCCGCGGGAACGGCGGCTCGACTCGACGTCGAGCCGCGCTCCTATGCCCTCGTTACCCTCCACCGCCCCGCCCTCGTCGACGGCCCGCTGCTGGGCGAGACCGTGGCGCAGCTGGCGGCGCTGGCGCAGCAGATGCCGGTCGTCTTCCCGGTCCATCCGCGCACGCGGAAGATGATGGAAGGGCTGGAGCCCGACGCACCCGGCCTGCACCTGGTCGAGCCGCTCGGATATCTCGACTTCCTCTCGCTGCTCGCCGACTCCCGCGCGGTCCTCACCGACTCCGGCGGCATCCAGGAGGAGACGACCTACCTCGGCATCCCCTGCTTCACCCTTCGCGACAACACCGAGCGGCCAGTCACCCTGACCTCAGGCACCAACACCCTGCTCGGGCTCGACCCGAGTGCGATCGCCCGGATCCCCGCCTTGCTTCAAGAGCGCCCCGGCGCGCCTCCACCACCCCCGCCCCTATGGGACGGCCAGGCGGCGCAGCGGATCGCCGACGTGATCCTGGGCTAGGACTCGTCAGCCGCGGCGGGCTCGTCAGCCGCGGGTGCAGAAGCCTCGGCCGCAGGAGCCTCGGCCGCGGGCGCGTCGGTCGCCTCGGCTGTCGGGGCGTCGGCATCGGCCTGCTCTGCGCCGACAATCTTGTCGACCTCTTTACTGGGGCCGAGGAGCATGCTCATGTTGCGGCCTTCCTGCAGCGGCGCCGATTCGATCACGGCGAGGCCGTCAAGGTCCTCGAAGAGCTTCTGCAGCAGGGCGCGGCCGCGCTCGGGGTGGGCCTGCTCGCGGCCGCGGAACATGATCGTCACCTTGACCTTGTCGCGGTGCTTGAGGAAGCGTTCGACGTGGCCTTTCTTGGTTTCGTAGTCGTGGGTCGCGATCTTCGGCCGCAGCTTGATTTCGCGCACGTTGACCTGCTGCTGGTGCTTGCGGGCGGCCTTCTGCTTCTGCTCCTGCTCGTACTTGTACTTCGAGTAGTCGAGCAGTTTCGTAACGGGCGGCTTGGAGTTCGGCGCCACCTCGACCAGGTCGAGCTCGGCATCCTGGGCTTTTTTCAGCGCCTCATTGGTGTCGACGATCCCGAGCTGCTCGCCGTTGGCGCCGATCAGGCGCACCTGCGGAACCCGGATCCGTTCGTTGATCCGGGTGGTGTCGCGCTCTGGGGGGCGCCGGTCGAACCTACGAGGAACCGGCACTATCGCGAGAGAAGGTGGGACTTCAAGAGGACGAGGCTAGGGTCGGGCACGGGGCGCTCAGCGGCGGCGGTGTTTGTTCGTGCCTGCGATCAAGTTCGCCGCAGTATAGAGACAGAACGCCCGCACGTAAACCTGGCGCTCAACGAGCCTCGGTCTCGGCTCGAACACGGGCGCTGAAATCGGCCAACGGCATCTCCCCGAGATCGCCGTCGGAGTGGGAGCGGACCGCCACCGCCTCGGTCTCCTCCTCGCGGTCGCCGACCACCAGCATGTAGGGGTAGCGGCCGATCGTCGAGGCGTCGCGGATCTTCTTGCCGATCGACTCCGAGCGATCGTCGACGGCGACGCGAACGCCTTCTTCTCGCAGCCGCTCGAAGGCGCGGCGGCCGTACTCGTTGTGGCGGTCGGAGATCGGCAGGACGATCGCCTGCACCGGCGCCAGCCAGACCGGGAAGCGACCCGCGTAGTGCTCGATCAGGATCCCGGCAAAGCGCTCCATCGAACCGAGCAGGGCGCGGTGGATCATCACCGGCCGGTGGGCGGAGTCGTCGGCGCCGGTGTAGTAGAGGTCGAAGCGCTCGGGCATCTGGAAGTCGAGCTGGCAGGTGCCGCACTGCCAGGAGCGGCCGAGGGCATCGGTGATGTGGAAGTCGATCTTCGGCCCGTAGAAGGCGCCGTCGCCGGGGTTGAGCGTGTACTCGCGGCCCTGGCTGTCGAGTGCCTCGGCCAGCGCCGCCTCGGCCTTGGCCCACTGCTCCTCGCTCCCCATCGACTTCTCCGGCCGGGTCGAGAGCTCGACGTGCACGTCGGTGAAGCCGAAGCGGCCGTAGAGCTCGTCGATCGCCTCGCAGATCGAGGCGACCTCGGCGCCGATCTGCTCCTCGGTGCAGTAGACGTGGGCGTCGTCCTGGGTGAAGGCGCGGACCCGCAGGAGGCCGTGGAGGACGCCCTCGCGCTCGTTGCGGGAGACGCGGCCGAACTCGGCCAGGCGCAGCGGCAGCTCGCGGTAGGAGTGGCGGTCGGAGGAGTAGACGAGGCAGGCGCCGGGGCAGTTCATCGGCCGCAGCGCGTAGCCGCGGTCGTCGTCCTCCATGAAGTACATGTCGTCCTTGTAGTTGTCCCAGTGGCCGGAGCGGTGCCAGAGGTCGACGTCCATCACCTGCGGCGTGGCGATCTCCTGGTAGCCGCGCTTGCGCAGCTGGTCGCGGACTTCCGCCTCGATCGTCCGCAGCAGGGTGGTTCCGTTCGGCAGCCAGAACGGCATCCCCGGCGCCTCCTTGCGCAGCATGAAGAGGTCGAGCTCGGGGCCGAGGCGGCGATGGTCGCGTTCCTTGGCCTGCTCGAGGCGCTGGAGGTGCTCCTCGAGGTCCTTGTTCGAGAAGAAGGCGGTGCCGTAGATCCGGGTCAGGCTCTCGCGCTTCTCGTCGCCGCGCCAGTAGGCGCCGGCGACCGAGCTCAGCTTGATCGCCTTGATCCGGCCGGTCGAGGGGCCGTGCGGGCCGCGGCAGAGGTCCTCGAAGGGGCCGTTGCGGTAGAGCGAGACGGTCTCGACGCCTTCGTCGCGGACGAGGTCCTCGATCAGCTCGACCTTGAAGCCCTGGTCCTGGCTCTTGAAGATCTCGACCGCCTCGGCGACCGGCACGTCGCGGCGCGAGAACTCCTCGTCGGCCTTGATGTGGGCGCGCATCGCCTCCTCTATCTTCGGCAGGTCCTCTTCGGTGATGCGGGTGCCAGGCGGGAACTCGAAGTCGTAGTAGAAGCCGGACTCGATCGGCGGCCCGATCGTCACCTTCGTGCCGGGATAGAGGTCCACCACCGCCTCTGCCATCACGTGGGCAGCGTCGTGGCGGATCAGCTCCAGTGCGTCGGGGTCGCGGTCAGTGAGGATCGCCACCTCGCCCCCGCCGTCGGGCAGCGGTGCCGCAAGGTCGCGCAGCTTACCGTCGAGCTTGATCGCGAGCGCGGCCTTGGCCAGGCCCGGGCCGATCGCCGCGGCGACGTCGGCGCCCGTCGCCCCTGCCGGCAGCTCCAGCGGTTTCCCGTCGGGAAGGGTGTAAGTGGTCTTCTCGGTCGCTGCCTCCATGCGCGCAGGCCATGGTAAGCGCAACGTTCAGCAATTAGACGCCCGATCAGCGGGCGGGACCCTGCCGCGCCTGCCGTTCGGCGATCAGCGGACAGGGGGTCTTGCCGGGCGGCGGATGCTCGACCTTCGTCAAGGTCCAATCACCGCCTTCACGGATCACGAAGCGGACGCCCGCCGGCGGCTGGCCGCTGGCTTCGTCACTCGACTGGATGCAGACGCGCCCGCCGCGCAGTTCCCAGGAGAGGAAAGGGGTCCCGTTTTGTTCCTCGAGTAGCTGCGGCGAGGCGACCACGAGCGTCGGCCCTTCGCCCACCTGCTTGCGGTATTCGCTCAGCTTCGGCGAAAACGAAGTGGGTCCGACGGGGGCGTTGGCGAGGGCGAGTAGGGAGCAGACGCCAGCGATGGCGATGAAACACGCCGCAGCCACAGGCAGAAGCCGTTGCGGTGGGCCTTTTCCTCGAATAGCGGGGATAAAGCCCACCACTTCGCCAAGAAGCGGCGAGAGGATCGCGAGCGCGACCAGCGGCGCCCCGATCTCGATCGCCTTGGCGGCGGTGTACGGGGTGCCGCCGATGCGGGCGGCGGCGTAGGCGAGAGCGGCAGCGGTGAGACCGGAAAGGATCGCGGACTCGCGGCGCCGCCATAGCTGCACGACGCCGTAGGCGAAGAGCACGAGTGCGAAGGCGATGCCGAGGTAGTAGGCGGCGGCCGGCACCGCTCCGTCCCCTGGAGCAAGCCGGAAGTCCCCGGAGGGCCAGACCCCCAGCACCTCGAATGGCGAGATCTGGCCGAAGAGGTTGCCGAGGCCGGCGCCGTTGGGGTCGAAGGTCTCGAAGGAGTGGAAGTCGATCATCCGGCCGATCTCGGGAGCTACTAGGACGAAGAAGGTGAGAAGGGCTAGACCTAGCGCTCGGGCAGCGGGTCCTGTCGCCGATTTGGTCCCACCACCCCTCGCATTTGGCGAGGGGCGGTCCCCCAAATCGGCGCCACCCGCTGCATGGAGGATCAGGAACAAGACAAGGGCGGGACCAAGCCAGATCAGGCTCGGGAAGCTGTAGGTGTAGACAGAGCCGGCGGCGATCAGGGCTGCTGGGACGAAGCGCAGGGGCAGGTCCGCCCACGCCTTGGTCGCCTCCCGCAGCGCCAGTACGAAGCCGAGGAGGAAGAGTGCCTGCATCGTCTCCTTGAAGGCACCTTGGGCGAAGTAGGAGGCGACTACGTAGGCGAGGCCGACGAGGAGGGCGGCGGCGGTTCGGGGTAGCAGCGGCAGGTCGGCGAAGGCCGCGAGCGCGGTCAAGCAGGCGAGGACCGCGACTGCGACCGTCAAGCCGCTGAACCCCTGCACCAGCCCGATCCCGAGGCTCTTGTTCAAGGCGACGACGATCGAGTGCGGGCCGAGCGGATAGCCCTGGTTCAGCAGCTGCGAGCCGTGGCCTTCCATCAGCCGGTCGGCCGTCAGCAGGTGCTGGGACATATCGGGGTTGAAGCTCGTCCCGAGGATCCCGAAGTGGCCTCCGACAACGAACGGCAGCGACGCCGCCAGGAGCGCGATCAGTGCCACCGGCCACCCCGCGGCAAGCGCCTCCCCCGCCCCCTCGATCCACCCTCGCAGGTAGATCACCCCGGC
>Ga0307316_10000062_pt1 | contig 26421 bp, 23 predicted proteins | sample ER_DNA_356_FD_194504 | JGI IMG/M metagenome (GOLD analysis project Ga0307316, IMG submission 194504) | Bulk soil microbial communities from the East River watershed near Crested Butte, Colorado, United States - ER_DNA_356 | ecosystem: Environmental > Terrestrial > Soil > Floodplain | place... | reverse complement strand
CCCGACCCGCTCGGCCACCAGGTCGATGTCGGTGCGGTGCTTGACGATGATCGACATCGACTGGGTGAAGGTCTCGCGGTCGATGTCCTCGGCGCCCATCAGCAAGAGCGTCCGCGCCCAGTCGATCGTCTCGGCGATCGAAGGCGGCTTTTTCAGGTCGAGGTCACGGACCATCCGGATCACCTCGACCAGCCGCCGCGCCAGCGTCTCCGGCAGCTCCGGCGTGTGCAGGCGGACGATCTCCATCTCCCGCTCGAGCTCGGGGTAGTCGAGCCAGAGGTAGAGGCAGCGGCGCTTCAGCGCCTCGGTCAGCTCGCGCGAGTCGTTCGAGGTGAGGACGACGATCGGCATCGTCGTCGCCTCGATCCGCCCCAGCTCGGGAATCGTCATCTGGAAGTCGGAGAGCAACTCCAGCAGCATCGCCTCGAACTCCTGATCGGTCTTGTCGATCTCGTCGATCAGCAGCACGACCGGATCGGGGCTGGCAATCGCCTGCATCAACGGCCGCGTCAGCAGGAAGTCGGAGCTGAAGATGTCGTCCTGGACGTCGTCCCAGCCGGCCTCGCCGCCGGCCTGGATCCGCAGCAGCTGCTTGCGGTAGTTCCACTCGTACATCGCCTTCGCCTCGTCGAGACCCTCGTAGCACTGCAGGCGCACCAGCTCGCGCCCGGTGGCGCGGGAGAGCGCCTTCGCCAGCTCGGTCTTACCGACCCCCGCCGGACCCTCGACCAGGACCGGCTTGCCCAGTTTCTGGGCGAGGAAGGAGACCAGCGCCGCCGGCTCGTCGGCCAGGTAGCCGACCGCGGCGAGCGCTTCTTTTACCTCGGCGACGGAGCCGTTGGGGCGATCAGCCATCGGGCCGATGATAATCACGCGCACGTGCCCGACCTCCTGCTTCCGCTGGCGACCCTGCTGCCGCACAGCCCGACCCCCTACGTCCTGCTGATGCTTGCCGGCTTCGCAGTCGGGATCCTCGGCCACCTGACCGGGGCCCGCTGGCTCGTCGCCGCGGGGGTGATCCTGATCGCCCTAGGTGCCCTGCTGCTGCCCTTCGTCGCCAACGTTACGACCGAGAACAAGCCGGCTCCGGTCCAGGAATCGAAGGGCGATTCAGGCTTTTGATTTAGAGTCTTTGCTCCATTGGACGCGGGAGGGAAATCATCGTCGCGGCACGTCTGTTCCTAGCGCTCTTCCTGTTGAGCATGTCGGCTGCCTGGGTCGGCTGCGGGGGCGGTGGCGCCACGACTCCGGAAGAGTCGCCGGACCGCCCCGCCGCTGTGGCGCCGAAGGCGGAAAGCGGCGAAGCCAGCTTTTTCCTGGCGCTGGACAACGACACGGGGGGAGAAGAATCGAATACGCGCGTGACCCTGTCTTTTTGGCGCCAGCGCCGCGACGAACCTCCTAGCTTCGACGCCACGGTCGAATCGATCGGCTACCTCAACGGATCATCCGCAGGGTCGGCAGGCCACCTGATCTACACGCCGCAGCGCGCGGTTCTCGAATACGAAGGTCAGAGCTATGAGTTGGACCCAGCCGTCCTCTCGAGCGACAACGCCGCGATCGCGGCATGCGAACGAGCACTGCAGGGGATCGACCTCGGCGGGCTGCTGCAGAGGGAACGGGACAGGGCATCCGCCGCCGCGGCGGTCGGCGAACCCACGGGAAATGCGGTCGGGGCCCTCAACGTGCCGGCTGGGCAACGGACGCTGCGAGGACTGGTTCAGAGGAGCGCCTGCGGTGTTCAGCTGAAGGCCGTCCCGTTCGCTCGGGTTCTCGCGGAGGGCATCGCCGCCGCGGTCGGCAGGTACGGGATCAAGTCCCGGGTGGCGGTTGGCACTGAAGGAGGCGACTTCCGCAGGCTTTTGGTCAGGGCGTTCCTGAATCCGAAGAAGCCCACGGAAGACGAATACGACGGGCTGCTCGAACTGACGCTGGCCCGGGTCGAGGAAGTCGACCGGAACATTCCGCCGGCGGCCCAAGCCCAGCCGATCGCGGTGCTCGCGAAGAAGGTCGGGAGCAGCACCGCAAAGGAACTGGAAGCAGGTGCCGAAGCATTGACCGGCTTGATCTGGGGCGCTATCGGCAGATGAGCGAGACCCGAGGGAGGGGCGCTCCCTAGAATCCCGTTTGGTCCCCTGTTCTCCGATCACGAGGAGCCCCATCTCTTGAGCCGTATCCGAATTCTCGCGCTGTTCGCGACCCTGGCCGCCCTAGCGAGCCTCTTTGCCGCCTGCGGCGGGGGCGGTAGCGATGACAAGAGCGGCGAAGACCCGCAGAAGGTCGTCGAAGAAGCCAGTCTCGAAGGCGTGAAAAGCGGCGAATTCGACATGTCGCTGGACGTCAACGCCGAAGGCGATGAAGGCGGTGAATTCGAAGCGAGCCTCTCCGGGCCCTTCGAAGCCGGCGCCAAAGGGGAACTCCCGCAGGCGGAAGTGAAGGTCGAAGCGAGCGGCAGTGCCCAGGACGAAGACATCGCCTTCGACGGCGGCCTCACGCTCCTCACCGACCGCGCCTTTGTCGAATACGAAGGAACGAACTACGAAGTCGACCCGACGACGTTCGGCTTCCTCAGGTCGGCTCTTGAACAGGCCCAGCAGCAGGAAGGCTCCGAAGCCGACGTGACCGCTTGCCAGAAGGCGGCGGAAGGGATCAAGTTCAGCCAGTTCGCCGACAACCTCGAAAACGAAGGCTCCGAAGACATCGACGGGACCTCGACCACCAAAGTCAGCGGTGACCTCAACGTCTCCGGCGCGATCGACGCGCTGATCAAGCTGACCGAAGACCCCGCCTGTAGCTCGCAGCTCGAAGCGGCCGGCCCGCTGCCGGTTGAAGAACTCGAAGAAGCCAAGGGCGAACTGGGCAAGGCGATCAAGAAATCGCATGTCGAAATCGCCGTCAGCGACGACGACATCGTCCGCAAGTTCGCGATGGAACTCACGGTCGAACCGCCGGAAGCCAAGGGCGAAAAGGTGGAACTGGAGATGGAAGTCACCCTGAGCGGCGTCAACGAGGAACAGAGCTTCGAGAAGCCCTCGAACGCGCAGCCGCTGGAAGGGCTGTTCAAGAAGCTGAAGGTCAACCCGCTCGAACTGCTGGAAGGCGGGGGCAGCGGCGGGATCGGTGGCCTGCTTGAAGGAGTTATGGGTGGTTCCTCTTCCGGCGGCTCCTCGGGAAGCGGGTCTTCCTCGGGCGGCAGCTCGGAACTCGGCGCCAGTGGCGCGCAAAAGGAATACGTGCAGTGCCTGCAGAAGGCCCAGACGCCGGCCGACCTGCAGAAGTGCGCGCGCCTGCTCGAATAGTCGAGTAGGCCGCGCCGCCGATGAAACAGGCAGGGCCTCGCCTTGACGCGTCCTTCTTGAGGACGCCGACGGGCTGGCCCTACCTGCTGACGCCGCTGATCCCGATCGCCGTCTTGCTGGAGCTCATCGGAGCTCCAGCAACGGTGGTCTTCGCCGCCTCGGCGCTCGGGATCATCCCGACGGCAGCGCTGATGGGACGCGCGACCGAGGAGCTGGCGGCGCGCTCGGGACCCGGGATCGGCGGCCTCCTCAATGTCACCTTCGGCAACGCGCCGGAGCTGATCATCGCCCTCTTCGCCCTCGCGCAGGGGCTGCAGGAGGTGGTCAAGGCCTCGATCGTCGGTTCGATCATCGGCAACATGCTGCTGGTGCTGGGTGCGGCGATGCTCGCCGGCGGGATCGGGCGCCAAAAACAGCACTTCAGCCGCACCAGCGCCAGCATCCAGACGACGATGCTGATGCTGGCCAGCGCGGCGCTGATCATGCCGGCGATCTTCGAGCTGGTCGAGGGCAAGGGACTGCCGGCGCCCGGTTCGGAGGCGATCCACTACGGCGGCACGGTCGAGCATCTGTCGCTGGCGGTGGCGGTCATCCTCATCGTCACCTACGTCGTCGGCCTCTTCTTTTCGTTGAAAACCCACCGCGACCTCTTCAATCCCGACTACGAGGAGGAAGACACCTGGGGCTGGTCGACCCGCACCTCGGTGATCGCGCTGGCGATCGCCGGCGTCCTGGTCGGGGTGATGTCGGAGGTGCTGGTCGGCTCGATCACCGAGGCCTCGGAGTCGGTCGGCCTCTCGGAGTTCTTCATCGGCGTGATCGTCGTCGCGATCGTCGGCAACGCCGCCGAGCACTGGGTCGCCGTCCTCGTGGCGATGAAGGACAAGATGGACCTGGCGGTCAATATTGCCGTCGGCTCGAGTGCTCAGGTCGCCCTCTTCGTCGCCCCGATCCTCGTCATCGCCTCCTTCTTCATCGGCCCCTATCCGCTGGCGCTGGTCTTCAACGGCTTCGAGCTCGGTGCCATCCTGCTGGCGATCCTGGTCGGCAACCACGTCACCGCCGACGGCGAGTCGACCTGGTTCGAGGGTGTACAGCTGCTGGCTGTGTACTTCGTCTTCGGGCTGGCCTTCTATTTCGCCTGAATTGGGGGCCGGGGCGAGCGGGTAGCCTGCCTCAATGGACGCGGTCCTCCTGCTTCTGGCGTTCGCCGTCGTCCTCGCGGGGGCGCTGCTGTTCACCAACGCGGTCGAGTGGATCGGTCACAAGCTCGAGGTCGGGGTGGGGGCGGTCGGCAGCATCCTCGCCGCGGTCGGCACGGCGATGCCGGAGACGCTGATCGCGATCGTCGCCTTGGTCGGGGTCGAAGAGGGCTCCGAAGACGTCGCGATCGGGGCGATCGTCGGCGCCCCCTTCCTGCTCGGAACGCTGGCGATGGGCCTGGTCGGCCTCTTCGCCTACCTCTACCGTGACAAACGCGACCAGGGTCTGCAGCTGAACGTCCACCGGCCGACCCTGGAGCGCGACCTACTCTTCTTCCTCGTCCTCTTCGCGATCGGCGGCGCCCTGTCCTGGGGGCCGCCGGCGCCGCTGCGGATCGCCGTCGGCATCGCCTTCCTCTTGGCGTACCTGGGGTACATCGCGCTGACGATGAAGGGCGGGGGAGAGGTGCAGAGCGAAGAGTCCCTCAACCCGCTGATCTTCGAGCGCCGCAGCGAGCGCCGCGAAGACCCGTCGATGCTCCTGTGCGTGATCCAACTCCTGGTCGGGCTCGGGGCGATGGTCGGCGGCGCCCACCTCTTCGTCGAGGAGCTGCTCAACCTCGCCGAGAGCATCGGCGCCGAGCCGCTGGTGCTGGCGCTGATCCTGGCGCCGCTGGCGACCGAGCTGCCGGAGAAGGTCAACAGCTTCTTCTGGGTGCGCGAAGGCAAGGACGCCCTGGCGCTCGGCAACATCACCGGCGCGATGGTCTTCCAGTCGATGATCCCGGTCGGGATCGGCCTGATCTTCACCGACTGGGAGCTGAACTGGCACGCGGTCCTCTCGATCGGGCTCGGCCTCGCCGGAGGCCTACTTGCTTACGAGAGCCTGCACCTCGGGCGGCGGTTCAAACTGCCGGCCGTGATCGGCTGGTTCGCCTTGTACGCGGCGTTCATCGTGGCCGTGGCCGTCAGCGCCTAAGCAGCGAGTTCTGCGAGAGCCTTCAAGACCACGTCGTCGTGGCTTTTCGGCGCCACCTTCGGAAAGACCTTGGCGATCTTGCCGTCGGGGCCGACGATGAAGGTCGCCCGCTGCACCCCCATGTACTTCTTGCCGTACATCGACTTCTCGACCCAGGTCCCGTACTTCTCGGCCACCGCGTGGTCGGCGTCGGCGAGAAGGGTGAAGTCGAGGTCGAACTTGCCGGCGAACTTGTCGATCGCGCCCACCTCGTCAGGGGAGATTCCGATCACCCGCGCCCCCGCTTGCGCGTAGTCGGCGCGACGGTCGCGAACGCCGCAAGCCTGGGTGGTGCAGCCTGGCGTGTCGGCTCGAGGGTAGAAGTAGAGGACGACGGTCTCGCCCTTTAGGTCCGACAGCTTGACCCTCTCGCCATTCTGGTCAGGCAGGGTGAAATCGGGCGCCTTGTCTCCCGCGGCGAGCACGCCTACTCCTCGTCTTCGAGAGGGACGCCCTCGGGGCGTGGTTCCTCTTCTTCGAGGTCGTCGTCGCTCGCTTCGAGCGCGTCCGGCGCGAGCGCGTCGCCGCCCTGGCTGCGTGCCTCGAAGCTCTCGAGGGCGCGGTCACGGGCGTCCTCGTCGACCGGCACCTCGTCGGAGACGCGGACCCACTCGGTGCCGCTGTAGCCCTCGAGGTCGTCGAAGACCTCCTGGTCGGGCGAGGCGGAATCGTCGACCACGACCACGACCTCGGTCTGGGGATTGAAGTAGGTCCCCGGCTGGACGAGCATCTCCTCGACCTCGTAAAGGTCCTCTTTACCGCTGGCCATCAGCCCGATCCTATGAGATCGGCCAGCTGTTTCTCGGTCTCCGCCTCGACGTCCAGCGGCTCCAGGCCCTCGCGCATCCGACGTTCGTTACGGGCCACCACGAGCTGGCGCACCTCCGCCCGCAGCTCTGCGTCCATCGCCGCGTCGCCGCGGGGCTGCTCGCCGGCGGCGAGCAGGCGTTCGGTCTCGGTCTCGACGTCGATCGGCTTCTCGCCGCGCTGCCGCTGGCGCTCCGATTTCGCTTCCAGCATCTGCCGCACCTCGGCGGCCTGGATCGCCGGATCGACCTTGGGGGCGACGCCACCGGAGCGCTGCCGGGGGCGCTCGTCGAGGATCGCGAAGGGGCCACCGCCCATCGTCTCCCAGCCGCCGCCGACGCGCCTCAGCAGCAGACCGATGAGGGGCGCGAGGACGCCCGTGAACAGCAGCAGCGCGCCGCCCTTCTGCAGGGCTGAGAGAGCCAGCGGAAATACCACCGAACAAGGGTAGAGAGCCGATTCCTGCACCTGGTCCGCTAACCTTGAGGACCGGTTGACTGACGAGTCAATCAGTGGAACGCCACCTGCCGGCGGCGCTCCCGCAGACTTCATAAGAACCGCGAAGAAAAGGAGCACCGACCGGTGGTCGATTTCACCCTCACCGATGAGCAGAAGGACCTGCGCGAGCTGGCCCACAGCTTCGCCGAGAAAGACATGCGCAACGTCGCTTGGGAGTACGACAAGGACGGCGCCTGGCCGCAGGACGTGATCGAGAAGGCGTGGGAGGTCGGGTTGATGAACACCCACGTCCCCGAGGCCTACGGCGGTCCCGGCCTCGACTACCTCTCCGGCTGTCTGATCGAGGAGGAGTTCGGTTGGGGCTGCTCCGGGATCGGCACCTCCCTCGCGGCCAACGGCCTCGCCTCGGCCCCGATCACCCTCGGCGGCTCCGAGGAGACGAAGAAGAAGTACCTAGGGATGCTGAGCGAAGCCCCCAAGCTCTGCTCGTTCGGCCTCACCGAGCCCGACGCCGGCTCCGACGTCTCCGGGATGAAGACCAAGGCGGTGAAGAACGGCGACAAGTACGTCCTCAGCGGCTCCAAGTGCTTCATCACCAACGGCACCTACGCCGACTACTTCACGGTCTTCGCCAAGACCGACCCCGAGGCCGGCCATCGCGGCATCAGCGCCTTCGTCGTCGACGCCGACCTCCCCGGGGTCTCCGTTGACAAGAAGGAGGACAAGATGGGTCAGCGGGCCTCCAACACCGCGACCATCTCCTTCGACGAAGTCGAGGTCCCGGCCGAGAACCTCCTGGCCGAGGAAAACAAGGGCTTCAAACTGGCGATGATGACCCTCGACCGCACCCGTCCGGGCGTCTCGGCGATGGCGGTCGGGATCGGCCGCGCGGCGCTCGAATACGCGACCGACTACTCCAAAGAAAGGGTCCAGTTCGGGGTCCCGATCGCGATGCACCAGGCGATCCAGTTCATGATCGCCGACATGGCGACCAAGGTCGAGGCGGCCCGTCTGCTGGTCTGGAACTCGGCCTTCCTGCTCGACCAGGGCGTCCGCAACTCAAAGGTCTCCTCGATGGCCAAGCGCTTCGCCGCCGACTCGGCGATGGAGATCACCACCGACGCCGTCCAGGTCTACGGCGGCTACGGCTTCATCAAGGAGTACCCGGTCGAGAAACTGATGCGCGACGCGAAGATCATGCAGCTCTACGAGGGCACCAGCCAGATCCAGCGTCTCGTGATCGCCAAAGAAGTCCTGCTCCCGCGCCAGGAAAGCGCCCCCGCCCCGGCGCCGACCTCCCAGGAGTCAGAGCAGAGCCAGTCCGACCAGGCCGCCGCGACGGTCTAAGCGTCACCGAGCGCAAGCTCGGGCTCAAGCGTCACCAAAAGCCGCCGGCCCCAGGGCCGGCGGCTTTTTTTTGCGGGCGCAGCGGCCTGCGAGGGGGGAGAGAAAAGGGTGTGGTTGAGCTTAGGCATCCAATGGATGCTCAAGCTCAACCACACCCTGTAACGGCGGGGCGGCATGAGGTGCTGAGGGCGCTGGCGTATCGGCAGCATGGCGTGGTGTCGGTGGGCCAGCTCTACGAGTTGGGATATACGAAGAGTTCAATCGAAAAGGCCGTTAGGAACGGTCGCTTCCATTCGATCGATCGCGGCGTCTACGCGGTCGGGCACACGCGCTTGTCGCTGCAGGGCCAATGCTTTGCGGCTGTATTCGCTTGCGGGCCGGGAGCGGTGTTGAGCCATCATTCGGCGGCTTGGTTGCACGGACTGGCGCGGTGGGAGCCGGAGCCGTTTCATGTGACGGGTCCGGTGGCGCGGCGGCCACGGCTGCCTGTGCGGATCCATCGTGCGCGGCGGCTGGAAGAGGCGGATTGGCAGCTGGTGGAGGGGATTGCGGTCACGGCGGTGTCGCGCACGCTGTTGGATCTCGCCGCAACGATCAGGTTCGAGTGGCTGGAGAGAATGGTCGAGCGTGCTGAAGACCTTGAACTGTTCGATCTGCGGGCGGTCGAAGAGCTCCTTGCGCGCACGGTGGGGCACCACGGGCACGGGCGGTTGCGAAAGTCGATTGCGCTCTACAAGCCGACCAGCTTTACCCGCTCGAGCCTCGAGAGGCGGTTCCTGGAGCTCTGCCTTGCGGCGGGGCTGCCGCAGCCGCGGACGAACTACGTCGCGCACGGGTTCGAGCTCGACTGCTACTGGCCGGAGTACCGCTTCGCGGTTGAATTGGACCTGTTCGAGACCCACGGTTCGCGGGCCGCCTTCGAGCGGGATCGCAAGCGGCAGGAGGACCTGCTCCTGGTCGGCATCGGGATGACGCGGGTGACCGGGCCGCGGCTGGAGCGTGAACCCGACGAGGTCCTGCGACGAGTGGGCCGCCTGCTGGAGCAGCGAGGGCTCAGACGCACGAGCGGCTAGCGGGCGGGCGCTTTGTCGCGCTGCTTCGCGACCTTGAGGCGTTTGACTTTGTCGAGCTCGACCTTACGCAGGCGGACCTCTTCGGGGGTTATTTCCACGCACTCGTCCTCGCGGACGAACTCGATCGCCGCTTCCAGCGAGAGCCGGGTCGGCGGCGCTAGGCGCACCAGGACGTCGGCGCTGGCGGCGCGCATGTTGGTCTGCTGTTTGGCCTTCGTCGGGTTGACGTCGAGGTCCTCGGAGCGGGCGTTTTCGCCGACGATCATCCCTTCGTAGACTTCCTCTCCCGAGCCGACGAAGAGCGTGCCGCGGTCCTGCAGGCTCATCAGCGAGTAGCCGGCGGTCTGGCCGCGGCGATCGGCCACCAGGGAGCCGGTCTGGCGGGTGCGCAGCTCCCCCGCCCACGGCTCCCAGCGGTCGAAGACGTGGTGGAGCAGACCGCTGCCGCGCGTCGCGGTGAGGAACTCGGTCCGGAAGCCGATCAGGCCGCGGGCCGGCACCAGGTACTCCATCCGCACCCAGCCGGTCGAATGGTTGACCATCTGCTCCATCCGGCCCTTACGCGCCGCCAGCATCTGGGTGATGTCGCCGACGTGCTCCTCCGGCACGTCGATCGCCAGCCGCTCGACCGGCTCGTGCACCTGCCCTTCGATATCCCGCGTCACCACCTGCGGCTGGCCCGCGGTCAGCTCGTAGCCCTCGCGGCGCATGATCTCCAGCAGGACGACCAGCTGCAGCTCGCCGCGCCCCTGCACCTCCCAGGCGTCGGGGCGCTCGGTGTCGTTGACCCGCAGGGAGACGTTGCCGACCAGCTCGGCGTCGAGGCGCGAGCGAAGCTGGCGGGCGGTTAGCTTGTCGCCGCCCTGGGTCCCCGCCAGCGGCGAAGTGTTGATGCCGATGACGATCGAGAGCGAGGGCTCGTCGACGGTGATCACCGGCAGCGGCTGCGGGTTCTCCGGGTCGGCCAGGGTCTCGCCGATCGTCACCTCTTCGATCCCGGCGACGGCGATGATTTCGCCCGGCCCCGCCTCCTCGGCGCTCACCCGTTCGAGCCCTTCGGTCACGTAGAGATCCGAAACCGCCGCGCGCTGGACGCTGCCGTCGGCGCGGCACCAGGCGATCTGCTGCCCGTTGCGGATCGACCCCTGGCGCACGCGGCAGATCGCCAGGCGCCCGACGTAGGGCGAGGCGTCGAGGTTGGTGACGTGGGCCTGCAGCGGCGCCCCCTCGTCGTACTGCGGCGGCGGGATCTTCTCCTGCATCAGATCGAGCAGGGGGGAGAGGTCGGTCCCCTCGACGCCCTGCTCCATCGCGGCCCAGCCGGCTTTGGCGTTGGTGTAGACGATCGGGAAGTCGATCTGCTCGGAGTCGGCGTCCAGATCCATGAAGAGCTCGTAGACCTCGTCGACGACCTCGTCGATCCGCGCGTCGGGCCGGTCGACCTTGTTGACGACGAGGATGATCGGCAGCTTCCGCTCCAGCGCCTTGCGCAGGACGAAGCGCGTCTGCGGCAGCGGGCCCTCGGAGGCATCGACCAGCAGCAGCGCGCCGTCAACCATCGTCAGCGCCCGCTCCACCTCGCCGCCGAAGTCGGCGTGGCCGGGGGTGTCGACGATGTTGAACTTGACATCGCCCCGGGTGACGGCGGTGTTCTTGGCGAGGATCGTGATCCCCTTCTCCTTCTCGAGGTCCATCGAGTCCATCACCCGCTCGGCGACGTCCTGGCCCTGCCGGAAGGTGCCGGTCTGCCACAGCATCGCGTCGACCAGCGTCGTCTTGCCGTGGTCGACGTGGGCGATGATCGCGACGTTGCGGAGGTCTTCTCTGGCGGTGGTCATGGTGAATTGAGGAGAGTAGGGGAGCGAGTAAACGGGCCCTGGCAAGACGAAGCCCGCCAAAAGGCGGGCTTCGGACTGCTGGAAGCGTTTAGCGCGACTACTGCTGCTGAACGCTCGCGGCGGCCGGGCCTTTGGGGCCTTCTTCGGACTCGTAACTCACTTTGGCGCCCTCGGTCAGAGAGCGGAAGCCCTCTCCCATGATGGCGCTGTGATGAACGAAGACGTCCTTCGAGCCGTCGTCGGGCGTAATAAACCCGTAGCCCTTGTCGTCGCTGAACCACTTGACAGTTCCAGTGGGCATGCATTGCCTCCACTTCATGTGCTGCGAACGCGGAGGATGCAAAAGCAACGACTGCGAGCGCTACGCACAACTTTCGCCGGTATTTACCGGCCCTAACGGAAAGGACCGTAGCAGGATCAATCGACGTTGACTCTGTAGAACTCGCGCCCTTGGGATAGCGGCGATCCCGGCCGATAACAATGAAGACGATGACTCAGGGGTCACGCCTCAACCGCTGCGTGGTGCGGTCGCTCTTGCTTGCGACCGCTTTAGCCACCTCCCTGCCGGCGAGCGCCGGCGCCGCGGTTCCTGCTCCGAAGACCCGCGGGCCGCTGTCCCCGCTGTTGGCGAAGCTCGCCAGGCCCGCGCTCGCCGAAAAGGCGCCGGCGGTCCAGGACGAGCTTCTGGGGATAGAGACGGATGAGCCCGGGGGGCCGATTCGGGACGGCGAGCGCTTGCAAGTCACCGCACGCTTCGGCGGCGGCCTGATCGGCGAGCTGCCGCAGCTGCGCGACGCGGGGGCAGGGATCCTCAGCGCAAGCCGCGAGCAGCAGACGGTGACGCTGGCGGTCACGCCAGCCTCTCTGCCCGTGCTCGCCTCGGTCCCCGGCGTCGAATCGGTCTGGCCGGCGCGGCGGCCGATCCTCTACGCCGCCGGCGGGCCCTGCGAAGGCGGCTCGGTGACCTCCGAGGGTCTCGGGCAGCTCCGGGTCGGCGAAGCCCGCGAAGCATTCGACCTGCGTGGAAGCGGGATAACCGTCGGCGTCCTCTCCGACTCCTACGACGCCGCGACCGAAGCAGTTGCCACCGACGCCCGGCAGGACGTCGCCTCGAACGACCTCCCGGGCCTGGCGAGCAGCTGCTCCGAGCAGCAGTTGCCAGTCGACGTGCTCCAGGATCTCTCGCCGTCCCCAGGCGAAGAAGCGGGTGACGAGGGGCGGGCGATGCTGCAGATCGTCCACGACCTCGCCCCGCACGCAAAGCTCGCCTTCGCGACCGCCTTCGAAAGCGAAGAATCGTTCGCCCAGAACATCGAACGCCTTGCCCAGCCGGTGTCCGCGGGGGGCGCGGGCGCCGACGTGATCGTCGACGACGTCGCCTGGTTCGAAGAGCCCTTCTTCCAGGACGGGCCGCTGGCGGCGGCGATCGACAAGGTCACCTCCGAAGGGGTCACCTACCTCGCCGCGACCGGCAACGACAACCTCTTCGACGGCAGTGGCGATGAAATCGCCTCCTGGGAAGCGCCTGAATACCGCGACTCGGGCGCTTGCCCGGCGGTGGTGAGCGCGATGGGCGGCTTCAATGGCAGCCACTGCATGGACTTCAAGCCCGGTCCCGAAACCGACCGGACCTTCGCGATCACGATCGAACCCGAAGAAACGTTGAGCCTCGATCTGCAATGGGCGGAACCGTGGAACGGCGTCTTCACCGACCTCGACGCGGTCCTGCTCTCCGCGTCGGGCAAAGAAGTCCTCAACGGATCGGTGGAACAGAACAGCGGCCCGAAAGGGACCCAGCGTCCCGTCGAGATCGTCCAGTGGGCCAACGAATCGAAAGCGTCCGAAACGGTGCAGCTGGCGATCAACCGCTTCTCGGGCATCAGCCCTCGGCTCAAGTTCATCCTGATGCAGAACGGCGGCGGCGTCAGCGCGACCGAGTACCCGGTCTCGACCGGAAGCGACGTCGTCGGCCCGGCGATCTTCGGCCACGCCGGCGCCGCCAGCGCGATCTCGGTGGCGGCCGTGCCGTTCAGCAACAGCGCCAAAGTCGAGAGGTACTCCTCGCGCGGCCCCGTCACCCATTACTTCGGCCCGGTCAAAGGGATCACCCCGGCGCTCCCGTTAGGGTTGCCCGAAGAGGTGGCCAAGCCCGACCTCGCCGCCACCGACTGCGGGGCCACCACCTTCTTCGCCTACCTCACCGGGGGTACCTGGCGCTTTTGCGGAACCTCAGCCGCGGCGCCCCACGCCGCCGCCGTGGCCGCGCTGGTGCGCCAGGCGAAACCGACCTTCCCCGAGCAGCAGGTTCGCGATGCCCTGACCGAATCGGCGACTCCCGTCGGCGCCTTCGGCCCGGACGCGGCCGGCGCCGGCCTGCTCAACGCCTTCGCGACGCTCGGCAGCCTTCCGGGCCCGATTGAAGGCGAGGACGGTCCGAGCGAAGCCGTCGCTCCGCTCGAAAAAGCGAGCTCCGGCACCCCGGCTCAGCCGGAAAGTCCGAGCAGGGCGCCGACGACCCCGAGCGCGACGCCAAATCCCCAGCCCTCGGCCAAAGCTCCCGAGACGACGATCCTCAGGCACCCGCCGAAGCTGATCCGCACGACCCGTGCTCGGGCGCAAGTCGCCTTCCGCTTCGGCTCCGATCAGCGGGGGGCGACCTTCCTCTGCAAGGTGGATCGCTCGGCCTTCAGCCCATGCCGGAGCCGGATTGCCCGCAGTCTTGCGCCCGGCGCCCACGTCCTCAAGGTGAAGGCGCGCGGCGTCGGCGGCCTCACCGATCCGACGCCGGCACTTTTTCGCTTTCGGATCGAGCGCCCCTAGCGTTGGTCCAGCGCACGGCCTGGTGGCCGACGGCGACCAGTGCAAGCAGCGCCGCGGCGCTGCCCAGGACCAGCGGGTCGGTCAGGGACAGGCCCTCGAGCCGGGTTCCGAAGTAGACCGCGAGCGCGGTGATCGGCAGGAAGCCGACGGCGGTCGTCCAGACGAAGCGCCAAAGGGGAACCCGCGCCGCCCCTGCCGCGTAGGCGACAAGGCTGAATGGAAGAATCGGGATCAGGCGCATCGCGATCAGCAGCGAGGGACCGCCGCGCTCGATCGCCCGCTCCACCCGCTCGAAGCGCGAGGCGCCGAACCAGCGGTCGAACAGCGGCCGGGCGACGCGGCGACCCACCGCCCAGCAGACCAGCCCGGAGAGCACCCAGCTGACGGTCATCAGGGCTAGGGCCGGGAAGAAGCCGTAGGCGTAACCCGCCGCCGCATCGACGATCTCGGCCGGATAGAGGACGAAGGCGTGGAGGAGGGTGAGGGCGAGGATCAGCAGCGGCCCCGCCGCTCCCAGCCGGTCGATCTGAAGGCGTACCTCCTCGTTGTCGCCCTGCAGAGCTGCCTTGACCGCCTCGTGTAGCGGGTCGATCGCGAAGGCAAGTACCGCCAGGATCGCGATGCCTGCCATGGTGACGGCGATCTCCCTCCACGGTATGCGGGCCTTCTCCACCCGCCTAGGCTAGATGTAGCTCAGCCGCTGGCCGCGGCAGGCGGCGGGCCGCCCAGCCGCTCGGCCAGCCCCGAGTGGCGGCCGCCGCTGTCGTCGCGGTGCACAGCCGAGGCGAGGACGGTCTGGTCGCCGACGAGGACGCAGCTGTTGCGGGCGCGGGTGATCGCGGTGTAGAGCAGCGGGCGGTTGAGCATCCGCGAGTGGGAGCGGTGGCAGACGGCGACCACCACCGGGACCTCGCAGCCCTGCGCCTTGTGGACGGAGATCGCATAGGCGAGCCGCAGCGTCGCCGTCTCCCCGTAGGGGATGACGAGGCTGCCGCCGTCGTCGGTGTCGACCGCGATCTCTTCCTCGTTCGGGTCGTCCTCGCGGAGGAAGATGATCGAGCCGTTCATCAGGCCGAGCTCATGCGAGTTGCGGGTCTGGATCAGGCGATCGCCGATCCGGAAGCGGTCGTTGAGGGCGGGCTTCCCGTCGGGGTTGAGCTCCCCCTGCAGACGCTCGTTGAGGGCATCGATGCCGACCGCACCCCGGTACATCGGCGCCAGTACCTGAACCTCGCGGATCGGGTCGACGCCGAATTTCGCCGGCGCCCGCTCCGCCACCACTTCGACCACGGTCTCCAGTGCCCGCTCTGGCGTCGCCCGCTCGATGAAGAAAAAATCATGGTCTTGATCGGGACCCGGCTCGAGGTGGGGGGGGCGGCCGTTGTTGATCTCGTGCGCGGCGGTGGTGATCATCGACCGCGCCGCCTGGCGGAAGATCTGCGTCAACCGCACGACCGGCACGGCGCCGGAGGCGATCAGGTCCTCGAAGGGCTTGCCGGCACCGATCGGCGGCAGCTGGTCGGCGTCGCCGACGAAGACGACGTGGGTGGTCTCGGCAAGGCCGTTCAGCAGGACCTCGGCGAGGCGCAGGTTCAGCATCGAGGACTCGTCGACGATCACCAGGTCGACCGGGAGCGGGCGGCCGGGGCGGAAGGCGGGTTCGCGCCCCGGCATCCACTCGAGCAGGCGGTGGATCGTCTTCGCTTCGTGGCCGGTCGTCTCCTCCAGCCGCCGCGCCGCCCGCCCGGTCGGGGCGCAGAGGGCGATCGTCGCGTTGGCGGCTTCGGCCTCGGCGACGATTGCTCGGGTCGTTTCGGTCTTGCCGACTCCCGGCCCACCGGTGAGGATCGAGACCCGAGCCTCGAAGGTCGCCCGCACCGCTGCCCACTGCTCGTCGGTGAGTTTGTCCCGGGGCTCTTCGCCCGGGTCGTGATCGAGGTGGGGGTGAGCGGCGGCGCGAGTGGCCAGGGTGGCGGCGACGGCCCGCTCGCTCGCGAGCGTCGGCTCCCGGTAGATGCGGCCCTCGTCGAAAACCAGCCCCGGGGCCTGCGCGAGCACAGCGGGATCCGGGCCGATGCCGATCAGCCGGGCCGTTCGCCGCGCCAGCTCTTGCAGCGGCAGGTAGCTGTTGCCCTGCCCCTCGGCTTCGATCAGCGCGTAGAGGGCGGCGGCCTGCGCGCGCCGATCCGACTCCGGCGGCACGTCGGCGGCGAGGGCGATCTTGTCGGCGCGGGCGAAGCCGACGCCGGGCACCTCGGTCAGGCGGTAGGGGTCCTCGTGCAGGATCGCCATCGAGCGCTCGCCGTAGCGGGCGTGGATCGGCGCCGCCAGGTGGGCGAGACCGTGGGGCGCCAGCTGCACGTGCAGGTCGCGGATCGCCCGGCTCGCGTACCAGGACTGGGCCGCGGCGGCTGCCTGGTCGCCGCTCACCCCGCGTAGCGACCCGAGGACGCCTTCCGGGTTGGCGGCGATCTTCTGCAGCACCTCCGTCCCGTACTCGTCGCAGAGCTTCTCGGCGCGTTTGAGGCCGATGTGGCGGAGCGAGCTGAGGTAGGCGACCTGGCCGTCGCGGTCGGCGGGGTCGAGCGGCAGCGCCCCCTGCGCCCGCAGCTGGCGGCCGTAGCGGTTGTGGGTCTGCCACTCGCCGCTGACTTCGGCCCGGCTGCCGGGGTCGAGGTGGGCGACCGGACCGACCAGCGCGAAGCCCTCCCCGGAATCGATCTCCTGCACCTCGAGGACGGCGTAGCCGTCGTCCTCGGCGCGGTAGATGACGCCGAGGACCTCTACCGTGCCGGTGTAGGACGCCGCATCGGCGTCAAAGAGGGTCGCTGCTCGGGTCACGCACAAAGGCTAGGCCCCCGCGAGGCGGGACCCCTCACCGCCGTCACCGCAGTTTGCGGTGACGGCCCGCGAACGATCGTCTACTTTCGCGCGATGGGATCTCAACCCACCGCCGGCCTCTGCGACTACTGCCGCCACCAGCAGCTGGTTCCCAACACCCGCGGCTCGGTCTTCTCACTCTGCCGGCGCTCCCGCACCGAGCCGGCCTTTCCGCGCTACCCGCGCCTGCCGGTGCTTAGCTGCCCGGGGTTTGAGCCGGAGCCGGGGACGCGCCGCGAGGCTCCCGAGCGGCGCCGATAGCCGCCCCGATCAGACCGAAGCCGAAGACCACGGCGGCGAGGCCGATGAACCCGCCGAAGATTGGCACCAGCGCCAGCAGGCGGAGGATCCCGAGGCCAGCGAGGAAGGAGAGGAAGCGGTTCCTTGGCTCCTTGACGAGGCGCCGTCCCAAGGCCCAGGCCGCGGTGACGTAGGCGACCGCCGCCAGCGGCACCAGGGCGAGCAACAGGGCGAACGAGAGGGCGAGGCCGACGACCGTGACTGCCGCCAGGACCGCCGCCAGCGGCAGGCAGATCGCGATCGCGATGCCGATCGCAATCAGCGGGCCGATCCGTTCCCGCGAACGCTCGAAGAGCGCGTCTGCGGCGTGGGGCGCGATCAAGAGGAGCAGGCAGCCGAGCAGCAGCGCCGAGCCGCTCATGATCAGCCAGAAACCGATGCCGAGGACGAAGGGAAGGAAATCGATCGAGTCCTCCCAGTCCTTCCCCGTGACTTCGCCGCGGACGATCGCGCGGCCGGCGACGAGCGGGCGCTCGTCGCCGTAGTTGACGTCGCCGCTCACGTAGGCGCTGGGCAGCAGTCGCGCCCGGCCGCTCGCCATCACCAGGTCTCCGTCGATCCGGCCGCTGACCAGGGCGTCGCCGGAGAAGACGACGACGTCGCCATCGGAGCGGCCGGCGATCCGCACGTCCCCGCTGGCGACGACGACGCCGTCGACGGTTTCCCCGCGGGGGACGGTGACATCGCCGCGGATGACGACGATCGTGTCGCCGTGATCGCTCCGGGCGCCCGCGGCCGCGGCGCCCGGCAAGACGAGGGCGCCCAGAGCGATCAGGACGAAGAGGGATGCGAGGCGGCTCAAGGCCTCCCAGCCTAACCGCGCCTTCCGCTAGCTCCGCATCGGGTCCGGTTCGCCGAGCTTGCTGATGTCCGGCGGGCTGTAGAGGCCGCCCGGAACGCCGCCTACGATCACCATCCGGACCCCCTCCTTCCCGGGCCAGACCTTGCGCTTGGTTCCCGAGGCGACCCGGACCATGTGCTCGGGATCGAGCGGGACGCGCTCGCCTTCGATCTCGATCTCGCCGCCGCCGCGGATTGCCATGAAGACCTCCTCTTGGCCGTCCTCGGCGTGGTCGTGCTCGGGGTAGTTGTCGAAGTTCGGGGGCATGTCGATCACCTGCAGGCCGAAGGACTCGATCCCGAGCTCGGCCCGGGCGCGTTTGAACGCCCCGAGGTAGACCCCCTCCATCTCGTCGATCTTCTTCACCGTGTAGTCGCTCATCTGCGCCTCTCCGTTCTTTCGTGGCTTCGGGAGCCAATAGTAAAACGAACGTTCGTGCTTTTATATAATGCCTGTCTGTGACTCCCGTCACCGAAAAGGGAAATCAGACCCGCGAGGCAATCCTCGACCGCGCCGTCGACCTGGCTTCGGTCGAGGGGCTGGAGGGGCTGACGATCGGCCGCCTCGCGGCGGAGCTGCAGATGAGCAAGAGCGGCCTCTTCGCGCACTTCGGTTCCAAGCAGGACCTGCAGCTGGCGACGATCGGCGCCGCCGCGGCGCGCTTCAAGGCTACGGTGGTGGACCCGGCGCTGGAGGAGCCCGAGGGGGCGCCGCGGCTGCGGGCCCTGGCGGAGCGCTACCTCGACCAGGTCAACAACTACTCGGGCGGCTGCTTCTGGGCCGCCACGTCCGTCGAGTACGACGACCGGCCCGGTCCCGTCCGCGATGCGGTTGCCGGCTCGCTCAACGCCTGGCTGGGGGAGCTCGAGCGGCATGCCCGGATTGCCGCGGTCGACCACCCAGAGCGCCTCGCTTTCGAGATCTACTCGCTGGTGATGGGCGCCAACGCCCGCTACCGGCTCACCGGCGAGGAGCGCGTCTTCGAGTACGCCCGCAAGGCGATCGAGCAGCTGCTTCCGAGGAGAAAGCGCGGTACGGTCGGCGCCTGATGGGCGACGAGCTGCCGATCCACCGCTTTGCCGGGCCGCCGGAGTTGGAGGCGTGGCTCGAACAGAACCACGCCTCCTGCGACGGCGTCTGGCTGAAGATCGCCAAGAAAGGGGCGAAGGAGCCGAGCGTCACCTACCGGGAGGCGCTGGAGCTGGCGCTCTGCTTCGGCTGGATCGACAGCCAGAAGCGCGGCTTCGACGACCAGCACTTCCTGCAGCGCTTCACGCCGCGCCGGCCGCGCGGCCGCTGGTCGAAGATCAACCGCGAGAAGGCCGAAGCCCTGATCGGGGCGGGGAAGATGCGGCCGGCCGGGTTGGCGAAGGTCGAAGCGGCGAAAGAGGACGGGCGCTGGGAGGCGGCTTATGAGGGGCAGCGGACGGCGAAGATGCCGGGTGACCTGCAGCGCGAGCTCGATCGCAATCCGCAGGCGGCCGAATTCTTCGCCTCCCTCAGCAGCGCCAATCGCTACGCGATCGTCTACCGCCTCGACGAGGCGAAAAAGCCGGAGACGCGCGAACGGCGCCTGCGCAAGTTCGTCGCCATGCTCGAGCGCGGCGAGAAGATCCACGACTGAGCCGTCCGTACACTCGCCGGATGGACCGCGAGCTGCTCGCATCGACGCTGGCCGAGGCCGGCGAGCCCGCCTACCGCACCAAGCAGGTGTGGGAGTGGGTGGCGCGCGGGGCGCGCTCCTATGAGGTGATGACGAACCTGCCGGCGGCGCTGCGGGAGCGGCTCGAGGCGGCGGTGCCGCTCTCGACCCTGAGCGTCGCGGCTGAGGCGAAGTCCGACGACGGCACTGTCAAGACCCTCTTCCACACCGCCGACGGGCGGCCGATCGAGGCGGTGCTGATGCGCTACCGGGACGGGCGGCGCTCGGTCTGCCTCTCCTCGCAGTCGGGCTGCCCGCTTACCTGCACCTTCTGCGCAACCGGGCAGATGAAGTTCGGCCGCAACCTCGGCGTCGACGAGATTCTCGACCAGGCGCTGCACTTCCGCCGGCTCGAGCAGATCGACCACGTCGTCTTCATGGGGATGGGGGAGCCGACGATGAATATCGACAACGTCCTCGTCGCCTCCGCGCTGCTGCCCGACCTCGGCGTCACCCACCGCCGCACGGCGATCTCGACCGTCGGTTGGGTGCCAGGGATCGACCGCATCGCCGAGTGCGAGATGCCGATCAGCCTCGCCCTCTCCCTGCACGCGCCGAACGACGAGCTGCGCTCGCAGATCATGCCGGTCAACGAGCGCTACCCGATCGCCGAGGTGCTGGCGGCCTGCGAGCGCTACCGCGTCGCCCGCCGCCGCAAGGTCTTCGTCGAGTACGTGATGCTCGACGGCGTCAACGACCACCGCGGGCACGCGCGCGAACTCGCTGCCCTGCTCGACCCGCGCGGCTACAAGGTCAACCTCATCCCCTACAACCCGACCGGCAGCTACGACGGCTCCTCGCCGGAGCGGATCGAGCGATTCCGCGCGATCCTCGCCGAGCACCGCATTACCGCCACCGTCCGTCTCACCCGCGGCCGCGACATCGACGCCGCCTGCGGCCAGCTCGCCGCCGCGGCCGGTGGATGAGTGCTGCGATAGCCCCTTTTCCATACAGACAAAAGATTTCGCTATCCTTGTGCAGGGCGATGGATAGTTCGACCGACAAGAGGATTGATGATCTGAGAGACCGGATTTCCGAAGGCTCTCAGTACACAGACAGAAAGCTCTACCGACTCGAAGAGGACATCCGCGAACTTCGCAGGGAGATCAGCGAATTGCGCTTTGAGATGGATAGGCATTCTGCGGCTCAACGCAGCTGCTAGATCCATGATTAACGCCAATTGCTGTTGTTAGATACTGGCTGTTCAGCCAGTTACGATGCGCGCGATGGCCACGGTAGACACCACCGCGCCTCTTGCGCGGCCGCCGGAGATGTCCGGCAACCCCGTTCGGAGGGTAATCGGAGACCTCTGGGAGGAGTGGCGGGAGCGGGGGAAGTTTCCGCCGGGGCGCACCGACTTCAGCTGGGCGCGTACGCACCAGATCGCCCACGACCCGCTGCCGCTGCTGCTCTCCGCCTACGAAGAGTTCGGCCCGATCTTCAGCCTGCGGCTGCTGCACTCGCGGGTCGTCTTCATGCTGGGGCCGGAGGCCAACCACTTTGTCACCGTCGGCCACCCGGAGAACTTCCACTGGCGCGAGTCGAGCTTCGGCGACCTGATCCCGCTGCTCGGCGACGGCCTCCTCACCGTCGACGAGGATTACCACGACCGCGCCCGGGCGATCATGCTGCCCGCCTTCCATCGCGAGCAGGTCGCTGCCGCCACCGAGGCGATGGCGGTCGAGGCCGACCAAGCGATCGCGGCCTTGCCGGTCGGCGAGGTGGTCGACGTCTACGAGTGGATGCGCTCACTGGCGATGCGGATCGCGATGCGTGCCCTGCTCGGGCTCGACCCCGACGAGGCGGGCAAGGGCGCCGCCGCCGCCGAGCACTTCGAGCGGGCCCTCGGCTACTACGGCGTCGACTTCCACCTGCGGCTCCTCCGCGGGCCTGGCTCGCCCTGGCGCAGGCTGGTGCGCTCGCGCGCCGTCCTTGACGAGATCGTCTTCGGGGAGATCGCCCGCCGCCGTGCCAAGCCCGACTCCGCCCGCCGCGACATCCTCAGCCTTCTCGCCGCCGCCCGCGGCGCCGGCGGCGAGGAGTTCAGCGACCGCGAGATCCGCGACCAGGTGATGACGCTGATGTTCGCGGGCCACGACACCTCGACCTCGACCCTGACCTTCATGCTGCACGAGCTCGCCCGACATCCGGAGGTGGTGCGGCGGCTGCAGGACGAGCAGGACCGCGTCCTCGGCGGCGCCAGCCCCACCGCCCAACAGCTGGAAAAGGAGATGCCCTACCTTGAGATGGTCCTCGACGAGGTCCTGCGCCTCTACCCGCCGGCCTGGATCGGCCCCCGCCGGGCTACCGCTGAATACGAGTTCGCCGGCTGCACGGTCCCGCGCGATGCCTACGTCAACTACTGCTCCTGGGCGAGCCACCGGCTGCCCGAGGTCTTCCCCGAGCCCGAGGCCTTCATCCCCGAGCGCTTCACCCGCGAGCGCAAGGCCGCCTTGCCACGCGGCGCTTACGTCCCCTTCGGCGGCGGCTCGCGCATCTGCATCGGCAAGCGCTTCGGCCAGACCGAGGTGAAGCTGGTGGCGACGAAGCTGCTCCAGCGCCTCCGCTTCGAGGCCCTCCCCGGCCGCACGATGACGATCCGCCAGATGCCGACGCTCTCGCCGAAGGGCGGCCTGCGGATGCGCGTGCGCCCCCGAGCCTGACCCTCCTCTGTCGGAGAGAAGGAGCTGTCGACCGCCCTCCCGGCGAGGAACGGCTACTTAATGAAGAGCATCTCCTCGTACTTCGGCAGCGGCCAAAGGTCATCCGCGATGACGCCCTCGAGCTTGTCCGCAGCCTCGCGGACGCTGTCCATCGCGGCGAGCTGCTTGTCGCGGGCGTGGACGGCCATCTCCAACCCCTCGAGGCCCGGGTCGGCGTTTGCCGCTTCGAGCTCGCCCAACCCCGCGATCAGCTCGTCGACGAGCCCGCGGACTTCGCCCTCGAGGGAGGAGACGCCGGCCTCGCCGATCAGCGCCAGGTGGCGCAGCGCCGCCGGCAGGATCATCGTCTTGGCGATCGAGAAGGCGGTCTCCGCCTCGATGTTGGCCCGCAGCCAGTACTGCTCAACCCAGACCTCGTAGCGGGACTCGAGCTCCGTCTTCGAGAGGACGTCGTAGTTCTCGAAGGTGCGGACGGTCTGGTCGGAGATCACCTCGGGCAGCGCGTCGGGCGTCGTGCGCAGGTTTTTCAACCCTCGCCGCTCGGCCTCCTGGTGCCACTCCTCCGAGTAGTTGTCGCCGCCGAAGCAGACCTGCTTGTTGGCCAGGTAGCTCTCTTTGACGATGTCCATCACCGCCTGCGGCATCTGCTCGCCGCCCTGCAGCTTCGCCTCCAGCTTGCCGGCGAGCTCGTCGATCGCCTCGGCGGCGATCGTGTTGAGGACCGTGTTCGGGAAGCCGAGCGACATGCTGGACCCGAGCGCCCGGAACTCGAATTTGTTGCCGGTGAAGGCGAAAGGCGAGGTGCGGTTGCGGTCGCCGCCGTGTAGCGGCAGCGGCGGCAGCACCGTCGCCCCGAGGTCGAGGAACGAGGCCGGCGTGTTGGCGTCGCCTTCCCCGGTTGCGATCGCCTCGAAGGCTTTTTCGAGCTCGCCGCCGAGGAAGATCGAGATGATCGCCGGCGGCGCCTCGTTTGCCCCGAGGCGGTGGTCCTGGCCGATGTTGGCGACCGAGGCCCGCAGCAGGCCCTGGTGCTTGTTCACCGCCTGGATCACCGCGGCGCAGAAGAACAGGAAGTGGATGTTGTCCGCGGGCGTCGCGCCCGGATTGAGCAGGTTGGCCCCGGTGTCGGTCCCCATCGACCAGTTGTTGTGCTTGCCGGAGCCGTTGACGCCGGCGAAGGGCTTCTCGTGCAGGAGGCAGACGAGGCCGTAGCGGCGGGCGACGTTCTCCAGCGTCTGCATCAGCAGCTGCTGGTGGTCGGAGCCGACGTTGGAGTTCTCGAAGATCGGCGCGATCTCGTACTGGGCCGGCGCCACCTCGTTGTGGCGAGTCTTGACCGGGATGCCGAGCTTGCGCATCTCCAGCTCGGACTCCATCATGAAGGCGAGCATCCGCTCGGGGATCGAGCCGAAGTAGTGGTCGTCGAGCTCGTGGCCCTTCGGCGGCTTGGCGCCGAAGAGGGTGCGGCCGGTGCTGATCAGGTCAGGCCGCTCGAAGAAGTACTGCTCGTCGATCAGGAAGTACTCCTGCTCGGGGCCGACCGTGGTGAAGACGCGCTGGCTCTCCTCGTCGCCGAGCAGCCGCAGCGCCTTGATCGCCGAGCGCGAGAGGGCGTCCATCGAACGCAGCAGCGGGATCTTTGCGTCGAGCGCCTCGCCGGTCCAGGAGGCGAATGCGGTCGGGATGCAGAGCAGCGCCCCGTTCGGGTTCTCGAGGATGAAGGCGGGGCTGGTCGGGTCCCAGGCGGTGTAGCCGCGGGCCTCGAAGGTGGCGCGGACGCCGCCGGTGGGGAAGGAGGAGGCGTCGGGCTCGCCCTGGATCAGCTCCTTGCCGGAGAACTCGGCGATCGCGTTGCCTTCGCCGCCGGGCTCGTAGAAAGAGTCGTGCTTCTCCGCAGTCGAGCCGGTCAGCGGCTGGAACATGTGGGTGTAGTGGGTGGCGCCGTTCTCCAGCGCCCACTCCTTCATCGCCTCGGCGACGGCGTCGGCGAGGCTGGGGTCGAGCGCCTCGCCCCCGTCCAGCGTCGTCTGCAGCTTCTCGAAGACGTCCTTCGGCAGCCGGTCCTTCTGCACGGCGGCGGAGAAGACGTTCTCCCCGAAGGGATTGTTCTCCGGGAGCGTCAGGTCCTGCGCGCCAAGGGCGCCTCCGTTGGCGCTCCACTGGGCTGCGGTCACGTTTTGCTGGCGAATGCGAGTCATCGGTTCTTGGATCTCCCCCAATAGGCGCGCGCTTGGAGCCGTCCCAGCGCGTTTTGTCGAAAGTCTCAGTCCTCGAAAAGAGCAGCACAGAGCCTAATGGCGCCGCCTCAATCGCGCCTTTGTACCCGCGTACAAAGGTCGGGACGAGGAGGTTGTCCCTGGTGGCGCTGCCGGTTTAGAGCACAGCAGGGTGTGTCAAAAGTCGGCAGCACGATCAGGCGAGTGGGGTCGCCTGGAAGATGCCGAGCGGGTGGCGCTGGCGGAAGCCGCCGGTGGGGCGCATCTGTTCTGACCAGCCGGGGCCGCTGCGGTCGCCGTCTTCGCTGTAGGAGGTGTCCCAGCGCAGGCCGGCGATCACCGCGAAGACGTGTTCGTGGTTGGCGTAGATCCGCACCCAGGAACCGGCGCCGCCTCCGCCCCAGCGCATGAAGCCGGTCGAGTCGAGCGGCGATTCGAGCAGGCCGGCGGCGTGCATCACGTAGCTGACCGAGCCGGAGCAGTCGTAGCCGCGCGAGTTCCAGCTGCGGTGACCACCACCCCAGACGTAAGGGCGGTGGCGGATTCGGTTGGCCGCCTCGATCATCGCCTTGACCGCCGGCGGGGCGGAGGGCGGGGCGACGGCGCGGCCGTCGGGCAGCAGTCGCGCCTGCGGGACCTCCGCGGCTGCCGTGCCGGCGAGCGCGCCGCAGGCGAGCAGCGTGAGAAAAACGACGAGGAGCTTTCCTTGCCTCAGCATCGAGGAGTGTCATCGACCCTCCCGCGGGGGCCCTTGAGGGGGGTGTGGGCCTTTCGTCCAAGGCGGCCGGCGGCCCCGAAGGGATAGCCTCCCGGGCCGCACTGCCAAGCCGGAAAACGGAAGGAACCCACTTAATGTTCGTCTCGAAGGCCGCCGTCGTCGGCGGCGGCACCATGGGCGGGGAGATCGCGCAGGCGATCGCCGCCGCCGACATCCCCGTCGTCGTCAAAGACATCGACCAGAAGTTCGTCGACGCGGCCGTCGAGAAAGCCCGCGGCGTCACCGAGGGCCAGCTCGCCCGCCTGGTCAAGAAGGAGAAGCTGACCCAGGAGCAGGCCGACGCCAGGCTCGCAGAGGTGATGGGGAACGTGATCGGCACCACCACCTACGAGGAGTTCGGCGACGTCGACTTCGTGATCGAGGCGGTGCCAGAGAAGATGGAGATCAAGCAGGCCGTCTTCCGCGACCTCGACGCGGTGACGCCGGGGCACGCGATCCTCTCCTCCAACACCTCCTCGCTATCGATCACCGAGATCGGCGAGGCGACCCTGCGGCCCGAGAAGGTCGTCGGCTTCCACTTCTTCTACCCGGCCTCGATCATGCCGCTGGTCGAGGTGATCGTCGGCGAGGACTCCTCGCAGGAGACCGCCACCGCCGCCTACAACTTCGCCCAGGCGATCAAGAAGCAGCCGATCGTCTGCGGCGAGGTGCCCGGCTTCGTCGTCAACCGGATCCTCAACAGCGCCGTCGGCGAGATCTGGCGCGCCCAGGAGGAACAGGGACTGTCGATCAAGAAGATCGACGAGGCGATCGCGGCCGCCAACGTCGCCCCGATGGGTCCGTTCTTTCTCACCGACCTGCTCGGCCTCGACACCGTGCTGCACGTCGCCGAGCACCTGAAGGAGTCCTACGGCGATTCCTTCTACGTCCACAAGGGGATGCAGAAGCTGGTCGCCGACGGGCACCTCGGCGCGAAGTCCGGCGGCGACGGGTTCTACAAGGACGGCGAGCCGCAGATCAAGGGCGACGCCGAGCCCGACGGCGAGGCGCTCGCCGAACTGATGAAGCTGAAGGCCGTGATCGAGGCCTGCCTCCTGCTCGAGGAGCGGGTCTGCACGGTCCGCGACATCGACCTGGGGATGATGGCCGGCGCCGGGATGGACCCGCGCCGCGGCATCTTCCCGCCGTTCATGGGCGCCGACCTGATGGGCCTCGACGAGGTGCTCGAGAAGATGGAG
>Ga0307316_10000061_pt1 | contig 26503 bp, 20 predicted proteins | sample ER_DNA_356_FD_194504 | JGI IMG/M metagenome (GOLD analysis project Ga0307316, IMG submission 194504) | Bulk soil microbial communities from the East River watershed near Crested Butte, Colorado, United States - ER_DNA_356 | ecosystem: Environmental > Terrestrial > Soil > Floodplain | place... | reverse complement strand
CCTTGGCGAACACGATGTCCGCGTAGAGCGCCCCGAATCGATCGGAGTCTCCTTCCCCGACGAAGGCGACCGGTCCCGGCGCCTCCAGCACGGCGCGCATCTTGCAGGTCCCGCATCCGATGCACACGTCGTGCCCGTTCGGGAACGTCATCGCGCCGTCGTCCCAGTCGTTGGTGATGACGGGGACATCCACGACACGGTGCGACTCCAAGAGCGGGCGGATGTAGAAGCCGAAGCCGTCCGACACGAGCGTGACCGGGACGCCGACCGATCGAGCCCAACCGACGAACGGCGCGAACGTTGGGTCGAGCGGGCAGTGCTGGAGCGCGTACGCGACGAGCTCCTGCGTCGGCGCGTCGAGCATCGCGGCCTGCGCGGTGATGCCCTCTCGTGCGCCGACCTCTCCGCGAGCCCAGGCCTCGTCCCACCATGGCCAGGAGGGGTCGCCGTACCGTTTCAGGAGATGCTCGGCGACATCGTGTAAGCAGGCCGTGCCGTCGAAGTCCACCAGGACCGATCCAACCGCGAGCATCGGTGCAGCGTACCGACCTGCGAGGATGCCGATCGTGAACCTCGAGCAACTCGGACGGGCGATGGCGGCGGCGCTCCGCGCGAAGACCCTCGCCGTTCCCGGCGGAGAGGTCACGGAGATCGACGGCCTCGAGGTGTACCTCTCGCATCTGCCCGATCCGGGAGAGAACTTCGCGTTCGTCGCGACGGAGTCGAAGGATCCCGTTGCGGCGCTGATCGAAGCCGAGACGGTCCTCCGCAGGAACGGCATGCCGTTCGGGATCGGCGTTCTCGCCGGTCGCCACGCGAGCGTCGACGCGGCCGTCCGCGCGCGCGGGTTCCGCGTCCTGTTCACGGAGCCGGTGATGACGATCCGCACGGCCGACCTCGCCGACGTACCGCTTCCACCGGAGGTCCGCCTCGCCGATGCCGGCCCCGACGATCTCCGGGCTCTGGCGGAGTTGGGCGCGATCGCGTTCGAGGGAGACATCGACGTCTCTCGAGGCATGTACAGCCGCGGGCTGCTCGACGTCGCCCACGTCGTCACGGCGAGCATCGACAAGAAGATCGTCGGGGTCGCGACCGCCGTTCCCGCGGGGGGCGCGGTCGCGGTGTTCGGTGTCGCCGTTGCCCCGGAAGCGCGGCGACGGGGGATCGGGGCGGCCCTCACGTGTGCCGCGGCTCGGGCGGTGGACGGGTCGGGCATCGCGTGGCTCTCCGCCCGCGGCGAGGCTGCGCGTGTCTACGAGCGGCTCGGGTTCCGTGAGGTCGGACGAACCGAGATCTGGGTCGGCTGAGCCTCAGGCCGGTTGATCCGCGCCGATCGCGCCGTCGACGATCGCGCGACCGTCGAGCGGCTGATCGAGCGTCACGATCGTCCGCTTGAAGACGCCGATCGCGATGCAGGCGACCTCGCCGGCGGATGGGTCGTGGCCTTCGAACAACGTGATCGTGACCGCATCCGCTCCGTACGAGACGTCGACGTGGTCGAGGACGGCACAGGGCTCGACGCCCGAAGTGAAGTCGACGTTCACGGTGTGTCCGTCGTCTCGGACGGTCGCCATGTCGAACGGCCGGGCGTGCACATCCGCCATGCCCGGCGTGGGCTCGACGACCTGGGGGTGGATGACCGGTGGCTCGACGTCCGGGCACGGCGTGAAGCCGACCGAGGCGTCCGGCCCCGTGCCGTTCGTGACCATCGTTCCGCACGGCGGCGCGGCCGTCCCCGTCACCGGCGATGGCTGGGCCGGCTCGCCGCCCACCGCGCCCGGGGCCGAGCGACCGGAGGACTGCTCCTGCGCGACGGCATCGGATCCGGCGGCCGAGTTGGCCGCCACGGCGCCGACGATGACGCTGACGGCGAGGACGAGCGAGATCGTGACCGCTTTCGACACGTGAGCCTCCTTGATCGGTGCGGTGCAGCGGTTCCTCCCGGATATCCCTTCGACGCCGGGAGGCGGCGTTGGGGTTCCCGCTTCAGCCCGGGCCGTCTCGAACCGACATCAGACCTTGAAGGGTTCGTCCCAGGAGGCTCCTCGATGAGGACACGACCGGCATCCGATCCCGCGCCCATCCCGGTGGGTATCAGCATCCTCTGCGCGCTCGCGCTCCTCACCGGTTGGCTGGTCCTTCGCGGCGCGTCGTTCGCGTTCGCGATCCCGGCGAACGCGGCCCTCGTGACCGTCTCCGTCGCACTGCTCATCCACCGGCCTCGCCGCCGTCGCTGAGCCACCGGAACCCTGTCGGGAACCGCCCGTATACTCGGCTGCGGCCGTGCTAGGCGGGGAGCCAGCGGTGCCCTGTAACCCGAGATCCGCTTCATGCGGGGCTGAATCCCCGCCGGAGGCCCGCGAGGCCCGAGGCAGCACTCGGCGCGGGGCGTTGAAGGTCGGGTCCTACGCGACGTCGGACCGCGAACCGGGTCAGGGCGGGAACGCAGCAGCCCTTAGCGGTTCCCGGCGGGTGCCGTGGGGACGCCTGGCCGGAGCCTGCCGCGCGGGAACGCGCTCGAGTCTCACGGCGTCGATGGCGGGTGCACGGCCTATCTTCTTCGTGAGCGAGGGAGCGGGGACGGCGTGCCAGAGGACGAACGGCCACACGACGAACGAGTCGAGAAGCAGCATCAAGCCTTGTACCGCCGATACCGGCCGCAGACACCTGCCGAGCTGCTCGGTCAGGACCATGTGGTCCGTGGGCTGACCGGAGCGATCCGCGAAGACCGGCTCCACCATGCGTTCCTGTTCTGCGGACCGCGCGGGACCGGAAAGACCTCCACCGCGCGGATCCTGGCCAAGATGGTCAACTGCGTGAACGCGCCCACCGCGGAGCCCTGCAACGTCTGCGAGCAGTGCGTCGCCATCCGCGAGGGGACGCACGTGGATGTCGTCGAGATCGACGCCGCGTCCCACGGTGGGGTCGACGATGCTCGTGAGCTTCGCGAGAAAGCGCCGACCGCACCGATGGTCGGTCGCGAGAAGGTCTACATCATCGACGAAGCGCAGCGGTTGTCCCGGGAAGCGTTCGACGCGCTGCTGAAGCTCTTCGAGGAACCGCCACCCGGTGTGCGGTTCGTGCTCGCCACCACGGAGCCGCACAAGATGCCGGCGACGATCGTCGGGCGATGCCAGCGGTTCGACTTCCGGCGGCACACGATCGAAGGCCTCGCCCAGATGATCCAGACGATCGCGTCGTCCGAAGGCGTCGCACTGGATCCCGCCGCCGCCCACGCGATCGCGCGCCGAGCCGAAGGCTCGGCGCGCGATGCGCTCTCGCTGCTGGACCAGGCAACCGTGCTCGGCGGGCAGACGGTCGACGAGGCCACGGTGCGCGCCCTGCTGGGCGCGCCCCGAGGCGAGGTCCAGTTCGAGATCGCGGACGTGGTCGCGGTGGGGGACGTGCGCGGGGTCTTCGAGGTGGTCGATCGTCTCGTGCTCGACGGCCGGGACGTGCGCAACGTGACGAACGAGACGATCGGACACTTCCGCGACCTCTTGCTCGTCAAGACCGCCCCCGGCCAGGAAGACCTCCTCGATCTGGCCGCGGACGCGTACGAAGGTTTGCGGGTGCAGGCGGAGAAGTTCAGCGCCGGCGAGCTCGCGCGCATCCTCGCGCTGCTGCTCGCGGCGCAGAACGACATGCGCTGGACCACCTCGCCGCGGTTGTCGCTCGAGCTCGCGTTGATCCGCGCGTGCCTCCCCGACACCGACCCCACGCCGGCCGGCGTCGTTTCGCGTTTGGAACGCTTGGAGCGGTTGGCGAACCTCGCCCCGGAGGCCGTCGTGGTTCTGGAAGAACCGGCCGAAGCGTCTCCCCCTCCGGTCTCCGCTCCAGCCGTTCCGCCGCCGGTCGCCGGCACCGCCGACTCGCCCATCGATGAGTCAGCGACGCAGATGCCCGTCCCGCAGGCCGCGGACGCCGGGAGCGTCGACGTCGCGATGCTCCGACGGTCGTGGGGGGCCTTGATCGACCACCTCGGCCAGCTCCGCCAGCCGATCCTCCGCGCCGTCCTCGAGAGCGCGACGGTCGCCTCCTTCGACGGAGAGACGCTCGAGCTCGCGTTCCCCCCCGACAAGCGCTTCGGCGTGCAGAAGGTGCAGGACCGCCAGGACGAGCTCCAGCAAGCCCTCGGGGACCTCTTCGGGATCGCTCCCCGGATCACGTGCGTCGTGCGGGAGTCGCGCGAGCCCGGTGGCTCGGCGACCGCCGAGGTCGTCGAGGAGGAGGAAACGCCCAGCGACGACGAGGCCCTCCGGCGCGTCCAGGAGATGCTGGGCGCGACCCCGGTCGAAGGGGGCGGTGACTGAGCGTGTTCGAGGGGCCGATCCAGGAGCTGATCGACGAGCTCGCACGGCTGCCCGGCATCGGGCCGAAGTCCGCCCAGCGGCTCGCGTTCTGGCTCGTCAAGGCGCCGCCCGACGACGCCAAACGGCTCGCGTCCGCGATCGTCCAAGCGAAGGACCGCATCGCCTTCTGCCGGGAGTGCGGGAGCGTCGCCGAAGGCGACCTGTGCCGGATCTGCAGGGATGAGGGCCGGGACCGCACCGTCCTGTGCGTCGTGGAAGAGCCGAAGGACGCGGCCACGATCGAGAAGTCGGCGCTGCACAAGGGTCGCTACCACATCCTCGGCGGCGCGATCAGCCCGCTCGACGGCGTGGGGCCCGAGGATCTGCGCGTCCAGGAGCTCCTGGACCGCGTCGAGCGCGACCACGTGACCGAATGCATCTTGGCGACCAACCCGAACCTGGAGGGCAACGCGACCGCGATGTACGTGGCGGCGCTCCTGAAGCCGTCGGGGGTGCGCGTCACCCGGCTCGCGAGCGGTCTCCCGGTGGGGGGCGATCTGGAGTACGTCGACGAGATCACGCTGTCGCAAGCGCTCGAAGGCCGCCGGGAGATCTGAGTGGCCCTCGAGGGACGCCACCCGGACGACCTCGCCTTCCCCCGGCAACAGGCACGAACCCGCTCCGGCACCCTCGGGGTCCCGCGGACCTTCACCGTGTCGCCGGACGGCTCCCGTGTGGTCTTCCTCCGAACGAAGGCGGGCGATGACCCGGTCACGTGCCTGTGGGTGCTGGACGTCGCGTCGGGGAAGGAAGCGTGCCGCTACGACCCTCGCGAGCACGGCGAGGCGTCTGCGGCACCGACCGAAGCCGAGCGTGCCCGGCGCGAGCGGATGCGCGAACGCGCGCAAGGCGTCACCACCTATGCCTGCGACCGGGACGTCACGCGGGCTGTGTTCGTCGACGGGGGACAGCTCTGCCTCGTCGAGCTGAACGACGGCTCGCTGTCGACGGTCCCGACGGAGGGTGTTCCGGACGATCCACGGCTGTCCCCGGATGGTTCGCACGTCGTCTACGTGGTCGACGGGACGCTCTTCGTTCGAGGGACCGACGGTGCGCAGCAACGCGAGTTGGCTTCGGACCCCGATCCCGACGTCCACTGGGGACTCGCCGACTTCATCGCTGCCGAGGAGCTCGACCGGAAGCGCGGGTACTGGTGGTCTCCGGACGGGAGCCGGATCGCGTCCGCACGGGTAGACGAGCGGCCGGTCCAGGTCTGGTGGATCTCCGAGCCGTCGGATCCGGCGGCCGAACCGCGTCGGATCCGTTATCCGAGGGCGGGGACGCCCAACGCGATCGTGACCCTGCACGTGATCGACGTCGCGACGGCCGAGCGCGTCGAGGTGGTGTGGGACCGCGAGGCGTTCGAGTACCTCGCTCGCGTCTCGTGGGGACCGGACGAACCGCTCACCCTCGAGGTCATCTCGCGCGATCAACGGGTCGCCCAGGTGCTGACGGCGGACGACGACGGCAGCACGCGGGTCGTGCAGGAGCTCCAGGACGAGCGGTGGCTCGACCTGGTCGATGGATCGCCCGCATGGCTGGATGGCTCCCTGGTCTCCACCGTCGACGCCGAGGACACACATCGTCTCCGGATCGGCGACGAGGTGGTGACGCCTCCCGGTCTCCAGGTCAGGAGCGTCATCACGACCGGCGACGGGGTCGTGTGGTTCCACGCGTTCGCCGACCCGAGCGAGGAGCATATCTTCCGTGTCGCGCGCGGGGCCGAGCCGGAGCGGATCAGCTCGGGGCCCGGCGTCCATGCCGCCGTCGTCGGGGGCCCCACCTCTGTCCGCATCTCTCGCACTCCCGACCGGATCCCGCCTTTCGTATCCGTCGTACGATCGGACGGCACCGAGGTCGACGTGGCCGACGTCTCGGAGCCCTCGCTCGTCGATCCGACACCGACGTATGCCGAGCTGGGACCACGACGACTCCGTGCCGCCCTGCTCCTGCCCCGCGGGCGCGAGCCGGACGGACCTGTGCCGGTCCTCCTCAGCCCGTACGGCGGCCCCGGCTTCCGGCGGGTCGTGCGCTGGCGAGGCATGTATCGGATGGAGCAATGGTTCGCGGATCGACTGGGCATCGCCGTCCTCACGATCGACGGCCGGGGAACGCCCGGCAGCGTGGCGTGGGAGAAGGCCGTCCACCGCGATTTCTCCGTCCCGCTCGACGATCAGATCGAGGGACTTCACGCCGCGGCCGAGCGCTGGCCCTTCTTCGATCTCGGCCGCGTCGGGATCCGCGGCTGGTCCTTCGGGGGTGAGCTGGCCGGGTTCGCGGCCCTGAAGCGACCCGACGTGTTCCACGCGGCGATCGCCGGGGCGCCGGTCGCGGATCAGCACCTCTACGACACGGCGTACACCGAGCGCTACCTCGGCGATCCCACCGTGGACGACGAACCCTACGGACGGAGCTCGCTCGTCACGTACGTCCCGACGGCCGAGCCCCATCGGTCGCTCCTGCTGATGCACGGGCTCGCCGACGACAACGTCTTCGTGGCGAACACGCTCCAGCTGTCGGCCGCCCTCCTCGCCAACGGGTACGACCACGACCTGGTCCTGCTGCCGAACTCCTCGCACATGGGCGGGATGGAAGAGCTCTCCGTGGCGGAGGACCTGGTGGAGCTGGACTTCTTGCGCCGAGCGTTCGGGCTGCCGGGACCGTGAGCCCGCGCCCGTCCGTCGCCGAGGTGAGCGACCGGGCGCTGGTGCTCTACGCGCTGATCCGTCGGGCCTCGATCGAAGCCGTGCTCGAGGATGGACCCGAGCCTCAGCGTCTGGCGCAGGCCGAACGCGCGAAGGTCGAGACCGACCGCTGGCTGGTTCGCGAATCGTTAGAAGGAGAGCTCACCCCGGTCGAACGGACGCTCTTCGACGGTGCGAACGGCTCCTGGCCGCACGAAGCCATCGCCGACGGGCTCTGGAGGAAGGAGTCCCTCGGGGTCCTCTTGTGGGCGCTCGAGCACGTTGCCTCCTTGCCTCCCATCGATGAGGAGTTCGAGGTCGAGGTGTTGAACCAGCGGATCCAGTCCTACGGCAACGAGTCGTCCTTCCGCGCGAGCGGCCGGTTGCGAGACGATCGGGAGCTGGAAACGGCGTGGCACGAGGCCGACGCGTGGCTCGCGGCCACGGAAGGAAGGACGGGGGAGGACATCACCCTCGCGTCGATCAGCGCTGAGCGCCGGCGCGCCCTCAGCTGGTTGCGCGACCGCGACGCCGGACCAGCGTGACGACGCCGGCCACGAGGTGGTCAGCGATGCGCCAGGGACCGGAGCGTCCTGAGTAGCGTCGGGTCGGTGTGGGCGCTCAGCTGTCCGTTCGTCGCGAAGCGACATCCCGAGGCGCTGACCAGGACGAGCAGCCGATCGCCATCCGGGTAGTCGAAGAACAACGCGTAGGTCGGACCGACGTCGGCAGGGCATGCGTAGACGGCGGCAGGAGCGGTCGGCGTTCCGTCCACGGACTCCGGCGGACGACTGGCTGCGCCCGAGGCCGTGCACGCCACGAGGAGCAGCGCGACCAGCGCGTGTCTTCCGCTCACGTCGTCTGCGACGGTGGCCGGAGGCCACATGGTTCCCCGAGGACGGCGCTCAGGTCAGGGTCTCGATCGGTCGCCGCTCGACGCGCGCCCCGTCAACGTTCGTCGCCACACGCGGGAGCCAGAAGGTGAACGTGCACCCTTCTCCCGGCACGGATTCCAGCTCGATCTGGCTGCCCATCGCTTCGATGAGCCTCCTGCAGATGAACAGGCCGAGGCCCGCGCCCCCGACCTCGCGCTGCAAACCGGTGCGGGTGCGGAAGAAGCGATCGAAGACGTGCGGCTGGTCGGCCGGCGCGATCCCCTCGCCTTCGTTGGAGACGGCGACGAGGGCACGGTTCCCATCAACCGTGAGCGACAGCTGCACCGTGGAGCCGGCCGTGGAGTACTTGAACGCGTTCGAGAGGAGGTTCTGGACGATCTGGTCGACGCGGAAGGGATCGGCGAGGACGCAAACGGCATCGGTGGGATGGACGAAGTCGACGACGCGATCGGGGAACTCACCCCGGATGTGACGGATGCACCCGTCCAGCAGCTCGGTCGCATTGAACGGCTTCGATTCGAGGTCCAGCTTCCCGGCCTCGACCCGGGAGACATCGAGGAGGTCATTGATCAGCCGCTCGAGCCGTTCGACGGCTCGCCACATGATCTCGTAGTACTCGTGACGAGCCTCCGGGGTCTCTTCGATCAGCCCGTCGCGGAGCGCGCGGACGAAGCCCTTGAGCGGCGTGAGCGGCGAGCGCAGCTCGTGGGAGACGGTCGCCACGAAGTCGCTCTTCAGCTGCTCGGTCTCCAGCTCGGCGGTCACGTCTCGCGCGACGATCACGAAGGACTTCGCTCCGCCCTCGCGAGACGGCATCGGGTTGCTCGTGTAGCGGATCCACCGCTCCGAGCCGTCGGTCCGGGTCAGGAGGACGTCATGGGAACCTGCTTCGTCGAAGCGCAGCGGAACGAAGGTGCGCCCGTCCGGTCCGTCATCCTCGAGGTGGAGCCCGAGGACCTCATCGCACCCGCGGCCGGCGGCCCCGGCTCGCGGGATGCCGGTGATGTGCTCCATCGCCGGGTTCCAGGAAACGATCAGGCCGTCCGCGGACACCACGAGGATCCCGTCCGAGGTGTTGCCGATCACGTCGGAAAGGTGGCTCCGCTGTTCCACCGTCTCGTGGAACAGACGCTCGTTCTCGTTGCGGACCTTCAACTGTGAAGCGAGCGCCTCGACCAGGGAGCCTTCCGCCGAGGACAGCGGGATCGCGCGGTGCACCGCGAGGATCGAGGAGACGGTGGGCGCGTCGTCGATCGATGCCATGAAGGTCGTCAGTCCCGGCCGCGTGCTAACCAGCTCTTCGGCAGTGGGCGGACGATCCTCGGGCGGGAGGTTCACCATCAGACCGACCTCGGAGTTGTAGATGCGGGCGCCGTCGTTCAGCAGGACCAGCTCGACCGCCGAGGCGTCGAGCATCCGGCGGACGAGCACCAAGAACGGCTTGTAGTCGTAGCCGACGTCGATCGGACCGGACAGCTCCCGACCTGCTTCGTAGAGGGTCTGCATCCGCTCTCGCTCCTTCGCCTGTTCCTCCTCACGTTCGGCGTGGAGCCAGCCCCGATAGGCCAGGAACACGAGGACCATCGGCGCGATCAGCAGCGGGATCCCGACCGGACCCGTGCTCCAGACCAGCGCCGCGAGCAGGCCGATCGTCAGGTTCCCGGCGGCATGCAGCAGGTTGAGACCGTCCGGAAGCACCAGCAGCGTCGGGAGGGACTCGCCGTCGATGAGCGAGATGACGAACGAGATGAAGAGCTCGTTCAACGCGAAGTACGAGAGCATCGCGATCGAGGCCGCGAGCCAGACCATCAAGCTGAGCGACGAGGACACGTGGAAGAAACTGAAGACGACCTCCGCGACCGAGATGGCCACCACGAACTGCGCGACGTTGTACCCGACCTTGTACCAACGCCAGCTCCGGAGGAGCTGTCCTGCGGCGATGCCGAAGAGCACGGCGAGCGTGAGCACGCCGGACCTCGCGAAGATCAACGTGGGAACCCACAGCGCGTCGGTGAGCGAGTAGTTCTCCGCCTCGGGTCCGTGCGACATCCGAACGGTGAACTGCTCGAGGATCGCGGCGATGGCGCTGAGGGCGAAGCACGCCACCACGTCCTCCGTGTTCCATGTCGAGAGGTCCGGCGCGTGGATCGCGACGAGGGCGAGCGCAGCGATCCAGACGGCAACGATCCATGCTCGCGCACGTACGGGAAGTTCCATGAACTCGCTCATGCATCAGCACCCAACGTCGGCCGTCTGCACCCGATGTTGCTTCACCCAATGTCGGCCGAGACGGGGTTGGCTTGAGTCGAACCGCAAGACCCGAGGACCTAGTTCGTCCGGCGCGGCCTTCTGGGCCGAAGACCACGGAACGGTAGGCCGCACCGTTCGTCCGGCATCACCCCCGGACCACCTGGATAACCGACATGCGGCCGGTGCGCTGTCGGCTGTCGCGCGTCATATTCGGTCGGTCAACCAAGCGACTCCCGCCACTGGTTCGAAGAGCTGGCGGGAGCTCGGCAAGGAAAGCAGGAGAGGAGCACTACCCTGAACGCTCGGATCGATCGTTCGACGGCCGCCGTGGCTGCACCGCGAACGCAACTGCGTTCGCTCGCCGGAGCGATCCTGACGATCTTCGTGGCCGCGTTCGTCCTCGCGCCGGCGGGCACCCGGACATCGGGCGCCGCCTCGGACGTGTCGGTCATCGTCCGGACCCTCTCGGGCGCGCAGGCGCGGATCGAGCGCTTCGTCACATCGGAAGGCGGCTCGATCACCGCGGAGCTGCCCATCATCGATGGGTTCTCGGCAACGTTGTCCCAGCGGGTCGCCGACGCGATCGGCGCAGATCCGTCGGTGGTCTCGATCTCCCCCGACGTCGCGCTCGCGCCGCAGGCGTCGTCGTACGACCCCGGCACCGACACGAATTCCATGGCCTCGACCACGAAGTATTCGGGAGCGACGGCCTGGTGGCGCGCCGGATACACCGGGGACGGCGTCGACGTCGCGCTGATCGATACGGGCGTCGCTCCGGTCACGGGTCTGGATGGGAACAACAAGGTCATCTACGGGCCGGACCTCTCGATCGAGTCGCAGTCCTCGGCCCTGACGAACCTGGACACGTACGGGCACGGAACGTTCATGGCCGGGCTGATCGCAGGGAACGATCCCACCCTGACGGCACCGTACGACCAATCCCCTCCGAGCGCGTATCGCGGGATGGCTCCCGACGCCCGGATCGTCAGCCTGAAGGTCGGAACCGCGGACGGCGGGACCGACGTCTCCCAGGTGATCGCCGCCATCGACTGGGTCGTCCAACATGCGAACGATCCCGGCATGAACATCCGGGTGCTGAACCTGTCCTACGGCACCAACAGCGTGCAGCCGTACACGGTGGACCCGCTCGCTTACGCCGCCGAGGTGGCATGGAAGCAGGGCATCGTGGTCGTCGCGGCCGGCGGGAACTACGGGTTCCAGAGCCACATGAACACGACGCCCGCCCTCGCGGACCCTGCCTTCGACCCGTACGTCCTCGCCATCGGTACGTCGGACTCGAACGGAACGAACACGCTCGCCGACGACACCGTGCCGGCGTTCTCCCCCTGGCCCAAGCGTGGGGCGACGCGTGGGGTGGACATGGTCGCTCCCGGGATGCATCTCCAAGGACTGCGCGTCCCCAGCTCCTACATCGACACCACTCATCCCGAGGGTCAGATCGACACGCGCTACTTCCGCGGCAGCGGTACGTCCCAATCCGCCGCGATCGTCTCGGGCGCGGCGGCGCTCGTTCTGGAGAAGTATCCGAACGCAACGCCGGATCAGGTCAAGGAACTGCTCAGCGACTCCGGCTACCCGATCATCGGCAAGGCTCAGCAGATCGGCGGAGGGGAGCTCCAGCTCGCATCCGCGCTGACGGCGCCGCTGCCGACCTACGCGACGCAACGCTGGTTGCCCTCCACGGGCGCCGGGTCCCTGGAAGCCGCTCGTGGATCGGATCACATCTCCATGGACGGCGTGCCGCTGACGGGAGAGCAGGACATCATGGGATCTCCGTTCGATGCTCCGGCGATGGCCATCTTGGAAGCCCAGGGCAAGTCGTGGTCGGGTGGGATCTGGAACGGGAAGTCGTGGTCCGGGAACTCCTGGTCGGGGAACTCGTGGAGCGGCCTGTCCTGGTCGGGCATCTCCTGGAGCGGCCTGTCCTGGTCGGGGAACTCGTGGAGCGGCCTGTCCTGGTCGGGGAACTCGTGGAGCGGCCTGTCGTGGTCGGGCCTCTCCTGGTCCGGGAACTCGTGGTCCGGGAACTCCTGGTCGGGCCTCTCGTGGAGCGGCTCGTCCTGGCTGGGCATCTCGTTGGGCGTCCTTCCGCTCAGCGGCTTGACGCTAAGCGGCACGTCGTCCAGCGGTTCGAATACGCAGGTCGGGGCGTGGTCGTGATGTTGCGGCGCGTCGTCCGATCGCTCGCGAAGGGGTGGCAGCGCCGATCCGCGACCTTGCTGGCTCCGCGCGACCGCTGGGACACCGGCACCTTGCTCGCTCGGTCGTGGGGTTAGCGGATCCGCGAGGGAGCGGTCGGTAGACTCGGAACCTCCGAGACCCAGGGAGCGGCCGGAGCGTGCCCATCGTCGTGATGAAGTTCGGTGGCACGTCCGTGGGGTCCGTGGAGCGGATCCAGGCGGTCGCGGACCGCGTCGTGCGCGCCCGAGAGGGCGGCGACGACGTCATCGTGGTGGTGTCGGCGATGGGCGACACCACCGACGACCTCACCGCGATGGCGCTGGAGATCGCCGACGTTCCCGACCCCCGTGAGATGGACATGCTGCTCACGGCCGGCGAACGGATCGCGATGTCGCTGCTTGGGATCGCCCTCAACGCCCGTGGCTGCCGGGCCGCCAGCTACACCGGTTCGCAGGCCGGGATCATCACCGACACCCAGCACGGCAAGGCCAAGATCGTCGAGATCAGGCCGAAGCGGGTCGTCGAGGCGCTCGAGGCGGGCAACGTCGTCGTGCTGGCGGGCTTCCAGGGCCTCTCGACCCGGTACGAGATCACGACGCTCGGGCGTGGGGCGTCCGATCTGACGGCGGTCGCGATGGCGGGCGCCGTGGGCGCGGACGTCTGCGAGATCTATACGGACGTGGACGGCGTGTACACGGCGGACCCGCGGATCGTGCCGGACGCTCGCAGGATCGACACGATCAGTCCCGACGAGATGCTCGAGCTGGCGGCCTCCGGTGCGAAGGTGCTGCAGTCGCGTTCGGTCGAGATGGCGCGACGTCATGGGGTCCAGCTCCACGTTCGCCCTTCGTTCGGCGACGCACCGGGTACGTGGGTACGGGAGGATGGGGGTCCGATGGAAGGCGTGATGATCTCCGGCGCAGCCCTCGACACCGACGAGGCCAAGGTCACGATCGACGCCGTGCCCGACCGGCCGGGCGTCGCGGCCTCGATCTTCAAGGCGATCGCGGCCGAGGCGATCAGCGTCGACATGATCGTGCAGAACGTCTCCCGCGACGGGACGACCGACATGTCGTTCACGGCTCCGCTCGCCGATCTGCCCCGGCTCGAGGGCGTGTTGGACGCGCTCGCGCGCGATATCGGCGCGGACGGGTTCAGCGTGGATGCCGGGATCGCGAAGCTGTCCCTGGTGGGCGCGGGGATGAAGAGCCATCCGGGCGTCGCCGCCGACATGTTCGACGTCCTCGCGGGCGAGGGGATCAACATCGAGATGATCTCGACCTCGCCGATCCGCATCTCGTGCGTGATCCGCAAGGACCTCGCCGAGCGGGCGCTCCGCGCGGTCCACGAGCGGTTCGGGCTGGCTGGGGGAGACGGCTCGTGAGGGTGGCGGTGATCGGCGCCACCGGCGCGGTGGGGCGGGAGATGACCCGGATCCTCGAGGACCGGGCGTTCCCCGTCGACGGGTTCGTTCCGCTCGCCTCGGCCCGGAGCGACGGGCTCCCGGTGACCTTCGGGAGCACGGAGCATCGGGTCCGCGAGCTCACCGTCCAGGCGTGCCGGGGGGTGGACGTCGCGTTCGTCTCGGCCGGGGCGGGCACCGCGCGGCGGTTCCTGCCGGAGATCGCCGCGAACGGAACCCTGTGCATCGATAACTCGAGCGCGTTCCGGATGGAGCCCGAGGTGCCACTCGTGATCCCCGCGGTCAACCCGGAGGTGCTCGAAGGATGGCCGAAGCCGGGGATCATCTCCGTGCCGAACTGCACCACGATCACCGCGATGCTCGCAGTGGCGCCCCTGCACCGAGCCGCGGGATGCACGTCCCTCGTGCTGTCCTCGTATCAGGCCGTGAGCGGCGCCGGGCACAAGGCGATCGCCGAGCTGCTGGAGCAGGTGGAGAAGCTCCGCGGTGACGAAGACGCCCTGGCCCACCCCGACGTTCCGACGTTGCCGACCGGGCCCGTGATGGGCCGGACGATCGCCTACAACGTGATCCCCAGGATCGGCGCCTTCCAGGCAGATGGATACACCGGCGAGGAGGCGAAGATGATGGCCGAGCCGCGGAAGATCCTCTCGGCGCCCGACCTGCCGGTGGTCGCGACCTCCGTCCGCGTCCCCGTGCTGGTCGGGCACGCCGTTTCGATCCTCGCCGAGTTCGCTCGTCCGGTCACGGCCGACGAAGCGCGGGACCTGCTGCGGAGCGCGCCCGGGGTCGAGGTCTGGGACGACCCGGCCGGCGACGTCTTCCCCACCTCGATCGACGCGGCCGGCGGCGATGTGGCGCTCGCGGGCAGGATCCGGCAGGTGCCCGGGCGCGACGATGCGCTGGTCCTGTTCAGCTGCGCGGACAACCTCCGTGCGGGCGCCGCCCTCGACGCCGTCCAGATCGCCGAGCACCTGTATAAGTAGGGGCATGCCGAACCGGTACGAACGTCGAATCCGACGCACCAGGATCGTCGCCATGGTGGTCGTTCTGGGCATGGTCGTGGTGCTCGCGGCGGTCCTCATCGCGGCGAACGGGCAGTGACGGCGATGATCAACTGCGTCTTCTGTTCGATCGCGGCCGAGGAGGCTCCCTCGTACAAGGTCGCGGAGTCCGACCGAGCGGTCGCGTTCCTGGACATCAACCCCGCGTCCGACGGTCACACGTTGGTGATCCCGAAGGCCCACGCCGATGACATCTGGGACCTCGATCCGGAGGACGGGCGGGCGGTCTGGACGTTGTCGCAGGAGGTCGCGGCTCTGCTGAGCGAGCGGCTCGACTTGGACGGGATGACGATCTTCCAAGCGAACCGGAAGTCCGGATGGCAGCACGTCTTCCACTTCCATCTCCACTTGGTGCCCAGGTGGACCGACGACGGGCTCCGGAAGCCGTGGGATATGACGCCCGGTGACCCTGCGCACCTCGCTGAGATCGCCGAGAAACTGAGCCCCTAACCAACTCTCGCGGTCGTCTCCCTTGAGGGTGTTGCACCGAACGGTATATCGTGCTGGCCCTACCCACCGGACAACGACAACCGAGGCCGGCTTCCTCATGCGCCACACGACGGCTGAGATCGAGCGTCCCGCCCCTCGGATGGAACGGCTGCGGTCACTCACCGCCGGCGTCGGACGTCCCCCCTTCCTCTCGAGGCCCATCGCGCAGGATGCGCTGCTGGCAGGCCTCCTGACCGCGACCTCGCTCGTCGGCGTGCTCGTCCACCTGCATGTCGATCTGCCGGAGGGTGGAGAGGAAGCCACGGTGCGGAGCCTCGATGCCCTCGGCCTCCTGCTCATCCTCCTTCAGACCGTGCCGCTTACCTGGCGGCGGCGGGCCCCGATCCCCGTCCTCGCGGTGACGATGTCGGCGCTGTTCGCGTACTCCGTCATCGGATACTTCACGTCCTTCGCCGCTCTGGGGTTCCTGGTCGCCCTGTACACGGCCGCGGCCTATCGAGAGCGATCGGTTTCGATCCCCGCTGGGCTCGCGGCGGCCATCGTGGTCATCCTCGTGTACCTGATGCAGAAGGAGCCCGTCGAGCCGGACGCGATCTTGGCCGAGTGCCTGTTCGTCGGAGCGGCCTGGTTCCTGGGCGATGGTCTCCGGATCCGACGCGGACAGGTATTGATGTTGGAGGATCGAGCGAGTCGCTTGGAGCGGGACCGCGAGGAGCGCGCCGAACGTGCGGTCGCGGACGAACGGCGAGTCATCGCCCGGGAGCTGCACGACGTGGTCGCGCACAACGTGAGCGTCATCGTCGCCCAGGCCGGGGCGGCGCAACGGATCTCCGCCGCGCAACCCCGGGAGGCTCTGGCGGCGCTCGGGAGCATCGAGCACACCGGACGAGAAGCGCTGGTCGAGATGCGGCGTCTCATGGGGCTGCTCCGGCCCGACGCCGAGCGGGTGACGAGGCGGACCCCGCAACCGGGCTTGGATGAGCTCGAGACGCTCGTGGAGCAGGTGCGCGAGGCAGGCGTCCCGGTCGTGCTCACCATCGAGGGGGTACGCCGTCCGCTCCCCGTCGGATTGGATCTGTCGGCGTACCGGATCGTGCAAGAGGGGCTGACGAACGTCTTGAAACATTCCCTTCCCTCGCGGGTGGATGTGGTCGTGCGGTACCTGCCGCGATCTCTGGAGCTGATGATCACGGATGACGGAATGAACCTCCACGAGGAGCAGGCTGAGCAGATCGATGGCGTGGACGACGCCCAAGCTCCCCGGATCCGGTATGGACACCTGGGGATGCGCGAGCGTGTTGCACTCTTCGGCGGCGAGCTCAGCGCGGGGCCGGTGTCCGGCGGAGGGTATCGCGTGTCGGCCACGCTTCCGACCGACGAGGAGTTGCCGTGACGATCCGCGTCCTCGTTGCCGACGATCAGCCGCTCATGCGTGCCGCGTTCGAGATGACGCTGCGGACCGAGGAGGACATCGAGCTGGTGGGAGAGGCATCCGATGGACTCGATGTCGTCGAGCAAGCCCGTCGCCTCCGGCCTGACGTCATCCTGATGGATGTGCGGATGCCCGGCTTGGACGGCGTCGAGGCGACGAGGATCTTGGCCGCCGAAGACAGGACGACGAAGATCTTGATCCTCACGACCTTCGATATCGATGAGTACGTGATCGAGGCGATCCGGGCCGGAGCGAGCGGCTTCCTGCTGAAGGACGTTCGACCGAGCGAGCTGATCGAAGCGATCCGGATCCTCGCACGGGGCGATGCCCTCCTCGCGCCGTCGGTGACGCGACGACTCCTGGAGTCGATCGCCCCGTCGCTGCCGGCGCTCCGGCCGGTCAAGACGGGCTTGCTCGACGCGCTGACCCCCACCGAGCGCAAGGTGCTCGCGCTCGTCGGCCGGGGTGCCTCGAACCACGAGATCGCCGCCGAGCTCTTCGTTGCAGACACCACGGTGCGCACGCACATCCGCCACATCCTCGAGAAGCTCGCGCTCCGCGACCGTGTGCAGGCGGTCGTGCTCGCGTACGACACCGGGCTCGTCCAGCCGCACGCTAGTTAAGCGTTGAAGAGTCTCGTCTCCGGAGACGACGCCTGTTTCGTCGTTGGAGATGACGACGGACGCCGTTCGACACTCCTACCGTTGCACCCCACGTCGCGGAGGGTGACATGCGGTGGCTCATCGGGTCCAGCCTGAGGCTTCGCCGCGTCGTCGTCGTCGTGGCAGCGGGCGTCATCGTCCTCGGCGTCGCTCAACTCTGGCACGCCTCCGTCGATACCCTTCCCGAGTTCGGCCCGCCCACGGTGCAGGTGCAGACCGAGGCTCTCGGGCTCTCCGCTCCGGAGGTCGAGCAGCTGATCACCGTCCCGTTGGAGCAGGACCTGCTGGCGGGCGTTCCGTGGCTCGACACGATGCGCTCAGCATCGATCCCCGGCCTCTCGTCGATCGAGCTGATCTTCGATCCGGGAACCGACCTCCTTCGCGCACGGCAGGTCGTGCAGGAGCGGCTGACGCAGGCAGCGGGATTGCCGAACGTCTCGGCGACGCCGCACATGCTCCAGCCGCTCTCGTCCACCAGCAGGATCATGATGATCCGGCTCTCTTCGGCGACCGTGTCACCGATCGAGATGTCGGTCCTCGCGCGATGGACCATCCGGCCGAAGCTCTTGGGCGTCCAGGGCGTCGCGAACGTCTCCATCTGGGGTCAGCGAGAGCGGCAGCTGCAGGTGCAGGTCGATCCCGACCGATTGGCGACGTACGGGCTGTCGCTCGACCACATCATCGAAACGAGTGGGAACGCGCTCTGGGCGTCGCCGCTCACGTTCCTCGAGGCTTCCACGCCCGGTACCGGAGGCTTCATCGACACGGCGAACCAACGGCTGGGTATCCAGCATCTTCAGCCCATCACGACCGCGAGCGATCTGGCCAAGGTGCCGATCGATCGAGCGAGCGGCGGGACGCTGCGTCTCGGCGATGTCGCCGACGTGGTCGAGGACCATCAACCCCTCATCGGCGACGCAATCTTCACCGATGGTGACCCGGGGCTCCTGCTGATCGTCGAGAAGTTCCCCGGAGCGAACACCCTCGACGTGACGCACGACGTCGAGTCGGCGCTCGATGCGCTCCGGCCGGGCCTTTCAGGGGTGGCGCTCGACCCGACGGTCTACCGGCCGGCGGGCTACATGGAGCGGAGTGCAGCCAACCTGGGCATCGCCCTCGTGATCTCCCTCGTGCTCGTGATCGTTGCCCTCGGCGTGATCCTGCTGGGGTGGCGCAGCGCCGTCGTCGGCCTCGCGGCGATCCTCTCGTCGTTCTCGGTCGCTCTGCTCGTCCTGTTCCTCCGAGGAACGACGATCAACACGATGGTGCTGGCCGGTCTCGTGATGGCCCTCGCCGTCGTGATCGACGATGCCGTGATCAACCTCGACAACGCTGCCCGTCGTCTGCACCGACAACGGTTGAACGGTGTCGAGCCGACGGCAACGACGGTCGTCATCGAGGCGTCGCTGGAGATGCGGAGCGCAGCTCTGTACGCAACTTTGATCACGCTGGCGGCCGTCGTTCCACTCCTCTTCCTGCAGGGTGAGGCGACGCCCTTCATCCCGCCGGTCGCTCTCTCATTCGTGTTGGCGCTCCTGGCCTCCATGATCGTCGCCTTGACCGTCACGCCGGCGCTTAGCCTGCTCCTGCTCCGAGGGTCGCCGCTTGAGCGTCGTGGGTCCTCCGTCGCGGCCTGGGTCCAGCGCGGGTTCGGGCGACTATCCGTGGGGGCGAGCCGCTCGCCGCGTCGCACCTACGTCGGGGCGGGCGCGGTCGTCCTTGCGGGTCTCATCGCCATCCCCTTCCTCGGATCGTCGGCGCTCCCAGCGTTCCAGGACGGGAACGTGTTGATCGACCTGCACGCCGTGCCGGGCACCTCGCTTCCCGAGATGGATCGGATCACCGATCGCGTGGGCCAGGAGTTGCTATCCCTCCCCGGTGTGCTCGATGTCGGGGCGCATATCGGCCGGGCGATCACCTCAGACCAGGTGGTCGGCGTCGACGCCGCGCAGCTCTGGGTGAGCGTCGGCCCCGACGCCGACTACGACGCGACCGTGGACTCGATCCGATCGGTCGTCGAGGGGTACCCGGGGATCGAGCACATCGTTCGGACCTACTCCGACCAGCGGATCGGCGCCGTGCTCCCCCCACCAGGCAGCCCGATCGTGGTTCGTCTCTATGGACAGGACCTCCAGGTGCTCCGGATGAAAGCGGACGAGGTGAGGGGCGAGATCGCGGGGATCGACGGCATCGCTCACCCGAGCGTGGAGCTGCAACCACAACAACCCACCGTGAACGTGAGCGTCGACCTGCGTGCGGCCGAGCGGTACGGCGTCGTTCCGGGCGACGTGCGCCGTGCCGCGGCCACCTTGCTTTCCGGGATCGGCGTCGGCAGCCTCTTCGAGCAGCAGAAGGTGTTCGACGTCGTGGTGTGGGGAACGCCCGACACGCGCAACAGCTTGAACAGCGTCCAGGACCTCTTGATCGACACCCGCAGTGGTGGCCACGTGCGCCTCGGGAAGGTGGCGGACGTGGCGATCGCCTCGACGCCGACCGTGATCCGGCATCAGGACATCTCGAGGAGCCTCGACGTCACGGCCGACGTTGACGGCCGTGACGTCGGTGCGGTGGCCGAGGATGTCCGGAACGCTATCGGTCAGATCGCGTTCCCGCTCGAGTACCACGCCGAGCTCGTCGGGGACTTCGCGGAGCGACAGGCGGCCGACCGACGCGCGGTCGCAGTCGCGATCGCCGCCGCGATCGGCATCTTCCTGCTGTTGCAGGCGGCCCTCGGGAGCTGGCGACTCGCCGCGGTGTCGTTCTTCGTGTTGCCCCTCGCGATGGTGGGCTGCGTGCTCGCCCTGGCCGTGGCGGGGCTCGACGTTTCACTCGGATCCGCGGCGGGGTTCGTCACGGTCCTCGCGATCAGCATGCGGACCGGCATCACGCTGCTGCGCCACTACCAGCATCTCGAGCGGGACGAAGGCGTCGCCTTCGGGGAGGCGCTGATCCAACGCGGTTCGCGCGAGCGATGCATCCCGATCGTGGCGACCGCGGTCGCGTCCGGCCTCGCCCTCCTGCCGTTCGCCCTCTCGGGCAGCGTGGCGGGCCAGGAGATCACGCATCCGATGGCGATCACGATCATCGGCGGCCTGATCACGTCGACCGTGCTGGTCCTCTTCGTCCTTCCGAGCCTGTACCTGCGATACGGGTCGACGCCGGCCGGCGAGCCCTCGCCGACCGCGGTCGTCGTCGTCCCGGAGATCGAGCGCGTGTCGGAGAGCTGAGCGAGAGGAGGAGAGATGGGGTTGCGACTAGGAGGGATCATCGCGGCGCTCATCGTCGTGGCGCTCGCGCTCACCGGGTGTTCAGACACGTCGGCGAAGGATGAGGGCGGCTCGAGCGATGTAGCCACGGTCGAACCGATCGAAGGCAGCGACGTCGCTCGGGTGACGTTGTCCGAGGACGCTGCACGGAGGCTCGACATCACCACCGCGCCGATCGCGGCGCTGGGCGGCGGCACGGCACGGACCGCGATGCCCTACGCGGCCGTGTTGTACGACCCCAACGGCGACACGTGGGCGTACACGAACCCCGAGCCTCTGGTGTTCGTCCGCTCGCCGATCACCGTGGTCACCATCGAAGGGAACCGGGCCGTCCTGTCCGCCGGTCCCGCGGCCGGCACCCAGGTGGTGACGGTGGGAGCGGCCGAGCTGCTCGGCACCGAGTACGAGGTCGGAGAGGAGTGAGCGCGGGCGCGCGCGGCCGGCCATGTTGCGTTGGATCGTCGGGTCGAGCCTGAAGTTCCGCTACCTCGTCGTCGCGTTGGCGGGCGCGATGATGTTCTTCGGCGTGGGCCAGCTCGAGGCCATGCCGGTCGACGTCTTCCCGGAGTTCGCACCTCCCCGCGTCGAGATCCAGACATCCTGCCTGGGGTTGTCGGCCGCCGAGGTCGAATCCCTCGTCACGATCCCGCTCGAGCAGTCCCTGAACGGGATCCCCGAGCTCGACACGATCCGTTCGAAGTCGGTGCCGCAGCTGTCGTCGATCGAGCTGTTCTTCCGTCCGGGGACGGACATCCTGGAAGCCCGACAGCTCGTCACGGAGCGGATGGCGTCGGTCGTGCGCACGATCCCCACCTGGGCGAGCCCACCCGTGATGATGCCGCCCGTCTCCACGACCGGGCGAGTGATGGAGGTGGGTCTGTCCTCGGACACGATCAATCTCCGGGACATGTCGATGATCGCCTACTGGACGATCAGGGCTCGGCTGCTTCGGGTCCCCGGCGTGGCCAACGTGGCCATCTGGGGCGAGCGGATCAAGATGCCTCAGGTTCGCGTGATCCCGGATCGTCTGACGAAGTACGACCTCACCCTCGACCAGGTGATGACGACCACCGCCGACGCCGTGGATTCCGGGATCCTCCGGTTCTCGAACGGAGCCGTGATCGGCAGGGGCGGCTTCGTCGACACGCCGACCCAGCGGCTCCAGGTGCAACACACGCTGCCGGTCCTCACGCCGGAGGACCTGGCGCGCGTGTCGGTCGCGCGTCGACACGGCACGACGATCACCCTCGGTGACATCGCCGTCGTGAAGGAAGGGACGTTGCCGTTGATCGGCGACGCTGTGATCAACGACGGGCCGGGGCTGATGCTCGTTGTGGAGAAGTTCCCGTGGGCGAACACGCTCGAGTTGACGCGCGGCGTCGAGGATGCCTTGACCGAACTCCAACCCGGACTCCCGGGCCTGGAGATGGACCCCACGATCTTCCAGGCGGCGGACTTCATCGATCTCGCGATCCACAACCTCACCCGCGCGCTGATCATCGGCTCGCTCCTGGTCCTCCTCGTCATCGGCCTGTTCCTCTTCGAATGGCGCACGGCGCTGATCAGCCTGATCGCGATCCCGCTGTCGTTGTTGACGGCCGCCCTGGTGCTCGATCGGCGCGGCGCCACGATCAACACGATGGTGTTGACGGGAATGGTGATCGCCGTCGGTGTGGTCGTCGACGACGCGATCATCGACATCGAGAACATCGTTCGTCGTCTGCGGATCGCTCGCAAGGAAGGAACCACGCTCTCTACGGCGAACGTCATCTTGGACGCGTCGCTCGAGGTGCGGAGCGCCATCATCTACGCCACGCTGATCGACGTCGCGACCCTGCTTCCGATCTTCTTCGTGCAAGGTCTCACCGGGGCGCTGTTCGCGCCCCTGGCGCTGTCCTACGGACTCGCGGTGCTCGCGTCGATGCTCGTCGCGCTAACCGTCACGCCTGCGCTCGGGTTGATCCTGCTGGGGAACGCCCCGATCGAACGACGCGAGTCGCCGCTGGTTCGATGGCTCCAACCCCTCTATCAACGTGTCCTGACGCCCGTCCTTCGCGCGCCGCTGCGTGTCGCAAGCGTCGGGATCGTGATCTTCCTCGCCGGGCTGTTCGTCGTGCCGCACCTCGGTGAGGCATTGCTCCCGGAGTTCAAGGAGCGGGACTTCCTGATGCACTGGATCTCGAAGCCGGGGACCTCGCTCCCGGAGGAGCGGCGGATCGTCACCGCGGCGGGTCGGGACCTCCGGTCGATCCCTGGCGTGCAGACGTTCGGGTCCCATATCGGACAGGCGCTCTTGGCCGAGGAGATCGTCGGCGCGAATTTCGGTGAGAACTGGATCACCGTCGATCCCGCCGCCGACTACGACGAGACGCTCGCCAAGATCCAGGAGGTGGTGGACGGCTACCCGGGTCTGTATCACGACGTACTGACCTACTTCAACGAACGGGTCGACGAGGTCCTCGCTGGATCCACGGAGCCCATCGTCGTGAGGATCTTCGGCCAGGATCTGAAGGAGCTCCGGAGCCGGGCGCATGAGGTCCGGAACCTGCTCTCCGACATCCCGGGGATCACCGAGGAGCACGTCAGCTTCCAAGAAGACGTGCCGCAGGTTGAGATCAGGGTCAACCTTGGAGCCGCCCAGCGCTTCGGGATCAAACCGGGAGATGTCAGGCGCGCCGCGGCCACCTTGGTTTCCGGCGAGGAGGTCGGGGACATCTTCCGAGGCGGCAGGGCCTACGACGTCAACGTCTGGAGCACCCCGCAGAACCGCGACAGCGTCTCCGACATCGGCCGCTTACTCCTGGACACCCCCGGTGGGGGCCGCGTCCGGTTGGCTCAGGTGGCGGACGTCCGGGTGCGGCCGACGCCGAACGCGATCGAACGCGAGGCCGACTCGCGGCGGATCGACGTCGAAGCCAACGTGGAGGGCCGTGACCTGGGTTCCGTGGTGAACGATGTCGAGGAAGCGGTCAAGGGCGTCGGCTTCCCGCTCGGGTATCACGCGGAGCTGCTGGGTGAATACGCCGAGCGGCAAACCGCCCAGAGCCGCCTGCTGCTGTTGGCGCTCGCGGCCGGTGCGGCCGTCTTCCTCCTGTTGCGGGTCGCGCTCCACACCTGGCGGCTGGCGTGGCTCGCGTTCCTCGACCTCCCGATCGCGTTGGCGGGCGGGGTGATCGCCACCTACCTGGCCGGCGGCACGATCTCGCTCGGCTCGCTGGTGGGCTTCTTCACGGTGCTGGGGATCGCTGCGCGTACCGGGATCATGATGATCAACCACTTCCAGCACCTCGAACGATCCGAGGGTGAAACCTTCGGCCCGTCGCTCGTGCTCCGGGGGGCACGTGAACGGTTGTCTCCCATCATGATGACGGCCCTCGCAACCGGTCTGGCCGTGATCCCCTTGGCGATCGCCGGCGATCTCCCCGGTCACGAGATCGAGCATCCGATGGCCGTCGTCATCGTCGGCGGTCTGGTCACGTCGACGTTCCGCAACCTGTTCATCGTTCCTGCCCTGTACCTGCGGTGGGGCCGTGGCCTGCCCGTTCCGGTTCGCCCGAACGGGGTCGCCTGATGAGAGAGGGGATGGAGATGCGGCCTATCCGGATGACCTGCGTCGTCGCGGTGGTGCTCATCCTGGGGCTCCCGGCCTGTGGCGAGCGGGGTCACACGGCGGCTACCAGCAGCGGGTCTCCATCGCACCGCCCGATCTCCGCGGCCGATTTCGATCCGGCCCGCTTCGGCGACTCGACGGTCGTGGACAACCGTTGGTTCCCCCTGGAGCCGGGGACGCAGATGGTATGGGAGGGTCACGCGTTGGACAACGAGGACGAGATCTCACGACGCGTGGTGTCCACGGTCACCGACCTCACGAAGCTCATCGACGGCGTCCGCGTGGTCGTCGTCTGGGAGCTCGACTACACCGACGGCTCGCTGGAAGAGTCAGAGCTCGCCTTCTTCGCCCAGGATTCCGACGGGAACGTGTGGCGCTTCGGCGAGTACCCGGAGGAATACGAGGGGGACAAGATCGTCAAGACCCCGCTCTGGCTCGCGGGTCTCGAGGGCGCGAGGGCGGGGGTTGCGATGGTGGCGGATCCGCAGCTCGGCACGCCGAGCTATGCGCAGGGCTGGGGCCCTCAGGTCGGTTGGAACGACCGGGCGGAGACGTATCGGGTGGGCCAAGAGACCTGCGTCCCCGTCGACTGCTACCGCCAGGTTCTCGTCATGCGCGAGTTCAGCCGCACCGAACCGGGCGCGTTCCAACTCAAGTACTACGCAGCGGATGTGGGGAACGTCCGTGTCGGGTGGGGAGGCGCGAACGAGGAAGAGCGCGAGGTGCTGGTGTTGACCGACATCGTTCATCTCACCCCGGATGCGCTTGCCGAAGTTCGACAGAAGGCCCTGGAGCAGGAACAGCGTGGCTACAACATCAGGCCCGACGTCTACGGCCTGACGACGCCTTCGGAACGTCGCGTCTGAGGTCCCGAGTTCGACGGCGACGGCTACGGGTGCGCGGCGGGCTTGCCGCCGCCGTGTTCGATCGGCGCCGTCGGAACCGTAGCGGCGTTCCCAGAGCCCGCCGAGCTGCGGCCTCCGCTCTTCACGTCCGCCTTCGCGGTCCCGTGTGTGCTCTTGCCGTTGCTGGCCGCGTCCGCCCTGCCGGTCCCACCGACCGAGGGGGTGTGGGATGACCGCGCACCGCCGTTCCGCTGGTGGCCATGTTGACCGGCCTGGCGGCCATGTTGACCGGCCTGGCGGCCATGTTGACCGGCCTGGCGGCCATGTTGACCGGCCTGGCTCTTCCCACCGCTCGCCGCCGTTGAGATCTCGGCTCCCTTGGCAACGCCGATCGAGCTGGTCGTCGTGGCGATGTTCGAGATCTCCTGACCGGTGCTCGCCGGGTGATCCTCGTTCCCCGGGACCGAGATCCCGACCTTGTGGAGCACGCGGGACACCGCGTGTTGGGCGGGATCCGGAAGCGCGTTCGCCGCGGCGAGCCCGGGGATCCCAAGCAGTGCTCCGGTCACGATGAGTCCTGCCAGCGCGCGGCGGTGCCGAGTGGGGCTGCCGCCCGCCCCTCCGCCGGGGGGTGAGCGAAGGCTCATCACCTCGCGGGCGGCAGCCACAAGCTCGGCTTCGCGCGAAAGATGCTCACTACGGGGGAGTGAGCCGGCCGCCTGCAGGATCCGCGCGACCCCTGCGTAGCCCGGGGGCGCATCGTCGGGGTGGATGCGCCCTGCGAGCAAACGATCCGTGGTGTCCTCGTCGATCGTCCCGATCGGCATCTCGTAAGGAAGATCGTCCCAGCCGCTCACCGCGTTACACCCTGGCCTTCCAGAACCATGGCCAAGCGGCGGAGCGCGCGGTGCTGCAGCACGCGAACCGTTCCCCGTCGTTTCCCCATGATCGCGGCGACCTCATCGACGCCGAGCTCTCCGATCACGCGGAGGATCACCACCTCGGCCTGGTCCGATGACAGCGACGAGGTGATGAGGCGGATGGCCCAACCCGTCCCGAGGCGCGCCAGCGCTTCCTCTTCGACGTCTCCGGCCCCTCCCGCGCCGACGAGATCCTCGGGCTCGACCGGATCGGTTCGGCGGCGCGCCCGGCTCCGTTGGAGATCCAGGAGCCGTCGCCGAGCGATCGTGAACGCCCACGCGCGGAACGCCTGCTCATCGCCTTCGAACCGATGCAGGCCACGGGCGACATCGAGCCATGCATCCGCCGCCACGTCCTCGGCGTCGGTGGGCGTGACCGCGCCCACGTAGCAGACGAAACGAGGGTAGATCAGACGGAAGAGCCGCGCGAGGGCCTCTGCTTCGCCC
>Ga0307316_10000060_pt1 | contig 26533 bp, 33 predicted proteins | sample ER_DNA_356_FD_194504 | JGI IMG/M metagenome (GOLD analysis project Ga0307316, IMG submission 194504) | Bulk soil microbial communities from the East River watershed near Crested Butte, Colorado, United States - ER_DNA_356 | ecosystem: Environmental > Terrestrial > Soil > Floodplain | place... | reverse complement strand
TTGCCAGCTCGGTTGCGAACCGGACGATGCCGTTGTCCGTCCGGACAATGGCGTAGCCTCGTGCCAATGTTCTCTGTGGAGACAACGCCTGGAGTCGGCCGGCGAGGCCCTCGAGCTCCGCCCGCTTGCGCTCGACAAGCAGGGCCGGCGCCCTATTCAGGCGGTCGCGGTCCGTGGCGAGAGCACGGCGGGCCCGCTCGAGGGCGGCCCCGCCGCCGCGGGCGAGTGCGGCGCGGGCGGTGTCGAGGCGCTCACGGAGCTCGCGCTCGTCCGGAACGACAAGGCGCGCTGCCGCGGTCGGCGTCGACGCGCGGATATCGGCGGCGTGGTCGCAGAGCGGCGTGTCCTGCTCGTGGCCGACCGCCGAGACGACTGGGACGGAGCAGCCCGCCACCGCGCGGACGACGCGCTCGTCGCTGAAGGGGAGGAGGTCTTCGAAGCTCCCGCCTCCGCGGGTGAGGACGATCACGTCGACGCCGGGTGCGCGCGAGAGCGATTCAAGCGCGGCCGTGATCGCGGCTGGCGCCGCCTGCCCCTGGACATACGTCTGGGCGACGAGAACGTTCGCAGCCGGGAAGCGGCTCTGGACGGCAGTGACGAAGTCGCGCTTCGCAGCCGCCTCGTTCCCGGTCAGAAGGCCGATCCGCCCCGGCAGGAGTGGGAGCGGGCGCTTGCGCTCGGGCGCAAAGAGACCCTCGGCGGCGAGCTTCCGCTTCAGCCGCTCGAGACCGGCGAGGATGGCCCCGAGCCCGAGCGGCTCGATCGAGAGCGCGCGGAACTGAAAGACGCCGCGGGCCTCGTAGATCTCGGGGCGTCCGTAGACGTGCACGGTCATGCCGTCCGCGAGGTCCAAACGGAGGCCGTCGAAGCGCCCGCGCGGCATACTCACGGGCAGGCACGCGCCGTCCTGAGGATCCTTGAGCGTGAAGAAGACGCTCTGCCATCCCTCCTGACGGCGAAACTCGGTCACCTCGCCCTCGATCCAGAGAGTCGGCAGCCGGGCGATCCACGAAGCGACGCCGTGGTTGAACGCGGAGACGGTGTAGACCTTGCGGTCGCCGTAGACGAGTGGCTCGACCTTCACCGCTCGAATCTAGCTCAGCCGGGCGGGTGGAGAAGAAATCGGCGCGTTCTAGAGCAGGATCTGCGCTGCGACGTCAGGGATGCAGCCTCGCGGGCCGACGAGGTCGACGGCCTCATGAAGATCCGCGTCGCTCTGCGCGATGCGCTCGGCGAGCGGGAGTGGATAACCGGCCTCCATGAGCACGTGTAGGCGCCAGCTTTCTACCCTGCCGCGTTCGTCCAGCTCACGTTCGAGAGTCGTCAACGTGTCTTCCATTCCGCGTAGGTTCGGTCTCCTTAGGACGAACCCTCCCCCGAAAAGTCAGTTTCAACCGCGGTCCATGCTCCTCACCGAGGCGTTCGACTCGGCCTCGAGGGCGGCGTATCGCTCCTCCGCCGCGGCGAGCGTCTCCTCGAGGCGCGCGGAGAGGTGGCGAACGCGCTCCGCGGCGACGTTGTGCTGGGCCTCCGCCGAACGGGCGACGTCGTTGATCCGGCGCTGGAGCCTGTCCGCTGTCAGCCTCGCCATCTCCGCGATGCGGTCGGCGACGTCCTTCTCCGCCTGCCGCGCGAACTGCTCGATCGCCTTCTCGAGCTCGCGCGAAAGGCGCTCGGCGGCCTTCTCCCGCGAGTCCTTGATCTGCGCGTCGAACTGCTTCTCGGCGTACTCGGTCAACCTGGTCGCGGCCCGCTCGAGCGCACGGTCGAGCGCGGCGAGATGGCGCCGTTCCGCCTCCTCGAGCCCTGCCGCGATTCGGTTTCGGGCTTCGGTCTCGTCGCGCTCGAGCTGCTCACGCAGAGCCCGCTCGCGGGAACGAAGCCGCTCGCTCACCTCGTGCAGCGCGCGTCGCCGTTCGGCCGCGTGAATCTCGATGTCCGAGCGCCCTTCTTCGAGGAAGCCGGTGCCGAAGCGCTGCAGCTCTTCGCGGAGCTTGGCGAGGGCGAGCCTCTGCTCCTCGCTCGCCGTGTCGACGCGCTCGGCGTCGACTGCGAGCCGCGCTTCGTACGCGGAGACGGCTTCGCGCTGCTGCTGGCCGAGCTCCGCCAGGTTCCGCTCGAGAACGCGCTGTCCACGGTCGAGGTCGGCCGCCCACGCCATGAGCCGCTGTTCGAGACGCTCCTGGACCGAAGCGACGGTTTGCGTGAGCTCGACGCGAGCCCGCTCGGTCTGGCGCTCCACCGTGTCGCGACGCTCCTCGGCCATTCGACGCTCCTGCTCGCCGAGCTGGTGCCCGGTGTTCGCACGCTCGCGGGCTAACATCCGCTCGAGCTCGAGTATTCGAATGCGGGCTTCCTCCTCGGCGGAGGTGCGGATCTCCTCGCGGGCGGCATCCGTCAGCCGCTCGATCTCCTGCATCCGCTTGAGGCCGCGGTTCAGCGCCAGTAGGCCTGCTTCGGCGATCGCGGCTGCTGCCAGCCCGCCGGCGGCGAGGAGAAGCGCATCTGTATCGGTGAACGAGTCGACCAGATCGAGCCCCAAAGCGGCGATTGCGACCACGGCCGCTACCGAGAGCGCGAGCGTGATCGCGAGCAGCAGGCGCTCGCCGGCCTTCTGCTTGACGACGGCAAGCAGGGACAGGGCCACGACGGCGACGGCGGAAGCGAAGATAATCTCAAGGGCGAGCGCCATCGCCCCATCCTAGGCCTTAGAAGAAAAAGAGACGACCGCGGTGCGACCGCGCCGATGTGGTCGCCTGTGAAAAGCGCTTGAAAGTCGCCCGGGCGATCTGGCCGGCCAGAACGTCCGACGAAGCGCCTACTCCCTCCGGGCGATACGTCATGACGACGGCGACGAAAGAGCCGTTGCTCCAGTACACGAGCCCGCTGTCGTGGCGCGCAGTCGAGATCCAGCCAGCCTTGTGAAGAACCGAGATATCGGGCGCGTCGAGGTAGCGGTCGAGCTTGCCCGGGTCGCGGACGTGCGCGAGCGTCCAGAGTAGATAGCGCGCGTCGCTCGCTGTGAAGCGCCCAGGGAGCCCGAGCAATGGCCCATGCCCTCCGGCCCCTCGGTTCACCAGCTTGTGAATTCGAGCGAGATCCCAGGCCGTCGTGTACTTCCCGCTGCTGTAGTAGTAGGGCTGCGAGACGACGTTCAGAGGGATCGGCCTCGCGCTCGCCATGTCGATGATGTAGCCGCCGTTGATGTAGGTGTCGTCGAGGCCGAGGGCCCGCAACGTGGTCGTAACCTTCGCGCTCCCCGCGTAGGTCGATCCGCCGAGCCATACCTCGAGGTCGTTCGCCGCCCCGTTGTCCGAGTACACCAGCATGCGGTGAAAGAGGCGGCCGACGCGGCTGTCGGCGGCGGGTTTCCCCTTGATGACCCGCAGCACCTCGATCGCGATGCCCAACTTCAGGGTCGAGGCGGCCATGAACCGTGCCCGAGCGTTCCACGCCGCGCCCTTTCCGGTGCGGAGGTCCTGAACGAAGACCGACGTCGTGCCCGGGAATGCGTCCACGAGTGCACGGACTCGCCGTTGCAGTCCCGGGTCGAGCGACCCTTTGACCGCGCGGGGCCTCGCCGCCCGCGGCAGCCCGTAGACGGGGGCGACGCTCGACGATGCTTTGTTCCCCGCCGCATCCTTGGACGTCACGCGGATCGTCACGTCCCGGCTCGGGAGCGAGAGCGTTCGCCAGAAAGCACGTCCCTCCAGGTGGGCATGTCCTCTGTAGATGCCGTCCACGCGGATGCTGACGACGGTCGTGCCGGCCGCGACCCGGCCCCTCACTTTCCCGAAGGAAACCTCGCGCGGCGCCGGAGCGAAGATCGCCGGAGGCGCCGGCGCCGGCGCGGCCGGCGGTGCGAGGGCAAGCGTCACCACGCGCGCATCATCACCATCGCGGAAGCCAGAGCGATCACGGCCAGGGAGAGTATGCGCAGGGCCTCCTCGGCCGGGCCAATGAGCCGCTCGGCCGTCAGTTCCTCGGTCGTTCCGTCTCCTCGCTCGATCGTGCCGCGCACGCGGCTCACGCGCCGGCGCACGTCTCGCACCTGCGTCGAGAGGACGCGCTGGGCGACGCTGAGGGCAAAGGCGAAGACCGCGCCGGCAAAGGCAGCGGCGTCGAGCGAGCCGGAGACGGCAAAGAATCCCGTGAGCAGCGGAAACGCGCCCCAGGCGAGCGCGAACCAGAAGTCGTCGTGGAAGCGGCCGCCAAACGACTCGAGGTTGTACACGACTACGATGAAGGCCCCTGCCGCGACGAAGGCCGCGATCCACGGGTCGAACACGATTGCTCCGATGATGCCGATGGCGACCGCGCCGGCGATCGAGGCGGCCGCGAGGAACACGAGCACCCGCCGCGGGATCTGTGTCCGCAGCGGGCGACCGTTGAGCTCGTCGAGCGCATGCGCCCCGATCCCGACGGCGAGGAAAAACGCGGCCAGCGTGGGCAGGAACCGTGACCACGAGAACTCGGCCGTGAGCGCGGCGCCGATCGCGACGTAGCTCAGGTGCCAGGCCGTGTAGGGCGGATGGAGGAGGGTGATGTAGTCGCGCCATCCCCCCGAGCGCAGGGCGTAGAAGGCCGGGCGCGAGGTCTCAAGCGCCACGGGTTCCCCAGAGAACGAGCCCGCCGCCGAGGCTGAGGCGCCGCCCCTGCACGTCGCCGATGCCCGCCGCCTGCCAGGACGCGACCACGTCCTCGGCGGGATGGCGTTCCCAGAAGCCGCGGATGCTCGGGCCGAGAAAGCGCCCGACCTCGGCCCATCCCGGTGAGATCACGCGTCCCAGTGTGGGAAGGCCGGCGCGGACGTAGAGCTCCCAGGCCGGGCGCGCGAGGCCCGAGGGGACGTAGAAGTCGAGCATCGCGATCCGCCCGCCCGGGCGAAGGACGCGCGCCAGCTCCCGCATCTGGGCCGCGGGGTCGTCGACGTAACGGAGTAGATACGTGAACGTGAGCGAATCGAACGTGGCATCGGCGAAGGGAAGCGCTTCGGCGCGGCCCTCGCGCAGCTCGATCTGCTCGTCGCAGCCGGCAGCCACGACGCGCGCCCGTCCGGCCGCGAGCATCTCGGCGCTCTGGTCGACGCCGACGACACGGCAGCCGTACCGGCGCACGAGCTCGATCGAGACCGCGCCCGTCCCGCAGGCGACATCGAGGACCGTGTCGCCGGGCGAGGCTTTGATCCGCGAGGCGAGGAAGGCGCGCCAGCGGGGATCCTGGCCGAAGGAGAGCAGTCGCGCATAGCGGTCGTACGTCTCGCCGAGTGGGGCGAACAGCGCGCGGGCGGCGCGGTTGCGCTCGCTGAGCCTCTCGGTCACGGGTCTATTGTTGCGGCTGTGAGCCTCGAGGAGGAGATCGCTGCAGCTGCGGAGGCGGCGGCGGGTCACGCAGACGAGGGGGAGGAGCTCGAAGGCGTCATCCCGTCGGAGCCGGGTAGGGGCGCGCGCGTCTACCTGTGCGCGTTTCGCCGTGGCGAGGAGCAGACCTGGCTCGCGCTCGACGCCGGGCGCCGCCCTCTGGCGGACAGGGCGCTCGTTCGCGAGGCGGTTTCGATCGCCGCGATGTGCGAGCTCGCGGAAGAGAGCGCAGGTGGCGGCGATCTCGGAGACCTGCGGGCGCGGCTCGTCGAGCTTCGCCTCACTGAGGCCCCAGAGGGGATCGAGGAGGCGGAGATCGCTGCCGCTGACCTCCAAGAAGCGATTCAACCGCCGCCTCGGCTCGCCAGCGTCGGCTATCTCGACGCGATCGGCCTGGCCGCAGCACGCCTCGAGCAGACGCTCGGGCAGGTCGGCGGATCACCCTTCGCGGAGGCGATGAAGAGCGGCATGCCCGCGGCCGACGAGCTCGCGGCGGAGGTCATCCGCTCTTACAAGGGCCCGCTCGGCTAGCGCTGCTCGTAGCGGTAGACGTTCGTGTCGCGCTTCCGGAAGCCGAGCTTCTCGTAGAGGCTGTTGGCGGCCGCCCGCGAAGGGCGCGACGTGAGGTCGAGGGTGCGCACACCGGCGTCCGAGGCCAGGCGAATCGCCTCGGCGACGAGCTCCTCGCCGGCCCCCTGACCGCGGGCGGTCTCGTCGACCACCACGTCTTCGATCCATGCCCGTACGCCGGTCGGAGCCCGAAAGAGCGCAAGCGTGAGCGAGCCGATGATGGCTCCCTCGTCGTCGCGGGCGAGGAGGATCGTCGTCGTCGGAGAGGAGACGATGCCCTCGAGCTGCTCGCGGGTCGGAGGCTCCGCGGACGACGAGAGTTGCGGCACCAACCTGGCGAAGGCCGCGACGAGCTCCTCCGAGACCGTGGTCGCCTGGGTGACGGCCACTCCGGCTAGAGCGCTCCGCCGGCAGCCGGGGGCGCAGTCGGGTCGACCCCTGCGTCCCCGATCTGGTGGCGCGAGAGGTGGTCCTCGGCGAGCAGGAGGTTGTCGGCAGCACGTTCCACGACCGAAAGGAGTGCAGACATGCTTGCAACTTCCTCGCGTTGCTCCTTCAGGAACCAGTCCATGAACTGCGCGCCGACGAGGTCGGTCTCCTCGCGCGCGAGCGCGGCCAGCCGGACGATCTGTTCCGTGACGGTTTGTTCCTGCTGGAGCGCGAGGGTCACGGGCGCGACGGCATCGGGGAACTCGTTCTTCGGCGCGGTGACGGCCGGAATGCGGACGGTCTCGCCGGAGTCGAGGAGGTACTGGACGAGCATCATCGCGTGGTTTCGCTCTTCGAGCGCCTGTCGGTAGAAGTGCGCGGCCAGTTGCTGGAGCGTCTCCGAGTCGAAGTAGACGGCGATGGCCACGTACTGGTTCGAGGCGCCGAGCTCGTAGGCGATCTGCTCGTTCAACGCGTCAATGAAGCGGCTCTCGGACATCGGGGCGTACATTAAGGGTGATCGACGAAAGGAGCCCGATGGAGGGCGGATTTGGATTTCCGTTCGGGGGCGACCCGGACGAGCTCATGAGGGGGCTGCGCGACTTTGCGGAACGCCAGACCGAGGCGATGCAGGAGACGCAGCGCGAGCAGTTCGCCACGCTCACGTTGAACACCGCGGTCGAGCTGACCGGCGCGGCTCTGAAGCGCTTTCAGGTGAGCGGCTCTCCCGATGAGCAGGCGATCGCCTTGCGCGACGCCATGCGCGTGCTGTTCCCCGAGGCGGTCGCCCTGGTTTCGGCTGCGCGTCAAGGGTTCATGCGCGAGTCGGGCTGATGCTTCCCGAACCGGGGGCGCTGGCCGTCTTCATCGTCGCGGCCTTGGTGCTCCTCGTCGTTCCGGGCCCAGCCGTCCTCTATATCGTCGCCCAGAGCATCAGCCGCGGCCGGCTCGCCGGCATCGTCTCGATGCTCGGCATCCAGGTGGGCGGGCTCGTCCACATCGCGGCCGCGGCGGCCGGCCTTTCTGCGCTCCTCGTCCGCTCCGGGGTCGCCTTCAACATCGTCAAGTACGCCGGCGCCGCCTATCTCGTCTTCCTCGGTCTCCGGCGCCTCCTCGGGAGGGAGCAGCTGGACACGGTCGGTGCCCGGCCCGAGAAGAGCCTGCGGCGCCTCTTCGCGCAGGGCATCGTCGTCAACGTGCTCAACCCCAAGACCGCGCTGTTTTTCTTCTCGTTCCTGCCGCAGTTCGTGGACGTCGAGCAAGGTTCGGTCGCGCTGCAGATCGCGACGCTCGGCCTGATCTTCATCTTGCTCGCGACAGTGAGCGACGGCCTCTACGCCCTCGCAGCCGGGTCGGCGGCGGGCTGGCTCCGAGGGCGGCCGGGGTTTGTCCGCGGTGAGCGGTTTGCGACGGGTGGGGTGCTCGTGGGCCTCGGCGTCATAGCCGCATTTTCTGGTGCGAACAAGAGCCGCTGATGGGGCCACCCCGAACCACCACCCGCTTTCGAGCGTAGCGCTCTCCGACGCACTCGTGGTGCGCAGGATGTGCCGGATTAGAATCGCCGCCCTGTGACCATCCTCGACCGCGCGATCGTCCGTGCCCTGCCGGCCGTGCCGCGCCCCGTCGTCAAGCGCCTCTCCAGCCGGTACATCGCCGGGACGACCCTCGCCGATGCGAGCCGGGTCGTGGAGGCGCTGAACGCCGAGGGAAAAGACGCGACGCTCGACGTGCTCGGGGAAGAAGTCACCCTCCGCGAAGAAGCGACCGGGCTGCGCGACGCCTATCGCCGGGCGCTCGAGACAATCGCCGACGAAGGCCTGGGGTCGAACGTCAGCGTCAAGCTCACAGCGCTCGGCCTCAACCTCGACCCCGAGCTATGCCGCCTCAACCTCACGTCGCTCGTCGAGGAGGCTGAGCGAAACGACAACTTCGTCCGGATCGACATGGAGGACTCGTCGACCACGGACGACACGCTCGACCTCTACCGCCGGCTGAGGAGCGAGGGCCACGAGAAGCTTGGCGTCGTCCTCCAGGCCGCGCTCAAGCGCACGCTCTCTGACGTCGCCGCGCTCGCCGATCTGAGGCCGAGCGTCCGCGTCTGCAAGGGCATCTACATCGAGCCTCCCGAGATCGCGTACCGCGAGGACGAGACCATCCGGCTGAACTTCCTCGATGCGGTCGGGGCTCTCTTCGACGCGGGGAGCTACGTCGGCATTGCCACTCACGACGATTGGCTGATCGGAGAGGCGCTCGCGCTCATCGAGCAACGAGGCCTCGCTCGCGCCGACTACGAATTCCAGATGCTGCTCGGCGTGCGGCCGGAGCTTGGCGACGAGCTCGTGCGGGAGGGCCACCGACTCCGCATCTACGTCCCGTTCGGCAGGCGCTGGTACGAGTACTCGATCCGGCGCCTGCAGGAGAACCCCAAGCTCGCAGGCTACGTCGCACTCGACACGCTGAGGAGGTTGGGCCCGTGATCTGGGCGGAGGCAGATGGCTGCCGGGTCGTCGACACGGAGGGGCGGAGCTACATCGACCTTTCCGGCGGCTTCGGCGTCGCGGCGCTCGGCCATCGGAGCCCGGAGATCGACGCCGCGGTGCGCGCCCAGGCTGCCCGGTGCGTCCACGCCCTCGGCGACCTTGCCGAGGCCGACGTCTCGGCGGAGCTGCGCGCTCGGCTGGGCTCGGACGGTCGCGAGGTCATGCTCGGTGTCACCGGCGAAGACGCGGTCGAGATCGCTCTCCGGACGGCGCTGCTCGTCACCGGCCGACCCGGGATCGTCGCCTTCGAAGGCGCCTACCACGGGACCGGCCTGCTGGCGCTCGCGGCCACCGATTTCCAGCACTTCAGAGCCCCTTTCGCTTCCTGGCTTCCGGGGCCGGTGCATCGGAAGGCGTACGGGGAGGACCCAGGCCCGCTCCCCGACGACACCGCCTGCGTGATCGTCGAGCCCGTACAGGGGCGAGCCGGCGCGCGCGTCCCGCCCGACGGCTTCCTCGAGCACGTCCGCGAGCGCTGTAATGAAGCCGGAGCGCTGCTCGTCGCCGACGAGATCTACACGGGCCTGGGGCGTACAGGCGCCCTCTGGCGGAGCGGAAACCTCGCCGACCTGGTCACGTGCGGGAAAGCGCTCGGCGGCGGCCTGCCGATCTCGGCGTGCCTCATGAGCGCCGAGCACCGGGCGGCCTGGGCGCTCGGCCCCGAAGAGGTCTACACGCACACCCATATGGGGAACCCGCTTGCAGCCGCGGCGGGGCTCGTCGTGCTCGGCCGCGTCCCATCGCTCCTCGAGCGCGTCATCGAAGCAGGGGAGCGCTTCGCCGCCGCCGGCTGGCACGGCGCCGGCCTCCTGCGCGCGAAGGAAGGCGATGCGTTTGCGGCCTGGGGACGAGGCGTGATCGTCATCCCGGCTGGTGAGGATGGGCGCTACATGAGCGCCACGCCGCCCCTCACGATCACGGACGAGGAGATCGACGAGGCCCTGGAGCGCATCGGATGAGGTACTCGGGCCGCTTCGTCGTCGTGGCCGCGTTCTTCGTCACTGCGCTCGTCGTCTCGAACATCATCGCCGTCAAGCTCGTCGAGATCTCGGGCCGCGTCTTTCCGGCCGGGCTTGTCATCTTCCCGCTCTCGTACGTCCTCGGCGACGTTCTCACAGAGGTGTACGGGATCCGCGCCGCGCGGCGGGTGATCTGGCTCGGCTTCGCATGCAACCTCATGGCATTGGGCGCGATTCAGGCGGCGATCCACCTCCCCGCGGCGGACTTCTGGCAGGAGAACCAGAGCGCGTACGAGCAGATCCTCGGGACGACCTGGCGGCTCTTCGTCGCCTCGCTCGCCGCCTACATTGTCGGCGAGCTGGCGAACGCCTACGTCCTCGCGTACATGAAGGGCGCGACCGGGGGGCGCTGGCTGTGGACGCGCACGATCGGCTCGACGATCGTAGGCGAGGGGCTCGACTCAGTCATCTTCATCACGATTGCCTTCGCCGGAACGGGAGCAGGCCTCGTCAACCCGATCGTCACGACCTGGCTGATCAAGGTCGGCTGGGAGACGCTTGCGACCCCGTTCACATACTGGGTCGTCGGCTACCTCAAGCGGGCCGAGGGGATCGACGTCTACGACTTCGGGCGCCCGGTGGAAGCGCGCGCCTGAACCTCGGGCTCGGTGCCGAAGAGCCGTCCCAGCGTCTCCAGCGCATCGGCGAGCTGCCGGCGCTCGACCTCGGAGAGCTCGTCGGAGAGCCGCTCGAGCGCTCGGACGAAGCGGCGATAGCGAACCTGGTGCTCCCGCCGTCCGCGCGCGGTGAGGACGACGCGAACCGCTCGGGCGTCCTCGGGATCCTGCTCGCGCTGAACGAGCTCCGCGGCGACGAGGGCGTCCACGGTCCGGCTCGCGGTCGCCATCGTCACGCCGAGCTCCTTCGCGAGCGAGCCGACTCGCTGCGGCCCGTCGAGGATGATGAGACGCATCGCTTGGGCCTGCGAGGTCGTGAGCTCGTGCGTCGAAGGCTCGCTCGGGTCCTTGCGTCGCGCGAGCTCCGTCAGTAGCCGGACGATGCCCTCCGCCATCCGCTCGACGCTGCGGCCGTCGGTCACGCCGCCTCCCGGAGGAGCTCGGGGGCGGCCGGTACCTCCTCCATGGTCTGGCGAAGCTCGATGTGAGGCACGAAGAGGATCGCGATCAGAGCGACGGCGGCGAGCCCGATGGAGAGGTAGAAGATCGGGTGCAGGGCGCTCGCGAGCTGTGCGGGCGAGGCGCCGCTCGCGACGCTGCTTCCGAGGCGGGCTGTCACGATTGCTCCCATGACGCTCACTCCGGTCATCGCACCGATCGTCCGGAAGAACTGCACCGACGCCGTCGCGACGCCGATCCGCCGCCGCCCGACCGAGTTCTGCACCGCCACGGTCAGAGTCTGCATCATCAGCCCGACGCCGAAGCCGACGACCACGACGTCGCGCGTGACCGCGAGCTCGGACGTGTGCACGCCGATCTGGGTGAGCAGGAGGAAGCCGGCGGCAAGCAGGGGAGGGCCCGCCATGAGCACGGGCCGGTAGCGCCCCGTGCGCGAGACGAGCTGCCCGGCCAGGATGCTCGTCGTGATGATTCCCAGCAGGAGCGGCGTCAGCACGGCGCCCGAGGCCGAGGCACTCTCCCCGAGGACCCGCTGGACGAAGAGCGGCACATAGATGATCGCCCCGAACATCGCCGCCCCGACGGCGAACGAGGCGACCGTGGCCGCGGCGAATGTGCGGCCTTCGAAGAGGTCAAGCGGAAGGATCGGCTCCTCCGCGCGGCGCTCCCAGAGGACGAAGGCCGTCGCGAGCATTGCCGAGGCGATGAAGAGCCCGACGATGACCGGTGAGCCCCACGGGTACTCGGTCCCGCCCCAAACTGCGCCGAGCAGTCCGGCGGCCGCACCGGTGGTGAGCAGCAGCGCGCCCACGTAGTCGAGCGAGTGTTTCCCGGGCGCGGGGCGGCGCACGAAGCCGAACCAGACGACCGTCAGCGCGATCGCGGCGAGCGGGAGGTTGATGAAGAAGCACCAGCGCCAAGAGCCGTTGTCGGTGAGCCAGCCGCCGACCGCGGGCCCGAGAACGGAGGACGCGGCGAAGACTGCGCCTGTGAAGCCCTGCCATTTGCCGCGGCGCCGCGGCGGGATGATGTCGCCGATCGCGGCGATCGCGAGCGGGATCAGCCCGCCGGCTCCGAGCCCCTGAACCGCGCGGCCGGCGATCAGCATTCCCATCGACGTGGACAGGCCGCAGATCACCGATCCCGTGGAGAAGAGTGCGATGCCGAGCAGGAAGAACGGGCGGCGCCCGTAGATGTCCGAGAGCTTCCCGTACAGCGGCACGGTCACCGTCGCCCCCAGCATGTAGGCGGAGAAGACCCACGAGTAGTGCTCGAAGCCTCCGAGGTCGCTCGTGATGCGGGGCAGAGCCGTCGAGACGATCGTCTGGTCCAGCGCGGCGAGAAGCATGCCCAGCATGAGGCCGAAGAAGACGATCAGGGTGCGGCGCTTGCCGAGCGGATAGACGGAGCGGTCATTCATTTCGTTACGTAACGTAATTATATCGACCGAGAGAGACCGCCGACTTCGCCCGGAAAGATGTTTTTTTACGCCAGGGTCGAGTAGCCGCCGTCGACGACGACCGTCTGGCCGCGGATCATCTCGGCGGCGGGCGATGCGAGGAAGCAGACCGCGTCGGCGACATCCTCCGGTTCGACCAGCCGTCCAGCCGGAGTTCGCTCCCGATAGAAGCGGAGCATCTCGTCCCGGTCGGGGAAGTAGTCGAGGGCCCCTGTCTCGACGAGGCCGGCCGAGACAGCGTTCACACGGATGTCTTTGGGAGCCAGCTCGACGGCGAGATAGCGGACGAGAGCCTCGAGGGTCGCCTTCGAGACGCCGACGAGCAGGTAGTTGTCGAGCACGCGGTCGGAGCCGAGGCTGGAGATGGCGACGATCGCGCTCCCGGACGGCATGGACGGCGCCGCCAGGCGCGCGAGCGTGAAGAGCGCCCGGGCGTTGGCGTTGAGTGTCCAATCCCAGTGCTTCTCGTCGAGCTCGAGGAAGGGGCGGATGACTCCCGTCGCGGCGTTCGAGACGATCACGTCGAGCGGCCCCGCTTCGTCGAGCAGTGCTTTCGTCTTCTCGGGATCGCCGAGGTTCCCGCGTAGGAGGACCGGCTCCGCGCCGAGCTTGTGAATCTCTTCCGCAGTCTCTTCGGCCGCCCGGTCGTTGCGCAGGTAGCTGACGGCGACCCTGCGGGCGCCTTGCTCCGCGAAGCGAAGCGAGATCGCTTTGCCGATCCACCGCGAGCCGCCCGTCACGAGTACGGACTTGCCGTCGAACGTCATTGCTTCGGCGGGAGCGGAGCGACCGCGGGCGCGTGGCTCGGAAGCTCCTCCCAGCCCAGGCGGGTCGGCGGCTCCAGCGGCCCCTCCTCCGCTTTCGACGACGCATGCGCGAGGCGCTCGAGGAACGCGATCTGCTCCTCGCCGTATTGGCGCACCAGGTGGTCCTCGGGCAAGTCGCGGATCAGCGCCCGGACCCGCGCCCGGATCTGCATCGCGAAATGCGGCGTCGCCGGCCCGACGAGCGCGTCGATGTCGTCTTTCGTGGGCTCCGCCACGGCGCCGACTCTAACCGTTCGCGGACCGCCTAGGAGAAGACGTATAGCTCGTTCGAGTCGGGGGAGTTGTAGGCGCCGTGCGCGCCGCCGCCGCCGTAGTCGTGATACGTCGAGTGTGCTCCTCCGAGGTCGTTTGGAAAGTCGGCGACCGGGCTCGGCCGCGCAAGCTTGATGCAGCCGGCGGAGTAGTAGTCACCCTCACGCTCCCAACAGAACGGATCGTCGTAGGTCGACGAGCAGGACTGGCCGTTCGACGACGTCTCCTCGCTGTGGATGAAGAGCTCGGTTCGCCGCGTGATCCCATCGCGGCAGGTCTTGTCCTGTAGCCACCAGACCCGGCCCCTGACCTTTGAGCCGTCGTAGTGGTCCCAGTGGCCCTTCTGCGCGTACCACCCGGCGGGCAGCCAGCCGCGGGCGACCTCGCACTCGTCGATGGTCGATCCGGAACCGGCTCGCCAGCTGCGGCTGTACTGCACGGAGCTGGGCGGATACGTCCATTTCCAGCTCAGCGTCGAGTTGAGGTTCGTGTTCCGGTTGAAGGTCCACCAGCCGTTTGTGGCGGACGCCGGAGTGGCGGCGCAGGCGAGGACAAGCGCCGCGAGCAGTGCGATGCGCGGCATCTCACTATTCTCCTTCCTGCGGGCGGCTCGGGTTGTAGACGGGGCGGCGCCAGGTGGGATAGCGGTTGACGCCGCGCGCGGTGGGGAGCGGAACGGCGCGACCGCAGCGGCCCGTCACGCGGTCGCAGTCGACGAACGCGCCGCCTGCCGCGGAGGACGTCCAGGCGGTCAGCCGGCTGCCGCTCTCGAATCGCGGTTCGGCGACGCCTCCACCTGTGACGCGCACGGTGCGGACGAGCGCGATGTGCCGGCCGGAGATCCGGAAGACCGCCAAGCCCGCAGTCGCCGGAGCGACGACGAGATCGTCTTCCCAGTCGCCCGCGTAGCTGACGACGCCCACGGCCGGATCGACGGTCGTAAGGTCGAGCGACGCGAGCTGGGTCCCATTGCCGACGCCGATGAGATCGACGCGGGGCGGGCCTGACTCGGGGCCGTGCTCGACGAGCGCCTGGGTTCCGTCGGGGCTGATCGCGACCAGCCCGACGTTCGCAGCCAGAACGCGGACCTCGCCCGGGCCGTCGAGCGCGACCAGGTCGAGCGCCTCGCCCTCGTGCTCGCGGTAGGCGAGGAGAGTCGAGCCTGCCCAGCCGGCGACGATGTAGCGGTCGGTCGTCTCCGTCCAGCGCCGGGCCGTCCCGCGGATCGAAGCGCGGACGAGGATGTGCCCGACGTACGGCACTCCGGCGCGGTAGTCGCGGCGCGCGCCCTTGAAGTAGGCGATCGCTCCGTCGGCTCGCCAGGCGACCGAGAAGCCACCGACGGCGTAGGGCTCGTCCGCGCCGGTCTCGAGGTCGTGGAGCCGGATCGAGGGTGTGGCCAGCGGGTCGCCCCGGGAGATCCCCTGATCCTCCCAGGAGAGAGCCGGATCGTCCTCACGCAGCTCGCGCCACGTGTTGTAGGCGACGAAGCGGCCGTCGGGCGAGGGAACCGCGGCGGGCGTGAGCCAACCTCCGAGCGGCGTCACCGGCGCGGCCGCGAGGGACGCGCGGGCGTGACCCGGCATTCCGAACAGCGACTTGCCGACCGTGAAGATCGCGGGCGGCCGCGCGGCCGGCGCCGCGCCGCGCTCGGCGCGGTCGGCGCCGCATGCGGTCGCCAGGAGGGCGATGAAAATGCCGATCGGAATGGTCCTGCGCGCCGTCACCGAAGGCTCCTTGTCTCGCTGGGTGGCCGGCGGGCTTCGACCTGTGAGACACGATGACTCGGTCGGCGCCAAATTTCAATTCGCTCTTTCGGACGTGTCCGGCGGCCCTGAATAGGGTTCGACTCGGTGCGCCACCGCGCCGGCCGACGTCCTCCTGCTCGTCACGGTGCTCTTCTAGAGCTTGAACTTCGCCGTTTTCAACTTCACCTATGTCCTAGAAAAAGTCCCTGCTAATCAAACCTTTTTGGGATGTATTCCTTGACAACCGCCCTTTGCGGGGAGCGCATACTTCTGCCCCTTATCCAGAACTGGCAACACGCCCGCCGCGTCCCATAGCCTGCAAAACCCGTGAGAAACAGGGTTCCAGCCGACGTTCTGCTGCTCGTGACGGTGGTGTTTTGGTCCTTCAACTTCACCGTGGTCAAGTACGCGCTCACGCATGGATGGGAGCCTCTCGCGTACTCATCGGTGCGCTTTGCGATCGGGGCGCTCCTCTTCTCGGGCTACACGTACGCGCGCGAGGGAAGCCTGGCCGTGCGGCGGAGCGACGTCCTCTTCATGGTCGGCGCGGCCATGGCGGGCATCTGGCTCAACCAGCTCTCCTTCGTCTTCGCGATCAAGCTGACGACGGCGGCGACAGTCGCGCTCATGTTCGGGACACTCCCGATCTTCGTCGCGCTCATCTCCTGGGCATTTGGGCTCGAGCACCTGCACCCGCGTCACTGGGCGGCGACGGTCATCTCGTTCTCGGGCGTCGCGCTCGTCGCGGCCGGGGCGGCCAGCGGCCTTTCCGGCGATCTCGGCGGCATCCTGCTCGGCCTCGCCGCGTCGGCCACCTGGGCGCTCTACAGCGCTGCCATGGGGCCGCTGATGCGGCGCTACTCGCCCTATCGGATCAGCGCCTTCATGGGGCTCGTCGGCTCGGTTCCGCTGCTCCTTACCGCGATCGTCCAGATTCGAGAACAGAACTGGGACGCCATCGGCGGTCTCGCCTGGGCGTGCTTCGTGTACAGCCTCTTCTTCAGCCTGGTCTTCACGAACATCATGTGGTTCACGGCCATCGACAAGGTCGGCGCCGCGCGCGCGTCGCTGTACGCGAACCTGCAGCCTTTCCTCGGCGCCTTCTTCGCGCTCGTGGTGCTCTCCGAGCACATGGGGCCGCTGCAGATCGTGGGCGGCCTGGTCATCGGAGCGGGAATCCTGCTCGCCCGCGGGACGCGACCGCCCGCGCCCAGCCAGGACTAAACTGGGGGTCGATGCCGGACTTCATGCCGCTTCTCGGCTGGGATCACGTCGAGCTCTGGGTCGGGAACGCGAAGCAGTCCGCTTTCTTCTACGAGCAGGCCATGGGGTTCGCCCGCACTGCCTACTCCGGGCCCGAGACCGGCCTCCGCGACCGGGCGTCCTACGTGCTCGAGCAGGGGGACGTCCGCCTCGTCCTGACGACCGCGCTCCGCGAGGATCACGAGATCACGCGCCACCAGGCGCGACACGGCGACGGAGTCCGAGACATCGCGCTTGCCGTGCCGGATGCCAACGAGGCCTACCGCCAGGCTGTGCAGCGAGGGGCGCGCGGCGTTCGGGAGCCGACGAAGCTCGAGGACGACCACGGCGTCGTCGAGCTGGCGTCGATCGCGACGTACGGCGACACGATCCACACGTTCGTCGACCGCTCCGAGTACGAGGGACCGTTCCTGCCCGGCTTCGTCTCCGTCTCGTCGAACGGCCAGGCGCGCGGCGACGCGGGGCTGACCAACATCGACCACATCGTCGGGAACGTCGAGCTCGGCCGCATGGATCAGTGGGTCGAGTTCTACGAGCGGGTCTTCGGGATGACGAACATCCTCCACTTCGGCGACGAGCAGATCCAGACGGAGTACTCCGCGCTCATGTCGAAGGTGATGTCGGACGGGGAAGGGAAGATCAAGTTCCCGATCAACGAGCCCGCCGAGGGCAAGCGCAAGAGCCAGATCGACGAGTACATCGAGTTCTACAACGGCGCCGGCGCGCAGCACATCGCGCTCGCCACGACCGACATCGTGGCCACCGTCGAGAGCCTCAAGGATCGGGGGGTCCTCTTCCTCGACACCCCGGACACGTACTACGAAGACGCGCCCGAACGCGTCGGCGAGATCGAGGAGGACTACGCCGAGCTTCGCGAGCACAAGATCCTCGTCGACCGCGACGAGGACGGCTATCTGCTGCAGATCTTCACGAAGACGGCACAGGATCGGCCCACGCTCTTCTTCGAGGTGATCGAGCGCCACGGGGCGCGCGGATTCGGGGACGGAAACTTCAAGGCGCTCTTCGAAGCGATCGAGCGCGAGCAGGCTCTGCGCGGCAACCTGTAACAGCAGCTACACTTTGGACTGAAAATCAGGGCGAGTACCGGAGGTCCAGCACCTTCTTACCCGTTCTCAGCACAAGGGTAAGGAGGTGTTTTTCTATGGCTACCGGAACCGTCAAGTGGTTCAACGATTCGAAGGGCTACGGCTTCATCAGCCCGGACGAGGGCGACAAGGACCTGTTCGTCCACCACTCGAACATCGCCGGCGACGGCTTCAAGACGCTCGCCGAAGGTGCAAAGGTCGAGTACGAGGCCCGCGAGGGTCAGAAGGGCCCGGAGGCGACGAACGTCGCCCCCGTGCAGTAACCGAGGGAGGCGTCATCCCAGTCAAGGAAGAGAAGATCGAGATGGAAGGCGAGGTCGTCGAGGCGCTGCGGAACCGCATGTTCCGCGTCCTCCTCGACAACGGCCACGAGACCCTCGGGTACACGGCCGGGAAGATGCGCCGTTATCGCATCAGGATCTTCCTGGGTGACCGGGTGAAAGTGGAGCTTTCGCCCTACGACCTCGACCGCGGGCGAATCGTCTACCGCTACAAGTAGCGACTTCGCTGGTGCAAACGTACGGCCCGGGGTGATACTCGGGCCGTATGCGTTTCTGCACCTTCGATCCGGGGGGACGCCTCGCGCCGGGGCGGATCGAGGGTGAGCGCGTGGTCGAGCTCGGCGCCGCCTCGCTCGCCGACTGGCTCGGAGCGGGCGGGGAAGACGTCGCCGAACACGCCCTGAGCGAGATCCGGCTGCGGGCGCCGATTCCGCAGCCCCCGTCGGTGCGCGACTTCTACGCCTTCGAGCAGCACGTTCAGACTGCGCGGGCCTCGCGCGGGCTCGAGGTGCCGCCCGAGTGGTACGGGCAGCCCGTCTTTTACTTCTCCAACCCTGCCGCGATTCACGGGCCCGAGGACGAGATCCCCTTCCCGGCCAAGAGCTCGGCTTGGGACTACGAGCTCGAGGTCGCCGCGGTGATCGGAGACGAGGGCCGGATCGCCGGCTACACGATCTTGAACGACTGGTCCGCACGCGACCTCCAGCGGGCCGAGATGACCGTCGGCCTCGGCCCGGCGAAGGGCAAGGACTTCGCGACCTCGCTCGGGCCCGTGCTCGTCACGCCCGACGAGCTCGGCGACCTGCGCCTGGAGATGACCGCGCGCGTCAACGGCGAGGAGCGCTCGCGGGGGAACCTCGGGGACATCCACTGGCGCTTCGAGGAGCTCGCCGCCCACGCAGCCGAGAGCACCCGGCTCCTGCCGGGCGACGTGCTCGGCTCGGGGACGGTGGGAACCGGATGCATCCTCGAGCACGGCGACGGCCGCTGGCTCCAGTCCGGCGACGAGGTCGAGCTCGAGGTCGAAGGGATCGGCGTGCTGCGAAACCGGATCCGCTAGCGCGCGGCCCTCAACGCGGCGAGCAGCTCCTGGTGCCGGCGCTCCTCGTCGGAGACGACCTCTTCGCCGGGCCCACGCCGTCGCTCCATGATCATGTTCATGGGCTTCACGACGAAGAAGAAGAGCGCAGCTGCGATGGCCAGGAACGCGATGGCGTCGGTGATGAACGCGCCGTAACGGAAGATGGCGTCGTTGATCGTGAACGTCAGCGCGCTGAAGTCCTGCTTGCCGAAGATCATCGCGACCACGGGCATGAGCAGGTTCTGGACGAAGGAGTTGATCAGCGCGCCGAAGGCCACGCCGAGGACGAACGCGATCGCGAGCTCGACGATGTTGCCGCGGAGGAGAAAGTCTCGGAACTCCTTGAGCATTTGGGCCTCCTGAGCCGGGACGTCGGGGAAAGGGGCGCGGGTATTCTTGCGGCATGCCGACCTATCAACGCCTGGGGCGGGTCCCGCGCAAGCGCCACATCCAGTTCCGGGAGAACGGCACGCTCCTGACCGAGGAAGTCATGGGGCTCGAGGGGTTCTCCGGAAACGAGTCGATCCTCTACCACCTCCACTCGCCTTGCCGCGTCAAGGAGATCGACGCGTTCGAGCGGATCGAGCGCGAGGAGTGGGACCCGGGCGCCCACCAGCACCGGCATTTCCGGACAACCGGCGTGGAGCCCGGCGGCGACCCCGTCAGCGGCCGCAAGCTCCTCATGTGGAACGACGACGTGGAGATCGCGCTCTGCCGCCCGAGCGAGGCGATGGACTACCACTACCGAAACGGCGAGGGGGACGAGATCGTCTTCGTCCACGAGGGCAAGGGGACGCTCGAGACGATCTTCGGCGACCTCCCCTACCGCGAGGGCGACTACGTCGTCATCCCGCGCGGGACGACCTATCGGTTCGTGCCGGAGGGTGACCAGCGCTATCTCGTTTTCACCTCGCCCGGCCTGATCGAGATTCCGCGCCGGTACCGGAACGAATACGGGCAGCTGCTCGAGCACGCGCCGTACTACCACCGCGACATCCATCCGCCCGTCGAGCTGAAGACGCACTCCGACCGCGGCGAGCACGTCGTCAGGTTCCGCGTCAAGGACGGCTACCAGACCTATGTCCTCGACTACCACCCCTTCGACGTGGTCGGCTGGGACGGCTACGTCTACCCGTGGACGTTCAACATCAACGACTTCGAGCCGATCACGGGCCGGATCCACATGCCGCCGCCCGCGCACCAGACCTTCCAGGGCCGCAACTTCGTCATCTGCTCGTTCTGCCCGCGGAAGCTCGACTTCGACCCGCTCGCCATCCCGATCCCCTACCACCACTCGAACCTGAACTCGGAGGAGATGATCTATTACGTCTCCGGGAACTTCGGCTCGCGCAAGGGCATCGAGGTCGGCTCGGTCACGCTGCACCCGTCGGCGATCCCGCACGGGCCGCAGCCCGGGCTCGCGGAAAAGTCGATCGGGATGACTGAGACGCATGAGCTCGCGGTCATGTGCGACACCTTCCATCCACTCAAGCTCTCCGCGCTCGCGAAGGAGACCGAGGATCCGGCCTATGCATATTCCTGGTACGAGGAGCCGGACGCGGTCAAGGAAGCGAAGAACGCCGACGAAGATCCCGCCGGAGTGACGTCGCACTTTTGAGCGGTCGCACGATCGCCGTCGACTTCGACGGCACCGTCACCGAGATGGACCTGCTGGACACGATCGCGCGCGACTTCGGCGACCCGGTCGTCTACCAGGAGGTGGAGGACGGCCTCCACGGTGGGACGATGACGCTCCGCGACGTGATCACGCGCGAGTTCGAGCCGGTGCGGAGGCCGCTCGAGGAGATCGTCGGCTGGGAGCTCGAGAACGTGCGCGTGCGCGACGGATTCCAGGAGTTCGTCGAGCTCGCGCGTGACCGGGGCTGGCGCGTCGTGATTGTCTCGAGCGGCTTCCACGAGCTGATCGAGCCGATCCTCGAGCGCGAAGGCGTCGAGGTCGAGCTGCACGCGAACCGGGTCGATCCGAGCACCGACGGCTGGCGCGTCGAGTGGCGCTACGACGGGACCTGCGACTCCTGTGGAGAGTCGTGCAAGCGCTCGATCGTGCAGGAGCTGGCGGGGGACGACGAGCTGGTCTACATCGGCGACGGGTACTCCGACCGCTGCGCGGCCGAGGCCTCGGACCGCGTCTTCGCGACCCGCGGCCTGGCGGACTACCTCGATGAACAGGGGGTTGCTTACGAGCGCTTCGACGACTTCCACGACGTCGCTCGCGGTCTCGCTTCCTGAGCCGTTCGACTTCGGGCTCTCGACCGAGCGCTTCCGCGCGTTCGGCGCCGACCTCGCCAACCTCTGGCAGGACGGCGGCGTCCATCGCATCTTCGACGGGACCGAGATGCGGATCGAGGAAGGCCCGGGCGGCGTCCTCATCACGCCTGGAGACTCGACGCTCGCGGGCGACGTGCGGCACTACCTCGGCGCGCCATTCGACCTCGACCGCTTCTACGCCTTCGCGGACACCGAGCCGGTGCTCGCCCGCATCGTCCCGGAGCTCCGCGGCTTCCGGCCTCCCCTCTCGCCCGACCCCTACGAGACGCTCGTCTCGGCGATCACCGCTCAGCAGATCTCGCTGCACGCGGCCTTCGCGGTGCGGAACCGCTTCATCCAGGCGTTCGGCTCGCGCGTCGGAGTCGCGTATGCCTTTCCGACGCGCGAGCGGGTCGCGCCGGCGAAGCCGGAGGAGCTTCTCGCACTCGGTTTCTCGCGCCGGAAGGCCGAGTATGCGATCGGGATCGCGGGGAGCGACCTCGACCTGGACGGACTCGCAGCCCTTCCCGACGACGAGGTGAAGGCCGCGCTCACCGCGCTTCCCGGGATCGGCGAGTGGACCGCGGACTGGTTCCTCGCCCGCCACTTGGCCCGCCCCGACGCCTGGCCCGCCGGCGACCTCGGCCTGCGGAAGGCGGTGCTCCACTTCTACGGCGAGGAGGACACGCGTGCCGCCGGCGACCGCTTTGCCGGGCACCGCAACCTGGCGGCGCACTACCTGCTCACGGGCCATAGGGTTCTGGGCGAATGAGGTTCGACGAGCAGCCGACCGAGGAGACCCTCCGCCGCCTGATCGACGAGGCGCGCGCCCGTGGGGAGGACACCCTGACCGTGGAGACCACACGGGACGCGGGCGATGCCTGGCTTCGTGCAGGGTTCACCGAGCAGGCGCGGGTCTTCGAGGCGCCTCTCGACGCGCTCGAGCAGCGACTCGGGAGCGACAAGGGCCCGTCGTTCGGCTCCGTCCACGTGCAGACAGACGACCTCGACGGCGTCGTCCGCGCGGTGCGCCAGTTCGTCCCGCGGATGCCGGGCGGCTCCAAGGGCAGCGTCGTCGCGCCGCCGCGCAACGGCTGGATCGGCGTCTACGACGAGCTGACCGACCGCAACCCGGAGATGCTCCGCCGGCTCGCCCGCGAGCTCTCCGACCGGATGGGAGCGGTTGTCCTCGCGCTGGGTGTCGAGGAGGAGCAGGTCGTCCGCTTCGTGCTCTTCGAGCGCGGCCGCGTGATGGACGAGTACCTCTCGGTGCCCGAGTACTTCGGTGCGGTTCCTCCGGGGGACGTGATCTCCCTTTCCGCCAACCCGACCGTGGTCGCCCGGCTGACCGGCGCCGACCCTGCCGAGGTCAGGCGCGTCGCGAAGACGGCGACGAGCCCGGAGGAGCTCCCGCCTGCCACCGAGCTCGCGGGCAGCCTCGCTCGTCTCCTCGGAGTCGAAGGCGGGGAGCACGGCTACGCCCGCGCCGGCGAGGTCCCCGACGCGGTTGCAGTTCCCCGAGAGTGACCGTCCTTCTCCTCCTACACGCCTTCCCGCTCGACGCGCGCATGTGGGATGGCCAGATTCCGGTGCTCGAGCAGGCGGGTTACGAGGTGGTCGCACCCAACCTGCCCGGGCGCGAGCCCGACGCCGACGTTTCGAGCTGGGCGAGGCGGATTCTCGAGCTCCTTCCAGGCGAGTTCGTCCCAGTCGGGATCTCGATGGGCGGCTACCTCACCTTCGAGCTCTGGCGGCAGGCGCCGAAGCGGATTCCGGCGCTCGTCCTCGCGGACACCCGGGCGAACGCCGACGACGAGAAGGCGCGGGCGGCGCGTGAGGAGACGATCCGCACCCTCCGCGAACGGGGCTTCGACGCGTTCTGGGAGGGCCTCGAGCCCAAGCTCCTCGGGCATGCCGCCCGGGCGGAGGCGATCGCGCGGGCGCGCTCGATCGCGTCCGAGCAGCCGGTGGAGAGCCTGGTCGCGACCGTGGAAGCGCTGCGGGACCGGGCCGACTCGACGTCCACGCTCGCCGACATCGGAGTCCCGACGCTCGTCCTGGTTGGCGAGGAAGACGCGCTCACGCCGCCGGAGGCGGCCAAGGAGATCTTCGCCGGAGTCGTGAACGGGCGTTTCGCGCAGATCCTGGGCGCCGGCCACCTGACTCCGGTCGAGCATCCGGAGGAGTTCAACGAGGAGCTCTTGCTGTTCCTGCACGAGGTCCTCTCGTGACCGGTGACGAGCTCGCCCGTCTCCTCGAGGTGGACGCGATCACCCTGCTCGACGTGCGCTCTCCGGCCGAGTATTCCGGCGAGGCCGGCTATCCGTGCGATCCGCGGCAGGGCCACATCGACGGCGCGCTCAACTTCCCCTTGGACGAGCTGCAGTTCGACGTCCCGGCAGTTGTCGCTCGCTTGGATGCCTCGAAACCCGTCATTGCGTACTGCCATTCCGGCCAGCGCTCCGAGATCGCTGCTGCGCTACTCCGGTCCGCCGGCCTGGACGCCACGAACTACGAGGGATCCTGGCACGAATGGTCGAGAAGGCCTTAGCGGGTCTTCGCGGAGTCGAAAAAGGCGTTTGCCAGCCGGCGGCCGAGCTCGTTCCACCGCCCGATCGGCTCGAGTGCGACCGGCGGCGCCGACCCTTCGGACTGGGCCCTCCAGACCTCCAGCATCTCCCGCGTCACCTCGGGGTGGAACTGCACTCCCCAGGCCGCCTCGCCCACCTTGAACCCTTGCGCGCACACCGCGTTTCTGGCGAGCAGGACGCCCTCCGTCGGGACTTCGAACGCGTAGCTGTGCCATTCGAACGCCGCGAAACGCTCGGGCAAGGCGCCTAGCACCGGATCGGCTTCTCCTTCGGGCGTGAGCTCGATCTCGAACCAGCCGATCTCGGGACGCGAGGCGGGGCCAACGTGAGCGCCTGCGGCGCGCGCGAGCAGTTGACCGCCGAGGCAGACGCCGAGAAGCGGCTGGCCCCTGTCGAGCGCGTCGCCAATGAGGTCGTGCTGGCCCGAGAGCCAAGGGTGCCTCTCTTCGTGGTCGACGTGCATGGAGCCGCCGAATATGACCAGCGCGTCGAAGCCCTCGGGGGACTCCGGCGGTGGTCCCTGGGAGACGTTCCACTCCAGGAGGTCGTCGCCGCGCTCGCGGACGACGTCCGCGAACAGCCCCGCATGGCCGTCTTGCTCGTGGGTGAGGCAGAGCACCCTCACCTGGCGAGTGTATGGAAGACGGGGCGTGGTTCAGGCGTCCTGAGGCTGTAGTCGAAGTTGGAAGGGAGAAGGACATGCAGCTAGCACAAAGCAGAATGCTGAAGACGTTCGTCGCGGCCATCGGGGCCGTCGTGCTCATGGCACCAGTAGCCCAGGCGGGACTGCATGTCGATGCGAGGCACCAAGCGCTTGTCGACAAGGCAACAAAGGCAGGGCTGCAGCTTGACCAGAGGCCTCACTCGATCCTCATCAAGGCTCCTGAGGTTCAGGTGGACCCACAGCACACGGTCCTCCTCATGCATCGCCACGCCGGTGAGCTGAACTACGCGACCCATGCGGACGTGTCCCACTCGGCGCCGCTTGCCTCCGACGGCGGAATCGACTGGAGCGACGCCGGCATCGGTGCCGGCGCGGCCTTCGGTGTGATTCTCCTCGGCTCTGCCGCCGCGTTCGTCGGACGAAAGAAGCTCGCCAGCGCCTGATCTCAGCGCGCGGCTGCCTGGCGGAGCGCGCGTTGGAGCTCCCGGGCCGCGGGGCCCGGAGCTCCTTCGCCGAGTGGGCGGCCGTCGAGCTCCACGACCGGCATGACCTCGCGGATCGACGATGACGTGAAGGCCTCCGCCGCAGAGGCGAGGTGTTCGAGCGGAAAGACGCCCTCACGCACCTTGTACCCGGCCGCCGCGGCTTCCACGACGAGCGTTGCCCGTGTGACTCCGGCGAGGATGCCGAGCTCGAGCGCCGGGGTGTAGAGGACGCCCTCGAGCCGCCACCACACGTTGGTGACCGGGCCCTCGAGGACGACGTCGCCCGCCCCCAGGAAGACTGCGTCGTCGGCGCCGCGGCGCTTCGCCTCGGCCTCGGCGGCCATGTTGACCGCGTAGCTCGTCGACTTGACTCCTCCGAGAAGCCAGGGTGAGGAGGCCCGCAGTCCAGGGTCGACCCCGAGCTGGATCGACACGAGCTTTGCTCCGCGGGCGCGCAGCTCGTCGAGGCCCTCCGGAACGGTGCTCACCATGGCGATCTCCGTCGGCCGCGCGGCTCCGTTGCGGCCGGGGGTGACGAAGAGCCGGAGCACGGACTCGGGCGCGGATGCCGCCTCGAGGGCGAGCGCTGCCAGCCTGCCGAGCTCGGCGGTGTCGATCGGCCCGATCTCGACGCGGGCAGCGGAGCCGGCCAGGCGTGCGAGGTGCTCGTCGAGCTTGAAGGGCTTGCCGGCGTACACCCGCGTGGTCTCGAACGCGGCGCGGCTGCGCAGGAACGCCTCGTCGTCCACATGCAGGACCGGCTCGTCGGGGTCGACCAGCCCGCGTCCTCCCACCGCCAGCGCGAGGAGCGTCATCTGGCGGCATGCTCCTCGACCGGTGCGCCGATCGCGGCGAGGAGAGGCCGCGCCTTGACCCAGGACTCCTCGATCTCCGCTTGCGGCTCGGAGTCCCAGACGATCCCGCCGCCGACCCAGAGGTGGATCCGCCCATCCGCGACGGCGAAGGTACGGATGGTCAGCGCGAGCTCGAGGTCCCCGTTCGGCCACACCCGGCCGAGAGCGCCCATGGAGGCGCCGCGGCCAACCGGCTCCAAGGCGGCGATGTGGTCGACGGCGGAGATCTTGGGCGCGCCGGTGACCGAGCCGCCCGGGAACGTCGCCTCGAGGAGCTCGGCGAGGCCGACGCCGGGGCGAAGCGTCCCCTCGACGGTCGTCACGAGATGGGCCACGCCGGCGAGCTCGCGCTCGGCCATGAGGTCCGGCCAGCGGATCGACCCTGGCTCGCACACGCGCGAGAGATCGTTCCGCTCGAGGTCGACGATCATGACGTGCTCGGCCGCATCCTTCTCGGATTCCTGCAGGTCGTCCGAGGCGCCGAGCGGCCGCGTCCCCTTGATCGGCTTCGTCCACACGCGGTCGCCGCGCCGGGCGAGGAAGAGCTCCGGCGAGGCGGAGGCGATCGTCCAGCCGTCGCCGGTAAGCGGCCAGGGATGGAGCGGCCGCAGCTCGCGGAGTACTGCGGCGAGCCCGCAGGCTTCGCCCTCGAAGGGAGCC
>Ga0307316_10000053_pt1 | contig 27541 bp, 29 predicted proteins | sample ER_DNA_356_FD_194504 | JGI IMG/M metagenome (GOLD analysis project Ga0307316, IMG submission 194504) | Bulk soil microbial communities from the East River watershed near Crested Butte, Colorado, United States - ER_DNA_356 | ecosystem: Environmental > Terrestrial > Soil > Floodplain | place... | reverse complement strand
GGCCTGAACAAGCCGGTCAGCGCCGACGTCGCCCTGAACGGGGCCGACCAGGCCAACTACCAGCTGACCTCGGCCACGGCGGCGACGACGGCCACGATCTCCAAGGCTCCATTGGATATCTACGCCGTGTCCGATTCGAAGGTGTACGACGGCACGCAGAGCTCGACCGGCCTGCCGACGGTCGGCGCCGGCCAGCTCCAGGGCTCCGACTCGGTCACCGGCAAGGTGCAGAAGTTCCAGTCCAAGAACGTCATGGGCACGAATGGAAGCACGCTCGAGGTGACCGCCTACACCGTCAACGACGGCAACGCCGGCGGCAACTACAACGTCGCCCTCCACACGGCGAGCGGGACGATCACGATGGCCGCGCTCGACATCTCCGCTGTCAGCGACACGAAGGTCTACGACGGCACCCGTGATTCGAGCGCGACTCCGACTGTCTCGGGTCTCCAGCCCGGCGACTCGGTCACCGGCAAGGTGCAGAAGTTCCAGTCCAAGAACGTCATGGGCACGAACGGAAGCACGCTCGAGGTGACCGCCTACACCGTCAACGACGGCAATGCCGGCGGCAACTACAACCTCGCCCTCCACACGGCGAGCGGGACGATCACCAAGAAGAGCCTCACCGTGACCGGGATCACGGCGAACAACAAGCCCTGGGACGGCAGCACGACGGCAACGCTGAACGTGGGCGGCGCCGCGCTTGTCGGAGCGGTGTCCGGCGATGCGGTCACGCTCAACACGGGCGGTGCGGCGGGGACGTTCGCCAGCGCCAGCGTCGGAACGTGGACGGTAACGATCTCCGGCCTCACGATCTCCGGGGCTGACAGCGGGAACTACAGCCTCACGCAGCCCACGACGACCGCCACCATCGGCGCCTGGAATGCTCAGGGCTACGGCTTCTACCAGCCGGTCGGGATCCCGAACTCCATCTTCACGCCGGCTCCGGCTTCCCCGCCAATGAACAAGCCGGTGACCGTGGACTGGAACACGGTGAAGGGCGGCTCGACGGTTCCGCTCAAGTTCAACGTCTTCGCGGGCAGCGTCGAGAAGACGAGCTTGTCCAACACTTTCGGGCCCGTCCCGTTCCAGACCGCGAAGCTGAACACCTGCGTGGATGCGGCCAGCGAGGACGCGGTCGACTTCACGACCACGGGCAACACCAGCCTGCGGTACGAGTCGATGTGGATCCAGAACTGGAAGACGCCCACTGCGAGCTCGGATACCTGCTATCGCGCCTGGGCCACGTTCGCCGACGGCTCGACGCTCGAGGCGTTCTTCAAGCTCAAGAAGTAGTCACCCGCCTTTGAGCAGCCCTGAGGGGGAGCCCCACACGCTCCCCCTCATTCGTTTGCGGGCGGAAGCGAACCGACGGGAGGATAGTCGGGACCGGACCAAGGGTTATGCCGACGTGGCCCGCCGAGTGCGATGAATACAGGGTGCCGCACCACGTCCTCCTGACCGATGCCCGCCTCGCGGACGAGTTGGTCGCTTCGCTGCGTGACGCGGGCACGCCAGCGCACAAGCGGGGACGTCGGGTCATTGTCGGTGATGGGGCGGTTTCGGAGCCTGAAGGCCGCCTCGAGCTCCTCTTCTTCCTCCGGACCTGGGCGCTTACACGTCCCGGCGTGGCGTTCGAGGTTGTGGATAAGGGCGCCGAGACGCGTTGAGCCGCGTCAGCGCCAAATAGGACTTCCAGACCTTGGAACCCTGCGCGTTTGCCGCCAGAATGTGCGTAGCGCAAAGGTCGAACAGAAGTCTAGGGCGGACTAGACCTTTCGCTGATGAGTAGCCCCGGAGGTGTTGAAACCTTGTAAGTGAATTACGCGGTCTTGAGTGCGGATCGGGAGTCCGCACCGGGTTGGAGAGGGAGGAAGCTGCGGTCATGAAAGTCCTTGTTGCGGATGACCATCGTCTGATGGTTGAGGGGATTCGGCGTGCCCTCGAAAGCGCCGAAGACATCGAAGTGGTCGGGGAGGCCAGCACCGGGAGTCAGGTCTTGCCGCTGGTCCGGCGGCTGAATCCGGACGTCGTTCTCCTCGACATGCGCATGCCTCAGATGGACGGCCTGACGTGTCTCGACCAGATCAAGAAGAACTGCCCGGACGTCAAGGTGATCGTCCTCTCGGTCTTCAGCGACCCTGAGAGGATCCAGGCCGCGTTCAAGCACGGCGCGAACGGCTACATCGTAAAGAGCGTCAACCCCCTCGATCTGCCGTCAGCGATCAGGCAGGCGGTTGAAGGAACGGTCTTTCACGCCCTCGGGCTGCCGGAGGTAGACGAAAAGAGCCTCGGCAAGGCCGCAGGCCTCACCGAGCGCGAGCTCTCGATCCTGAAAGCGGTTGCCCGTGGGTTGTCGAATGCGGCGATCGGCAAAGAGCTCTGGGTCACCGAACAGACGGTGAAATTCCACCTGACCAACATCTACCGGAAGCTCAACCTCGCAAACCGAACCGAAGCTGCCCGCTACGCGTACCAGCACGGCCTGGTCGAAAGCCCTCTGGTCGAGATCGCTTGAAACCGCGCGCCCTGACGCCGGCACAACTCGCCGAAGGACCTGCTTGCTCTCACCGCTCCGCTAGTGCGTCCTGGAGGCCCGAAGTCCATGGTCCATCGCGCAGGCCATGGAACAACCTCGAGTGGACATCGAGAACGTTCGACCTCTGCGACCGCTCCGCGTCGTCGTGGCCAGCGCCGACGCGCGTTTCGGGCGGGTGGCCGGCTTCCTGCTCGCGCGGCGCGGTTTCCAGGTCGAGCGGCTTCGCCGGCCATCGAACGTGCTCGACACCCTCTCGCGGAGCGGCGGCGACGTGGTCATTCTCGACGCGACCGATTCGCTCTCCGAGACCGCGCGCGCAATTGCGTCGCTCGAGGCGCTCCACCCGCATCTCACGGTCATCGTCGTCGCCGACGAACCTGCCGAGCATGATCACAGCAACCTCAACATCCTTCCCAAATGGACATCGCTCGAGACTCTGGTCCTGAACCTCGAGGCCAGGCACCTGGGCCTTCAGCGCTCCTAGCCACCGGTCGAGGCTGGACCGGTGCGGGCTGCGCCCTCGCCGTGCTTGCGGCGTTTGCCAGATTCGGTCTGAGTGGGGAAGCGCTGGCGGCGGCGATCTTCGCTGGAGTGCTTGTCCTTCTTTCCGCCATCGACCTCGAGCAGCGCATCGTCCCGAACAGAATCGTCCTTCCGACGACCGGAGTCGTGCTGATCGGGAACCTTTTGGTTTTCTCCGACCGACGGGTCGAATTCGTTGTCGCGACCCTCGGCGCGGGCTTGCTCCTGCTCCTGCCGGTCCTCGTCTATCCGGCTGGAATGGGAAAGGGCGACGTGAAGCTCGCCATGCTTCTCGGCGCCGGTCTCGGGGCGGCGGTGATCACGGCATTCGTCGTCTGCTTCCTGACGGCGTTCATCTTCGCTGTCGGTCTTCTCGCTGTTCGAGGTGGAGCTGCGCGGAAGACAGGGATCCCGTTCGTACCCTTCCTAGCCGCGGGCGGGCTCGTCGCTCTCTTCGTCGGTTAGCGCCAGCACCTGACCTGGCTCGATTCCCCGCTCGGCGGCCTCGCCCGCGCCGAGCTCGAGCACCTGCTTCGCCCCTCGGGCGGCCGCGATCCGCCACGGTCTCAGGTTTGCGACGACCTTCAGGACACGAAGCTCCCCGGTCAGGAAGACGGCGTCGATGGGGAAGCGCATGAAGAACATGTGGATCGACCCCGCCGGCCTGATCAGAAGGCCCTCGCCCTCGTCGAGGCCTGAGCGCCCGAGGAGACCCTTCATGCGCCTCGCAGCCGTGTCTGCGAGGACGCAGCGATCGCACACGACCCTGCCGTCTCCACGGACAAGCCTCACCGCGCGTTTCCTTGGCTAGGAGGAATGTGCCTCGGGGGTCGCCCTGAGGCCGCGCCGGCTCTCGAGCACCCGCTGGACGAGCCACCAGGCGACGAGCGCGTACAGCGCACCGATGATCGCGTCGACGACGTAGTGCTCACCGGTGTACACGATTGCAAAGACGATTCCCAGCGTCAGCGCTGCCTGCGAGACGAAGAGCCAGTGTGGCAGCCGGTATTTGCGGATCACCAGGAGGCAGATGACCGGCCAGGCTGCGTGGAGGGAGGGAACTGCCGCAACGACGTTGTAGCTGCCCGCGTCACCCTTCCTGGCCGCAAGGCCGTTGAGCTGCAACTGCTCGAGCGTGTCCTTGAGTATCGGCTGGACGTGGGGAACGAGTCCCTGTTCGGAAGCGAGCCACGGTGGCGCGGTGGGGGCGAGGAGAAACGTGATGTCACCCAGGATCGACACGGTCAGGATCCCGAAGAGAAGGTCTGAGAAACCCTTGCCGCGCCAGAGCGCCCAGAGCAGAAACGCGAGCAGAAGCGGCGCAAGGAAGTGTGAGAGGTACATGGCCGCCGAGAAGATCTCGAGCGGGCCGACATCTCCGTCATAGAGGTGAGCCTGAAGCCAGTTGGTGGGCAGCGCCCCGAGGCCGATGATCCGGTCAGCGTCGATCTGCGGGAGGTAATGCACGCCGAGGCCGAGCGAGGGAACCGCCGCGATCGTCGTGCCGTAGGCAAAGAGACCGACGAGGACAGGCACCCAGTCGCGGAGGAAGCGCCCGCCACGATTGACGTACAAGGCGAAAGGCATCAGCAGCATGACCAGCCCCACGGGAGAGATGAAGCGTCCGTGGAGGCCGCTCTGCACCTCGTAGACGATCGCGTAGCCTCCGATGAGGACGGCCACGCCTCGGCGGAGGCGGATCGCTGCGGCTGTCTGACCGGCCGGGGCCAGGTCGACGCGCATGACCAGGCGGTCGAGGCCGGCCAGCGCGACTCTAAACGGGCGGAGGAAGGCGCTTACAGCGCGAGTCGACCAGGGCGGGCGACCGGCGAGGGTCTCGGCGGACGCCTCGGTGACCATCTAGAACCCGACGTGAATGTGGTCGTAGTGGTCGGCGAGCGCGATGCTGCGGCCACCCAAACCCAGCAGCGAGATGATCTGCTGTGGCTGGACCTCAACCGGCAGGTGCAGGAGCGCTTCGACGGTTCGCTCCGTGATTCCGCCAGGCGCCTGGTTTCCGCTCACCGTGAGCCCGCCGATGGTCGAGATGTCCACGGCAAGTCCGTCCACGTGTGCGGAAACGACTCCGGGCCGCGCGAAGATCCGGTGGCCCGAGATCAAGGACGAGACCCCAACTTCCCTGAACGTGATCGCCAGATAGCGGATGGTGACGAGAACCCGGACGTCGACCCGGCCGGCGGCGATGTCGGCCCGACCCGCGGGATAGACGGTGATGCGCCGATCACGCAAGATGCGGCGCTCCAGGCGCGGTTTCGCCGCCTCCAGACCGTTGACGAGTGCCTGGAGCCGTACTGTTCGGTTGTAGCGCGTGAGCGCGAGGATGCGGGAGTCGAGCGCGATCTTGCCGTGCTCCAGCTTCGTCGCGACGGACTCGAGCTCTCCTCCCGAGGCCGGGGTGCGACCACTTCGCCCTTCTGCCCGGAGCACCGCCAGAACCCGGGGCCAGTGCACGCGATGGGCCTTGGCGATCTCCTTGAGACGCGCGGCAAACTTCGGGCTGAGCCGACGGGCGGGCGGCGTCGGATCCGGGAGCACCCGGTGCAGCCACACGACGGCGCCCGTCCCCTCCCTCGTCTCGGGCGCGCTCCTCGAATGATGTTTCGTCGGTGCGGCGACAGGCGGCGGAGCCGCGGCGTGGTGGTCGCCGTTTCCCGACCCGGAAGGAGAAGGATCAGGCTCGGTCGTTGAGGTGGGGACAGGGGGCGGTGCCTCTGCCACCGTGGTCGTCTCCGGCTCGGGAGCAGGCAGCGTTGTCACGGCCTCACTGGTGGCCTCTTCGGCCGTGGTGACGTCGGTGGACGCCGTGTCGTCGGTTGCCGTGCTCGTGTCGCTCGCGACGGCGAGCGCGCTTCCTTCGTCGGCGGATGCCGAAAAGGCTCCGCCCAGCGCTGCTCCGGCGGCGAAGAGGAAGATCGCCACGAACGCGAACGCCAGCGAGCGCGGAAGCGCGAAGCCCCCCTGGGCGTCTCTCGCTTCAGATGGAGTGTCGCCCACTGCCTCGTTCGACGTGGAAGGAACGTCCTCTTCGGTCCGCGTCCGCCACAGGAGCGTCGCAAAGAGGAACGCCGCGGCAACCCAAAGTGTGGCCTTTTTTCGCCGGGAAGCCATGCAACGCAGGTCTATCGGCCCGGCTTTCAGCAATCACCACCAAGAGGGTGAGCGGGGACCAGCCTTTTAGCGGGTTCCCCGCCATCGCTCCCGTTCCAGACTCAACTTCGTATGCCAGCACCAATGGGGAGGAGGTGACTTACGGATGCTGATTAATCTGTACAACCGCCTGCGGTATCGGGACGAAGAGGGACAGGCGCTCGTCGAGTACGCGCTCATTCTTGGACTCGTCGCAGTAGTCGCGATCGGGGCGCTCACGACTCTCGGCACGAATGTGACCGCCGTCCTGAGCCAGATCGCTGCCGCGATCCCGGGCGCGTAAGCCGGCGGATCGCATGCAACGGCCCGCGGTGCCGCCTCCCGGTGGGAGGTATCTCCCGACCGGGAGGCGGAACCCGGGACTTCGAGGTGAAGGGACCTGAACGACCTGTTGAGGAACGACCTGTTGAGACGAAACACGCAAATTGAGCGGAGCTGCAGGCGCGACGAGCGCGGGGTCGCACTCGTCGAGTTCGTCCTCGTGCTCCCCCTGCTCCTGATCATCCTCTTCGGGATGCTCGACTTTGGGCGCGTCTTCAACTACTGGATCGACGCCACCCACCTCGCGAACGAAGGTGCCCGGTGGGCAGTCGTCAACAACAACCCGAACGCCTCCGGGACGCTGCAGGCATACATCCAGCAGCAGGGCGACACGGACGAGCTGCGGAACGGGGGCACGTCGTCGGTTCCTGACCCTCTCGAGCTCTGCATCGACTTTCCGAACGGCGCCACGGTCGGGCAGCCCGTCCACGTGACCGCGAGCGTCACGTACAACTGGCTCCCGTTTCTTTCGAGTGATTGGTCCTACGATTTCTTCGGTCACAAGCTTCCCCTTTCGAGCGTCGTAACCGGTTCGTCGACGATGCGCCTCGAAGCGCTGCCGACGAATTACTCGGCGGGATGCTCATGATCCGGCTGGCGCACTTGCTGAGGGGAGCCTCGGAGGAGCGAGGGGCCGTCCTCGTGATGGTCGTCCTCTGGCTTCCCGTCCTCCTCGTCTTCTTCATGTTCGTCGCCGACGTCGGCAACTGGTTCGTCCACCGGCGGCACCTGCAGATGCAGGCCGACGCGGGTGCCCTCGCCGGCGGAGGCGTGTTCAGGATTCCGTGCGTCGACACCCCGATTCTCAGCGAGACGCGGAACTACTCCGGCGATCCGAGCGTCGGGCCTGTCTACAACGCCCAGATTCCCCCGACGGACCCGGCCAACGTGCACGTGCTCATCAACTCCACGTCGTACTGGAACGAGGGCGGGACGGACTTCAGCGACGGCGGAACGCCCTGTGCGACCAAGTTCGTGGACGTGAAGGCGACGGAGGCGAACCTGCCCTGGTTCATGCGCCTCGCCTTCGTGCCTGCGATTCAGGCCCACGCCCGCGTCTCCCTCCTGCAGAAGACCTCGGCCTCCGGATCGCTTCCGATCGCGGTTCCGGACGTACGCCCGCGAGATGCCGCGGCTTTCATCATCAACGAGTCCACCGGGGCGATCCTCTCGTCGTCCAAGCTGACCAACGAGGGGGCGGCGACGATGAACGGGGTGTCGCTGACGAAATGGGACGCGAGCATGCCGAACTTCGACGTTGCCGGGCCGAACGTCGGTGTCGTCTTCGCCCTCAGTGGGACGACGGGATGGTCGATCTCGGGAAGCCTGTCCACGATCTGCGGCCAGCAGCTTGTCGTCTGTTACTACAACAACGGGTCGAACGGTCTCGTCTACCTGCACGGTTACTCGCCGACTGCGACGGGAACCGCAACCGCGCCCGTAGTGCGCAATGTCGGGCTCTTTGCCGCCGGAGGCGCGCCCTGCGGGGACACGTCGGCTCCGTCGTTCGTCCTGAACGGCGGCTGCACCCTCGGAGTCCGGGCACAGATCAACTGGGGCACGGGCGCCACGCCTCCTGCCGGCGCCGAGGTCAAGGTCGCGAACCTCGGCTGCCCGAACTCGGGTAACCCCAAGGGTTGCGTGATGACCTACAACACGACCGGTGCAAATGCCGGCTACTGGGTCACGACGGAGTATCCGACCTTCGCGAGCTTGGCCGGTCCCCAGTCGATCGACTTCAACTGGCAGACGGGCACCGGGGGCGGGAAGATCAGCGGGACGATCACCGGAGCCAGCCGCGTCTTCAGCGCCAACCCGGCGGTCACGTCCTCGGGCCCGATCCAGTTCGCGCAGGCGATTGTGGACGGCGTCATCGGCCCGTCGTCACTCACGTTCGGTACGCACACCGCCTCTGTTGCCATCGGCGTGGCCGGGAACCTCGAGAACGATTCGTCATTCAACGACCCGACCCAGCTCCTCCGGGTCGCGGACCCGAGCGGAAGCCAGAACTACGCCATCGACTGCGATCCGTCGCCGCGCAACTTCCACGACGAGATCGCCACGGGCTGCCAGACGGCCTATCAGCTCAACACCGGTCAGGCGTGCCCGAACTCGGTGATCCCCCTGAACTGCGCCGCGATCGAGACCGGCGACAAGGTCGGCCAGTTGCGGCAGGGCATGAACGACCGCTTCGCGTCGTGCCCGCCCAACAACTGGACCAACCCCGGCGATCCGACGCAGTTTCCGGACATTCAGCCGGGTGACCCGCGTGCGATCCCGATCATCCTCGTCCCGTTCGGATCGTTCAAAGCCTCCGGCAGCGGCTATGTGCCGATCGTCGACTTCGGGACGTTCTACGTCACGGGCTGGGATTACGTCGGCGGTAATGCACCCTGCTCGGACAACGAGCCGTTCCCCGGCCCCGGGACGGATTCAAAGGGAGATCTATTGGGTCACTTCATCAAGTACGTCGATTCGCTCAACACCGGCGGAACCGGTGCTACATGCGATTTCGGCTCGTTCGGCACGTGCGTTGCAGTGCTGACTCAATAAGGGAGGGAGACAAGTGCAGTTTGCGCAGAGACTTCTATCGACTCGGGGAGGAACGATCGCAGTAAGCGTGATGGCCGCTGTGCTGGCGGCTGTCATCCTCGTCGCCTACCTGCATCGCTATCGGGACAGTGTCCGGAACTCGGGGGTCCCGGTGACGATCCTCGTCGCCAAGGGGCTCATCGAGAAGGGGACCTCGGGCGACATCATCGCCAGTTCGGATCTCTACCAGGTGAGCACGCTTCCGAAGGGAGAGGTCGCGGACGGCGCGATTACCGATCCGGCCTCGCTGAAGGGCCGCGTGACGACCGCCGACATCTTTCCGGGCGAACAGCTCACGGCAGCAAACCTGGAGACGGGCGGCGCGACCTCGATGGCTAACCGAATCACCGGCGATGAGCGGGCGGTAACCGTCCCGATCGACGTCGCCCACGGGATGGTGGGCGAGATCTCGGCCGGAGATCACGTCGACATCTACGGGGGCTTCAACGTCAAGAAGCTGAACGCTGACGGCACGCCCGATACGGCGGCCGCAGAGCGTCCCGTCCTCAAGCTCCTGGTCGCGGACGTGCTCGTCCTCGAAGCCCCCGACTCGGGCAGCAACGGAATCGGGGCCAGTGGAGGAAAGTCGCAGCTCACCCTCCGGATGAACGACCAGCAAGCCGCGACGACCGCCTTTTCGGCGGACAACGGCATCCTCTGGGCGTTCCTCCGGCCCAAGGTCAACGCAGACACGACCAGCCCGGACATCGTCTCGCTCGAGACCGTTCTCTTCGGAGTCCCGTCGGTTGCGGTCGTCAAATCGCTTGGAGGCGGGAGATGAATCAGTCAATCCGGGCCCTGGTCGCAGTCGACGAGGGAGTCGACCACGCCGTAGTACAGGCGTCGCTTCCGGTGCATCAGCCCGAGATTCAGGTCGTCGGCATCGTCGACGGCCTCGAAGAGGGCTGGGCGACGATGCAGGAGACGTCGACCGATCTCCTCATCATCGCCTGCACCGGCTATTCCGATCGGGTCCTGTTCCTCATCGACGGCGCGGTCAAGCAGAAGGGCGATCGTCCCGTAGTCGTCTTCGTGACGGGCCCGCCCGACGGATTCGTGCGGCGGATCTTCGAGGCAGGCGCAGATGACATCCTGATGCTTCCGATCAGCGCAGACGACGTGGCCTTCGCCCTCCAGAAGGCCATGGCGCGGAAGCAAGGAACTGCCGTTGCCACAGGAGTCGCACTTTCTCCGATGATCGTGGTCCTCGGGCCAAAGGGCGGGACTGGCAAGACGGTGACGAGCTCGAATCTCGGCGTCAGCCTGGCGACTTCCGGATACAAAGTGGCCGTCGTCGACCTCGACCTTCAGTTCGGCGACGTCGGGCTCTCGCTCGGCCTCGCTCCGGAAAAAACCGTCTACGACCTCGCAAAGGCGGGCGGGTCGATCGACGCGGACAAGGTCGACGCCTATCTCGCCAAGCACGCCTCCGGGGTCGAGGTCCTGATGGCTCCGACTCGGCCTGACCACGCGGGTGTCATCCGAACCGAGTTTCTCCGTGATGTGTACACGACGCTGCGCTCGTCCAAGGACTACGTCATCGTCGATACGCCCCCGGGGTTCACGCCAGAGGTGATCGCCTCGATCGACAGCTCTTCGCACGTGTGCATGGTCGGGATGCTCGATTCCCTGTCACTCAAGAACACGAAGCTGGGGCTGGACACGCTCGAGCTCATGGGCTATTCGCCGGAGCGGGTGCGCTTGGTCCTCAACCGGGCGGACAGTCGGGTGGGGATCACGCAGGACGACGTCCTCGCGGTGGTCGGCCACGTGCCGGACGTGTTCGTTCCGAGCGACCGCGACATCCCGCGGTCGATCAACGAGGGCATGCCGATCGTCATGGCCAAGGATCGGTCGGAGGCCGCTCGAGCGTTTCGCAAGCTCGCTTCGCTCTACGAGCCCGTCAACGAGGCCTCGAAGAACGGCAAGCGGCGGATACGCCTCGTCGGGAGGAAGCACTGATGGAGCTCCACGAACGTCTATCCACAGTTCGCCCCACGCCGACTCCGATCGGGAAGGACCCGTTCGCAGACGTGAAGAACCGAATCCACCTCGCCGTCATCGGCGAGCTCGGCCCTCAGCTCTTCAACGTCAACATGGATCCGAACGCGCTCCGCGAGCGTGTTGGCACGGACATCAAGGCGCACCTTGCCGACGAGCAGGGGCTCGCTCGGGACGATCGCGAGCGGCTCGCCGCAGAGATCGCAGACGACATCCTCGCGCACGGGCCGCTCGAGCGCTTGCTGGCGGACGACAGCGTGACCGAGATCATGGTCAACGGGCCGCATGACGTCTGGGTCGAGCGCCAAGGCCGACTCTACGAGACGACGGTCCGGTTCACGGACGAGTCGCATCTCCGCCGCATCATCAACAAGATCGTCGCTCAGGTCGGAAGACGCGTCGACGAGTCGTCGCCGATGGTGGACGCCCGCCTCCCGGACGGGAGCCGAGTCAACGCGGTGATTCCTCCACTCTCACTCAGCGGACCGCTGCTCACAATCCGCAAGTTCAGCAAGAAGCGCCTCGATCTGAATGACCTCATCCGGGTCGGGACGTTGTCCACCGAGACCGTGGAGTTCCTCCAGCGCTGCATCTTGGCGGAGCTGAACATCCTCATCTCGGGCGGAACCGGCTCGGGCAAGACGACGCTTCTGAATGCGCTGTCGACCTCGATCCCCGATCACGAGCGCATCGTGACGATCGAGGACGCTGCCGAGCTCCGCCTGAACCAGAGACACGTGCTCCGCCTCGAGGCTCGTCCGAAGAACATCGAGGGCGAAGGCGAGATCCCGATTCGCGAGCTCGTTCGAAACTCGCTGCGAATGCGTCCCGACCGCATCATCGTCGGTGAGGTCCGCGGATCAGAGGCCCTCGACATGCTCCAGGCCATGAACACGGGCCACGACGGGTCGCTCAGCACAGTCCACGCAAATACCTGCCGCGATGCGCTCGCGCGCGTCGAGACCATGGTCCTGATGGCCGGCTACGACCTTCCCATACGGGCAATTCGGCAGCAGGTTGCCTCTGCGATCGACCTGATCATCCACCTCGAGAGACTCGAGGATGGAGGACGCCGTGTCACGGCGATCACCGAGGTGCAACGCATGGAGTCCGAGGTCATCACGCTGCAGGACATCTTCGACTTCAAGATCAAGGAGATCACGAGCGAGCGAATCATCGTCGGCAGCTTGCAGCCGACGGGCCTACGGCCCACCTTCCTGTCCAAGTTCGAGAAGCGCGGGGTGACCCTCCCCGTCGGCCTCTTCATGGATGGCCGCGGTGTCAGGAGCGCAATGCCTGCGATGGACGGAGCGTGATCGTCTCGGTGAAGGTCCGGGCAGGTCTCCTCGCGCTGATCGCGACGTTCGCCCTCGCCGGAGTTGCGGCTGGAGCCGACGGTCTCAGCCTGCGGCCCACGATCGGGACGAACTTCCCCGATCGTGCCTACGTGCTCTCGCTGCCCACCGATTACGCGCTGAGTCAAGACTCCATCGAGGTCCGCGAGAACGGGACGCTCATCTCGAATGTGTCGATCGTCCCAGCGCAGGCGGCGGACAACGGCCAGTTCGGCTCCGTGATCGTCTTGGACGCGAGCGAGAGCATGCGGGGGGACGCGATAGCGAATGCCGTCGTCGCTGCGCGCGCGTTCGCGGCGCACCGCCAGCCCGGCCAGCTCATGGGCGTGGTCGTCTTCAACTCGAAGTCACGAGTCCTCGTCCCGCTGACGACGAATGCGGAAACGATCGCTGCTGCGTTGGAGACACCGCCGCAGTTGGCGCGCGGAACCCACATCTACGACGCGGTCGCGGTCGCCGTCACGATGCTGACACAGGCGAAAGTCGCCGCGCCTTCCGTGATCGTTCTTTCGGACGGCGCTGACACCGGAAGCGCGACATCTCTCGAAGAGGCCGCTGCGGACGCGCGCGTTGCGGGGGTTCGGGTCTTCTCGGTCGGACTTCGCTCGACGACGTACAAGCCCGACGCGCTCCGCGAACTGGCGCAGGACGGAGGCGGAGAATACTCGGAGGCGTCGACGCCGGAGGACCTGACGCCGATCTTCGACGCTGTCGGAGCTCAGCTCGCCAGCGAGTATCTCATTCGCTACCGATCACCGCAGGAGCCGAACCGCAAGGTGGTGGTAGCGGTGACGGTGGAGGGCTACCCGGGCGCGGTTACCGCCGGCTATCAGACACCGGCCGTTTCGCGGACGGGCGAAGGTCCATTTCGACGCTCCTTGGCCGAGCGATATGTTCGGTCCACTGGAGGCATGTTCCTGACCGCGCTGATCATCGCGCTGATCGTCGCGAGCGTCGTGATGCACATCGTGAAGGCTCGCCCCCGAGATCTGAGGAGGCGCGTCGGTGAATTCGTCTCTCTCGCCGAAGCGGACGAGAGGCGAAAGGGACAGCCAAAGAAGGATCTCCTCTACGACCGCGCGGAGCGTTCCTTCGAGAGCGCCAAGTGGTGGGGCCGCTTCAAGCAGGACCTCGACATTGCCCAGATCAAGACCTCTCCGATTCAGATCGTCGTGTGGACGTCGATCGCGACTTTCATCGCCGCTTACGGGCTCAGCCTCCTCGCCGGGCCGCTCGCCGGCCTGCTCGGCTTCGTGGTGCCGTTCATCGTCAGGGGAATCATCAATCGCAGGGTCGAACGCCAGCGGCAGATGTTCGCCGAGCAGCTGCCGGACAATCTCCAGGTTCTCGCATCCGCCCTCCGAGCCGGCCACAGCCTCGTCGGCGCTCTCTCCGTCGTGGTCGACGATGCTCCTGACCCGTCGAGGCGTGAGTTCAGACGGGTGCTGGCCGACGAACAGCTCGGCGTGTCCCTCGAAGACGCCCTCGAGGTGGTCGCCACGCGAATGGACAGCCGAGACGTCAAGCAGGTCGCGCTCGTCGCCGCCCTTCAGCACGAGACCGGCGGAAACACTGCCGAGGTGCTCGACCGCGTGGCCGAAACCGTCCGCGAGCGATTCGAGCTCCGCCGCCTCGTCCGAACGCTGACGGCACAGGGACGGCTCTCACGCTGGGTGCTTACGAGCCTCCCGGTTTTCCTCCTCGTCGTGATCACTTTCCTCAACCCGCGCTACGTCTCGCCCTTGTACTCGCACAGCACCGGTCGGTTCTTGCTCGTCGCCGCCGCGGTCATGGTGGCCGGCGGCTCACTCGTGATCCGTCGAATCATCAACATCAAGGTCTAGGAGGCCCGCGTGCTGATCCTTCTCATCGGACTGTTCCTCGCGGGGGCCTCGGTCTATCTCGTGGCGCGGGCGGTGGCCATGCCGAGAATGCGAACCGCCGAGACGATCGCCCAGATCGATTCCTACGGGTACTCCCGCTCGAAGGGAGACGAGCGCGGGGCGTCGGTGATGAAGGGCGCGCTCGACGATATCGCGGGCGCGGTCGGCGGTCTGATCGCGGGGCGCTTCGGCTCCCTTCGCGAGACAGAGCTCCGCAACCGTCTGATGGCCGCCGGTCTCTACACGACTGCGCCGAGAAAGTTCCTCGGTTACCAGGCGCTGGCCGCGATCACCTTCCCGGCGGCGTGGATCTGGCTCGCAAACACGTCGGGTCTTTCGGCCCGAATCGTCGTGCCTGGGTTCGCCCTCGCCGTGTTCATCGGGTGGAGGGCGCCGATGGTGATCGTCGACCGTAGGGCCAGGCGGCGACTCGAGGACATCGACTACGAACTCCCGGAGCTCGTGGACATCCTCGTGGTCACGGTGGAAGCCGGTCTTGGTTTTGCCGGGTCGCTGCAGGTAGCTTCGGAGCGGATCGAGGGCGCGCTCGGAGATGAGCTTCGACTTGCGCTCCAGGAGCAGAACATGGGCCTCACAACCGAGGAGGCGCTCCGTCACATGCTCGAGCGAGCGGACACCCCGGCGGTCAGGTCATTCGTCCGGGCCGTGACCCAGGGCGAGTCACTCGGAGTATCCATCGGCGACATCCTTCGTTCGCTCGCGGGCGAGATGCGCAAGCGACGAAAGTCGGCGGCCGAAGAGCGGGCGCAGAAGGCCCCGATCAAGATCCTCTTCCCGCTGGTCTTCATGATCTTCCCGGCCATGTTCGTGATCCTCCTCGGGCCGGCGATCTTCAGCTTCTTGGACGCGTTGTCGGGCCGGTGAGCCGGTTCGTCGTAACTGCTGTTTTCACCGGCGCCGCGATCGTGACGGCGCTGGCCGCGTTCGACCAGGTGGTCACGGCTGTGACAGATTCCGGTGCTCGAAACTGGGCGCTCGCGGGCTACTGGATCCTGAGGGCTGCTGTCGTTGCTGCGTTTTCGGTTTTCGTGGCGGTCCGGGCCGATCCGCGCACCCACGCTCGGTCTCCGATCGCCTTCATCTCCACCGGAGCCGCGCTGGGCTCGTTGCTCCTGCTCAGACAGCCCACACTGGGCGACGAGACGAGTCTCGTCCTGTTCGGCGACTTCATTGCCTTCGCGAGCTACATCTGGCTCATCGTCGCGGTGCTCTATCTGGGCCGGTGCTTCGGGCTCCTACCGGAGGTGCGCGGGCTCGTGACCCGAGGTCCGTACCGGCTGGTTCGACACCCCGTGTATCTGGGGGAATTCGGCGCGGTCGTCGGCTTCTTGGTCGGCGCACCCAGTCTCTGGAATCTGGCCGCCGCGACGCTTTTCGCGGCCGCTCAGGGGGTGCGGATGCGACTCGAGGAACGGGCTCTCGAGCAGGAGCTGCCCGAGTACGCAGACTACGCGGCCGTCACGCCGAGACTCCTGCCGCGGCTGCAACGCCCGTCGCCTCAGGCAGCGGCGGGTTCTCGCGCCTCATCCTGATCGGGCCGGAGCGGTGAGGCTCCGATTCGGCTACCCCGGATGACGCTGGTCGTGCCACCCTCGAAGGTAGTGTCGGGACCACGACCTCTGGGTAGTGTAGTTTTGGCTGGTAGCAGCCGATACAGCTCGGACGCAACGAGACGGGGCAACCGAATGACGGTTTCTGAGTTCTTGATCGCACTCACGCTCGGCGCCGCGGCGCTGGCGCTCTGGATCAACTTCCGCTTTCCGGGCATCGCTCCCGCGGAGATCAAGACGGCCGTGCTTCACGTCGCTGCAGCACTCGTGGTCGGGCAGGCTCTCGTGCCGTTGCTTCATTCCCTCTTGCCAGACATGAGCGCCGCCGCCCAGGCTCTGATCATGATCTTCTTGATCGGGCTTCCGGCGCTTGTCTACTCGCTGCTCTCGTCGATCTGGATCATTCGGCTAGCGCAGGCAGCTTTCCGCCGCTAGACCGCTCGTACTCCTTCAGAAGATCGAGCGCCGCCTTTCGGTTGGGCACCCGAAGCTTGCGGAGCACCGCTGCCACATGGCTGCGGACGGTGACACGGGAGATGAAGAGCCTCTCCGCGATGGCAGCCGTCGAGAGGCCGTCACGAAGCAATTCGAGCACTTCCCACTCCCGGCTCGTCAGCTCGAGAGCCCCATCCCCGAGACGACGACGTTTATCGCGGCCGCGAAACTCTGCGAGGACGCGCGCGACGAGTGCCCGCGGCAGCGCCGCCTCACCGTCCAGGACGCCCTGAAGTGCGTTGGGCAGGCGATCAGGATCGGTGTCTTTGAGGAGATAACCGACCGCACCGGCTCGAAGCGCCGCGAAAAGGTCGTCGTCGTTTCTCGAAACCGTCAGCATGACGATTGCCGTCTCGGGCAGCCCGCTCGAGAGCTCGATCGCTGCGGCGATGCCGTTCCCAGGCATGTGGATGTCGAGGAGACAGATGTCGGGCCGGGTCCGGAGCGCAGACTCCACGGCCCCAGCGGCGTCCGCCTCCTCCGCGCACACGATGAACGGGGTCCCTTCGAATGCGGCTCGGACGCCTGCCCGCGTCGCGGGATGGTCGTCTGCGACGAGCACCTTGAACGACGTCACGGGACGCGGGCCTCGACGAGGGTTCCTGCACCAGGCCTCGACGAGACGTGCAGCTCGCCTCCGATGGATCGCATCCGTTCTCGCATGCTGATCAAGCCGAAACGGGATGACCCAACCGTGACGGGGTCGAATCCGACGCCGTCGTCACGGATGCGGAGGAGGGTGCCGTTGGAGTTCTTGAGCTCGACGTGAATTGTCTGCGCGTGACCATGTCGGGCCGCGTTCGTGACCGCTTCGCCGGCCACTCGGAGGAACACCTCACGCGACTGGTAAGGAACGTTGACGCCGGGCGCGATGTCGAGCTCGAGGGTCGTCCCCTCCCGCGCGGCGATCTCTTCGGCGGCCTCTGCGACAGCGCTCGAGAGCTCCTGGGCCCCGCCCACCGTGAGCGCATTGATGGCCAGGCGGCACTCCCGCATGGCCCGTTCCGCCGCCGCGCGCAGTGGTTCGAGGGAGGCATGCTCCCGCGTTGCCACTTGCAAGCGCGCCACGATGAACGCTAGCTCCTGTGCGAGTCCGTCGTGATAGTCGCGGGCGAGCCGCCGACGCTCTTCGAGGGCGGCGGTTGCGGCAAGCCGCGCTTGATAGGCGGCGATCTCGCGAATCACGGCGACCAAAAGAAGTAGGTAGAAGGCGAGGCGCAGGAAATCGCCGGTGTAGACCCAGTCGGAGTAGAGGGAGGGGAACAGGGCGTAGTCCACTCGCCCGAAGGCGCCTGCAATCGCAGCGGCCGCGACCCAGACGTAGAACTCCTCGCCCTCCTCTGCGCGGCGCATGAAGCCGACTGCCGCAGCGCAGAGCAGGAGGGCCAGGAAGAGCTGTGCGCCCACGATGGTGGGATGCCCTGCCGTCACGTCTGCGCCGTGCGGCTCGAGTGACGGGTCGATCCCGACGGGAAGCCTGTTCTCGGTCAGCCCGATGGCGACTGCCATTGCGACGAGCGTCAGCGTCCCGAGAGCCGCGAGCCACGCAGCGGCACGTACCGGTCGCGCTACGGGCTTGTCCGCGACGAACGCCGCACAGGCGAATGCGACGGTGCTTACGACGGAGCCGGCCAAGCTTGCCCAGGTAGAAAAGCGCTGCGCGCCGTCGAAGCCGAACGCGGCCGGAATCGCTGAGAAGGCGAGAAGGACGATTGCGACGGTCGCGAGCGCAAAGCTGAGCGCAAGATCGGTCAGCAGCCGGCTCTGACGGAAGCGACCCCAGGTAAGGATCGCCGTTACGAGCGCGATCACGGCCGCCGATGTCTCGATGGCGACGTGCGCCGAAGGGCTCCGGAAGGCGAACGGGATCAACGCCACCGAGGCCGTGCAAAGAGACACACCTGCCGCCAAGGCGGTGATGACGCCGGTAATCAGCTTTGGCCGCAGAGCCAAACTACCTCACTTAGTAGCACGGGTTGCGAAGGAAATCGACCCCCAGTCGGTTCCACTGAGGGCCGATCAATCCTTCCGTCAACCCACCGCGACGGCGCGCGATCGAGCCGGCGAGGGGCGAACAGGCGTGGGCGCGGAGCTCCGAAGCTCCGTCTCCCCGTGCCAGTGGGCCACGTTCGCAGTCCAGGTCTGCCGGGAGTGATACTCGCAGACTTGGTAGTACTGCCCGTCGGCCGCCCGCACATCCCGGGTCGCCGTGCGGTCGCAGCGTCGGTTCTCGAGGCGGTAGTAGCCCTCACATCGCTCCATACGCCTCGCAGTATCTTCGGATCGAGCGGCGGCGCTATTCCCCGTCGGAGTGAAGTTGCCGCCGCCAGGCATCGCCCGCGGCTCGTCCTTCAGGGCTCGCGAGGAAGTGCTCGAGGGGCACGTGGAGGAAGGCGCCGCGCGCCTCCGCGAGCACCTCACCCTCGGAGCGCAGGTCGCCGTCGATGTGGATTCTCCGTCCGCGGCTCTCCGTCACCCAGGCGGCGATCTCGAGCTCGCGGTTGATCAGGACGGGCTTGCGGTAGCGGATGAAGATCCGCGCCGTCACGACCGGGAAGCGATACCAGGTGCCGAGGAGGCCGCACGCCTCGTCGAGCGCCGCCCCGACGAGCCCGCCGTGCACGATTCCCGGCCCGGCCTGATGGCGCTCGCCGAAGGAGAAGGTCGACTCGTAGCGCTTCGCGCCCTCCTTGGTGGGGGGCGGGAGGTGGATGCCGTCCGGATTCTCCTCCCCGCAACCCCAGCACGCGGGGTCGTGATGAGGAGGAATGCGGTCTATCGGAGGCCGCCTCGCTCGAAGTGCGCCTTGTAGAAGTTCTCCGAGCCGGCGGTCGCCATCGCGGCAGACGCGGAGATCTCGAGCGCGAGCGTCGCCGCGGCCACGATCTGCGCGAAGCGATAGACCTTGCCGGCGCCTTCGCAGTCGAGGAGCCGCAGCCATGCGCTCGCCGAGGGAAGCGTCGTGCCGCCGCCGATCGTCGCCACCTCGAGGCCGGGTAGGCGGATGGTCGCATGCAGGCCGCCCTCGACCTTGTAGGCAGTTCCGTGTGCCATCGAGCTCGTCCCGACCATGCCGACGTCCTGACCCGTGGCGATGAAGAGCGCGGCGATGGCGGTCGCGGGGGTGAACGCTACCGACTGCATCCCCGAGGCGACGGCGCCGTGTGTCCCCACGAACGCCAGGTCGACGAGGTCGTCGATGGTCGTCTTCAGCACGCGGCGGATCGCCTCCTCCGTGAGCGCGCACTCGGCGATCACGGTCTTCCCATGGCCCCCGCGCTCGAAATAGCGGTGCGAGGGCTTCTTGTCGCCGCCCATGTTTCCCTCGAGCACCGCCCGCCGCGGCTTCACCGGCGCGTACTCGAGCACGAAGCCCTGGTTCAGGGCATACGAGTTGCGGGTGATCATGTTCATTCCGACCGCGTCTCCGGTCGTGTACGCATAGAGGACGTGGCACGTCGGCCCCACGATGTGGGTCTCGAGCTCGCGGAGCCGCGCATGCTTCGAGAGGCCGTCGATCGGGTCGCCGGCTAGCCAGTCCCGCATCGGCTCGAGCTGGTCGTCGATCCAGCGCCCGAAGCTGACCGCGTCCGCGGTCGAATCGAAGAGAAACGCTGAGGCGCGCGTGACGCGGTCCTTGAGCACGTGCGTCTTGAAGCCGCCCGATTCGGCGGCCGCCCGGGCGCCGCGGTAGAGGGAGATCGAGAGCCCGCCTTCCGTGTTGGCGAGGGGGACGTGGACGGAATCGCGGCTTCTGCCGCGCTCGACTAGCCGGCCGTCCGGCTCCTCGAGCTCGTACTCGCCGAGCTCGATCTCGAGCGGCCCGACGACGGCCACGGGCACGACCGCGATCCCCGTCAACGCCTCGGTCGCCTTGACGAGGGGCGCGAGGTCGTGGTCGACGACCGGACCGTCGAGACCCAGCTGCTCCTGGCGGGCGCGGATCGACTCGGCGTCGTTCTTGCGCGGCCAGCGGCTGCGGGAGGAGGTCGTCAGGACGGGATCTGGACGTCAGAGACGTCGAGGCCGAGCGAGGTCGCGAGGCGGACGCCCAGGTCGAGGTCATCTCGAAGGCGACGAGCGTCCGTATCCCGCATGAGCGCTCCGACGCGCTCGCGCGCCTTTGGGCGCCAGAGCGCGTGCTGGGCAAATATGGGCAGCATTTGGTTCGCGGCCTGCACGATCTGCCGCTTGATCTTCTCGTCCGCCTTTTCGATCAGGACGCGCGCGTAGGCCATGCCGGAGCCGTGGTGGATGCCGTCGTCGATGGTGAGCCGGTTGCAGAGGTCTTCGAGGACGGTGCCGCTCGAAGAGCGGGCGATGAGGCGGAAGCGCGGGATGATCAGGCGCTCGTAGAAGACCTGCATGTTCACGACCTTCTCCTCGAGCGTGTCGGCCGCGATTTGCATCCTGGCGAGCTCGTCGAGGTACGGATCGGGCTCGCCCCGACCGCCGGCGGCGTCGACAAGGCGAAGCCACGCCTCCGTGTGGCGCGACTCGTCCTGCACCATCGTCGTGTAGTAGAGCTTTGCCTCCGGATCGGGCGCCATGCGGAAGAGCTGCGTCGCCATCTCGACCGCCAGCTCGTCCGCCTGCAGCTGCTGGGTGACGACGGAGCGCCACATGTCGTTCCGGCGCGCTCGCTTCTGCGGGCTGCCCTTGTACTCCGGCACTGGCGGCGAGTCGTTCCAGGGCAAGTCGCGTACCTGCCATTCGGCCCGTTTGGCCAGTTCGTAGTAGCGGAGGACCCCTTCGTAGGCCGAGCGGTCCTCGGCGACCGGCTCGAGCGGAGGTAGCTGTTCTGACTCCATTTGCCCCGGCAGGCTAACGTTTCGCGCCGTGACTGTCCTCATGGACGGAAAAGCACTTGCCGAGCGGGTGCGCGGCGAGGTGGCGCAGGAGGTCGAGCGGCTCGCGCGACCCGTCGGCCTCGCCACCGTCCTTGTCGGCGACGACCCGGCCTCGGAGATCTACATCAGGCGGAAGCAGGAGGCCTGCCGTGAAGTCGGGATCGAGCCGTTCGACCACAAGCTTTCGACGGAGGCGAGCGAGGAAGAGCTCCTGCGCCTGGTCGCCGAGCTGAACGCGGACGAGCGCGTGACCGGGATCCTCTGCCAGCTCCCGCTCCCCGAGCAGATCGACGAGGACCGCATCATCCGCTCGCTCTCGCCGCTCAAGGACGTAGACGGCTTCCACCCCTTCAGCGCCGGCCACCTCCTGCAGGGAACGCCGACCTTCGTCGCCGCCACGCCGGCCGGAATCATGGAGATCCTGCGCGAGTATGAGGTCGAGCTCCTGGGAGCGCGCGCGGTCGTCGTCGGACGCTCGAACATCGTCGGGAAGCCGATGGCGCTCCTCCTCCTCGCCGAGCACGCCACGGTGACGATCTGCCACAGCCGGACGCGTGACCTGCCCGCGGTTGTCCGCGACGCCGACGTGGTCGTCGCCGCCGTCGGCCGCGCGGGGATGATCACAGGCGACATGGTTCGCGGGGGCGCGACCGTCGTGGACGTCGGAATCAACCGCGTCGAGGGCAAGGTCGTGGGCGACGTGGCAGAGGACGTGCGCGGCAAAGCGGGGCTCTTAACGCCCGTTCCCGGAGGCGTCGGACCGATGACGATCGCCTCGCTCCTTCGCAACACCGTTCGCGCCGCCCGCTACCAGGCGGGCGAGCTTGCCTTCCCCCTGGACTGACGCTACATTGGGGGCGCCGCGGCACGTAGCGGCGTTTTGTAGCTACGCGACGGCTCGCTGCCGGGCCGTCGTTTGTTTGTGAAGGAGGCAGTACGTTGGCAGAAGGCACCGTCAAGTGGTTCTCGAACGAGAAGGGCTACGGCTTCATCGAGCGCGCTGAGGGGGAGGACGTGTTCGTCCACTTCTCGGCCATCACGATGGACGGCTACAAGTCCCTCCAGGAGGGGCAGCGCGTCGAGTTCGAGGTCGTTCAGGGCCAGAAGGGCCTGCAGGCGGCGAACGTTCAGGTCATCTAGTCCCGAAAGTTCGAGCAAGCCGCTGACGGGCCCCCAAGACGGGGCCCGTCCCTTTTAAGGTTTCGGCGTCGGTTCGGAGGTCCGCGTGGCGATCACGAGAGAAGACGTTTTGCACGTAGCGCGCCTGGCGCGCCTCGAGATTCCCGAAGGGGAGGTCGACCGCGTGCGCGAGGAGCTCGGCGCGATCCTCGAGGCCGTGGGCAAGGTGGCGGAGCTCGACCTCTCCGACGTGGAGCCGACCTCGCATCCGCTCGCGGTCGTGAACGTGTGGGCGGAGGACGACCCGCGGCCGTCCCTCTCTCCGGAGGACGCGCTGGCGAACGCGCCGGATCCGGTGGACGGGGCCTTCCGCGTCCCGGCGGTCGGCACGTGAACATGTTTCGGTTTCTCGTCTTTCCGTGCGCCACACGCTCGCCTTTCCGCATTAGCGTGAAAGCGGGTGGTGGCGTGGGGTGGCCCCTGAGAGTCGCGCGATGATCGACACGCTGCGCCTCACCGCCGAAGAGGCCGCGCGGCTCCTCGAGACCGGCGAGGTCTCCGGCGACGAGCTTCGCGGCGCCTACGTCGAGGCCATCGGAGCCCGCGATCCGGAGCTCCACGCCTACCTCCACGTCGTGGGCGAAGCCGGTGACGGCGTCCCGATCGCGCTCAAGGACAACATCACGACGCGCGGCATCCCGACCACAGCGGGCTCCAAGATCCTCGAGGGGTACGTGCCCGTCTTCGACTCGACCGTCGCCTGGCGCGTCAAGGACGCGCGCCTCCCGCTGATTGGGAAGACCAACCTCGACGAGTTCGCCATGGGCTCGTCCACCGAGAACTCGGCCTACGGGCCGTCGCACAACCCATGGGATCTCGAGCGCGTTCCGGGTGGCTCCTCCGGCGGCACGGCCGCTGCGGTCGCCGGCGGGCTCGCGCCCTGGGGGCTCGGCTCCGACACCGGCGGCTCGATCAAGCAGCCCGCCTCGCTCTGCGGCCTCGTCGGCCTCCGCCCGACCTACGGCACGGTCTCCCGCTACGGCATCGTCGCCTTCGCCTCGAGCCTCGACCAGGTGGGCCCAATCACGAAGACCGTCCGCGATTGCGCGCGCCTTTACGCGACGATCTCCGGCCGCGATCCCTGCGACTCCACGACGGTCGAGCTGCCTGAGCCGGTCGAGATCCCGGAGGCCGAGGTTCTCAATGGGCTCCGCATCGGCATCCCGCGGGAGCTCAACGAGGCGGAGGGTATCGAGCCCGGCGTCAAGGAAGCCGTCTCGCAGGCGATCGCCCTCTCGGAGGAGCTCGGCGCGGAGGTGGGGGAGTGCCGGCTCCCGCGCTCGGTCGACTTCGGCCTCGCCTGCTACTACCTGGTCGCCCCGGCCGAGGCGAGCTCGAACCTTGCTCGCTACGACGGCGTGCGCTACGGCTACCGGGCCGCCGGCGACGGCGACCTCACGGCGCTCTACTCGCGCACCCGCTGGGAGGGCTTCGGCCCGGAGCCGCGCCGGCGCATCCTGATCGGCACGTACGCGCTCTCGGCCGGTTATTACGACGCCTTCTACGGCCAGGCGCAGAAGGTGAGGACGGTGATCGCGCAGGAGCACGCGACTGCATTCGAGGACTACGACCTCCTGCTCAGCCCGACGTCCCCCACGGTCGCGTTCAAGATCGGCGAGAAGGCGGAGAACCCGCTCGCGATGTACCTCTCCGACCTGCTCACGATCCCGGCCAACATGGCCGGCCTGCCCGGCCTCTCGATCCCGTGCGGGCTCTCCGAGGGGTTGCCGGTCGGCCTCCAGATCCTCGGGTCGCAGTTCTCCGAGAACCTCATGTTCCGCGCGGGCCACGCGCTCGAGCGCGCCCTCGACTTCGACTATGTCCCGGAGCGCCTGCGATGAGCCCCAACGGCTGGGAGCCGGTTATCGGCCTGGAGATCCACGTCCAGCTGAAGACGCGGACGAAGATGTTCTGCCGCTGCGAGAACGTCTGGGGCGAGCCCGAGAACACGCGGACCTGCCCGGTCTGCCTCGCGCACCCGGGCACGTTGCCGGTTCCGAACAAGAAGGCGATCGAGTGGACGGTAAAGCTCGGCGTCGCCCTCGGCTGCGAGATCGCCACGCGGGCGCTCTTCCACCGGAAGAACTACTTCTATCCCGACCTGCCGAAGGGCTACCAGATCTCGCAGTACGACATCCCGCTCTGCGCAGGCGGTCGGTTCGTCGTCCCTGGCCCCGACGGCGACCGCGAAATCGGCATCGTCCGCGCGCATCTCGAGGAGGACGCCGCGAAGACGATCCACGTCGGCGGCACGGGCGGGCGCATTGCCGGTGCGGAGTACTCGCTGGTCGACTTCAACCGCGGCGGCACGCCGCTCGTCGAGATCGTCTCGGAGCCGGACGTGCGCTCGGCCGAGGAGGCTCGCCGCTTCCTCCAGCTCCTCCGGCAGACGGTCGTCGAGCTCGGCATCTCCGACGCGGAGATGGAGAAGGGGTCGCTCCGCTGCGATGCCAACGTGTCCGTCCGGAAGGCCGGCGAGACGGGCTTTCGCACCAAGACCGAGCTCAAGAACATGAACTCCTTCAAGTTCGTCGCGGACGGGATCGACGCCGAGATCCGCCGCCAGATCGAGACCTATGAGACGGGCGGCGAGATCGAGCAGGAGACCCTCCACTTCGATCCCGCGAGCGGCTCGATCGCCCCGCTGCGCTCGAAGGAGGAGGCGCATGACTACCGCTACTTCCCGGAGCCCGACCTCGTCCCGGTCGAGCCGCCCGTGGAGATGATCGCCTCGGCCGTGGACGAGATCGGCGAGCTCCCGGCGGCCCGCATCCGGCGCCTGGAGGCCGAAGTCGGCTTCGATCTCGCCGAGGGCCTCGTCGCCAGCGGCCGCGACGGGCTCTACGAACGGGTGGCCGGCGACCGCCGCGCTGTGGCCAACGTGATCATGAACCAGTTGGCCGCAACGGGAGTCGATCCCGAGGCCGTCAACGGCTCGGAGCTCGGCAAGCTGATTGCCGAGCGCGAGCGCATCCCGCGCGCGGCCTTCGTCGAGGCGCTCGAGCGAAGCGGCGACGCGGGCTTCGCCGCGGACGACTACCTCGGCGAGACGGCGATCTCCGACGCCGCGGAGCTCGATCCGGTGATCGACGCGGTCATCGCCGAGAACGAGGAGCAGGTTGCGACCTTCCGAGCCGGCAAGGAAGGCGTGCTCGGCTACCTGGTCGGCCAGGTGATGAAGGCGACCGATGGGAAGGCGGACGCGCGCGTGGTCAACGAGCGCCTCCGGGAGAAGCTGCGCTCGTGAGCTCGCCGGAGGCCAGCCGCCCGCGCTTCCACGAGAGCTATGGGATTTGGGCCGCCGATCAGGGCGCGGGCCTCCTCGACTGGGGCTGGGCCGCGAAGCGGCTCGAGCGCGCACACAACTACTGGGTCGCGAGCGCGTCCGCGGGGGGCCGGCCCCATTCGGCGCCGATCTGGGGGCTCTGGCTGGACGGAGTCTTCTACTTCTCGACCGCGCGCGCGTCGCGCAAGGGACGGAACCTGGCTACGAACACGCATGCCGTCGTCCATCTCGAGAGCGGCGACGAGGTCGTCATCCTCGAAGGGCCGGTCGAGGAGGTCCAGGGCAAGAAGGAGCTCGCAGGCCTGGCCCAGGCGTACGGAGAGAAGTACACCCTGGAGATCACGTTTCGGGATCCGGGGTCGGTCGTGTACGCGCTGCGCCCGGAGCGCGCCTTCGCGTGGCGGGAGAGCGACTACCCCGAGAGCGCGACCCGCTTCACGTTCTAGCTCCTAGCTCACCCGTTCGAGCCTCACGACCGCTTGGAGTCTGCCGATATCGGCTTTATGGGCCGCTTTGCCTCCACGTTCGCGTTTCTCTTCGTGCTCGCCGTCGTCCTGGGCTCGGCCGGCTGCGGCCAGCGCTTCGACGACCTCGGAGCCGGGACGCCTCCGACCCAGGCCGCGTTCGCCTCCGACGCGCTGACCGCTCTCCGCGACGTGGGCAGCGCTCATGTCGTCCTCAACGCCCACGGCGGGACGATCTCCGGGACGAAGGCGCAAGTGGGAATCCACTTCGAAGGTGACGTTTCTCGCTCCCACCTCGTCGGCGACGTCGAGGTCACCTTCCCGGGAGGCACCCTCGGGGCGCGGGTGCTGGTCGACCAGCACGACGCCTACGTTCGCTTCATGGGCGTCTGGTACCACGCCGATAGCGGGCTCGCCGACGCGCTCGAGATGGCGAAGGCCGAGAACGGGGAGCTCCTCGCCGAGCTCACGACTCCCGCGGGCCTCGGGAAGCTCTTCACCGAGCTCTTCGAAGGCGAGATCATCCAGGGCCCGGACGTCGAAGGCACCGCCACCTGGGAATTCGAGGGTCGCCTGCGCGCGGACAGGTTCGCCGACCTGGTGGAGAAGTACGGCGGGACCCAGCTGACCGCGAACGACCGCAGCCTGTTCGAGAAGGTCGCGGCGACGAGCCACCTCGTCGTCGATGTCGGCCAGGACGATCACCTGCCAAGGAGGATCGAGCTCACGCTCGACCCGCCGAAGGACATGCACTTCGACTCAGAGGAGCTCGAATCTTCCGACGGCGCGCTCTCGTTCACCGTCGAGCTGTCCAACTTCGGCGAGGACGTCTCGGTCAGCCCGCCGAAGAACGCGAAGCCTCTCGCCGCACTCGCCAACCAGCTGTTCTCGGGTCTCGGCTAGGCGACTGGTCGAAGAGACAGCGTCTCTAGCCCAAAGGCTCGTTCCCTTCCTTTGCGTCGACTGCGACGCTTTGCGAAGGCCGCCGGCAGGTGGGCGGCGGCGCGGTTTAGGGAGGGTCGACCTTGAAACGAAGGCGTCATCGATGGTGGGGGATCGGGGCAGCGACCCTTTGTCTCGTCGGCCTTGTCGTCGGGGGAACGAGCGCCGGCGCCTCGAGCTACGGCATCGTCGTCGGCGGGTCGCCGGTCGTGATCACGACCACGGTGGCGAACGAAAACGCCACGGTGACCTTCGCCGGAACCTCAGGCCAACGCATCAGCCTTAAGGTAACCGGCGTCACGATCGGGACGTCGACGACGGGAAGCCTGAAGGTCTCGATCACGAAGCCCGACGGAACCGTCTTCGTGGCCGC
>Ga0307316_10000052_pt1 | contig 27572 bp, 37 predicted proteins | sample ER_DNA_356_FD_194504 | JGI IMG/M metagenome (GOLD analysis project Ga0307316, IMG submission 194504) | Bulk soil microbial communities from the East River watershed near Crested Butte, Colorado, United States - ER_DNA_356 | ecosystem: Environmental > Terrestrial > Soil > Floodplain | place... | reverse complement strand
ATGTACCGTTATGTCTCGGACTACCGCTGGCTCACGCTTTGAGCGGTCCATGGTCGCTTTGGTATTGGTCCAGGATCTCCTCGGTGCTCTCGCCCGGTATCCGCAGCCGCTTGCGCAGGGTCTCGGCGAAGTCGTCGATCGCCATCCGCAGGATCTCCGCCCTCACCCGCAGTGAGTGCGGCCGGTCTTCGCCGCCGGCCTCGTCGACCAGCGAGCCGAGGAAGGGAAGCAGCCCGGCCAGGGCTCGCTCCTCGTCCTCGGTGCGGAAGTAGTGGACGATCGGAAAGTGGATGAGGTCGCGGCGGGCGCGGATCAGCTGCTCGGCGAAGCCGGCCAGCAGGGTCTCCAGCAGCTCCGGGTCGGCGTCGGCGAGCTTCTCCCCCAGCCGCTCCTCGGCCTCCTTGGCGAGGTGCACCTCGTGGGCGAGCGAGTCGCGGCGGGAGATCGCGCCGTAGATCGAGATCAACCAGGAGATGCTCGCGGTGAGTAGGCCGAGACCGAACAGCGTCTCGATCGGACCAAGGATCCGCAGCAGCGCAGCGGCCGGAGAGATGTCGCCGTACCCGAGGCTGGTGAGGTTGACCAGCGAGACGTAGAGGGCGTCGAGGAAGCCGGAGTGGGCGGCGGGGTCGAGCTGCGAATCGAAGTTGAATCCCTGCGGCAGCTGCGGCAGGAAGACCAGCGCCCATCCCACAGTCAGCAGCGCCGTCCAGGTGGCGACGACGGCGATGTAGCTGAGCGGCCCGGCAAGCAGGCCCAGGGTTCCGGTCTGCCGCGGCGCCTGCCGCGCCAACGTTGCGATCCCGCGCACCACGCGGCGGGCGATCATCCCCCGGCCCAGCGGGTGGAAGAGGACGTCGAAGATGTCGCGCAGGGCGATGCCGATCAGCGCGACCCCCAAAACCGTCCAGACGATGTCCACCGGCAGAAGCTATTCGACGTCGTGCGGCGCGGCGGCGACGCTCTGCACCAGTGCGGCGAGGTCGGTGCCGATCTGCTCCCAGGAGTAGTGAGCCAGGGCCTCGACCCGGGCACGCTCGCCGCGGCGGCGCCGATCCGGCTCGTTGTTCACCGCGGCAACCATCGCCGCCGCAAGGGCGGAGCGGTCGTCGGGCTCGACGAGCCAGCCGGTGGCGGGGTCGTCGACGATCGAGGCGGGGCCGCCGCGGTTGACGGCGACCACCGGCAAGCCGCAGGCCATTGCCTCGACCAGGACCTGGCCGAACTGCTCGCGGACCGAAGCGTGAACGAGGAGGTCGCCGGCGCGGAAGAACTCCGGCAGCTCGCTGTGCCCGTGCCAGCCGGCGAGGAAGACGTCGCGGGCGCCGGTGCGCTGAATGGTCTCGTAGGGGTGCTCCCCCTCCCACTCGCCTGGGTGGCCGCCGATCAGGACAAGCCCGACGGGCCGATCGAAGGCCGGCTGCGCCGCGGCGAACGCTTCGATCAGCAGCGGCAGGCGCTTGACCCCGGTGAAGCGGCCGACCGCGAGGAGAGCCGTCCCCTCCAGCGCCTCCAGATCCCCCTCCTCGTAGGCGACGCTGCCGGGGGAGCGGCCGGGCAGCCAACCGCGCGGCCGCTCGACCAGGTGCCGGCGCCAGTGGGCGCGCCGGTCAACCTTTCCCGGCCTGAAGGTCGCATCGAAGCCATTGGGGATGTAGGCAAATCGCTCCTCCTCGAGCCCGAGCAGGGAGGCGGCGCGGGCAAGGCCACCGCGGTCGTTGACGACGATCCTGCGGCACCGCGCGGCCCAACCGCGCAGCCGCTGCGCCCACTCCTCGGCGTAGTCCCAGCCGGCAGGCGCGCCCTTGCCGATCTCTTCCAGCAGCAGGAGCTCGGTGCCGTGGACGTGGCCGACCACGGGGACCTGCGGCAGCACCCGCGCGGCGGCCTCGTTCAGGGGGGTGAGGTGATGCAGGTAGAGAAGGTCGACCCCCTCACCTGCCGCCCGCTCCAGGGCGCCGGCCCAGGCCTGCACCTGCAGCTCGAACTCCCCGGCGTCCAGCTTTGCCAGCACCGGATCGACGGCGCCGGAACGATCCTCATACGACCCGTGGATCGGCGCCGTCGGGGCCCCGCCCCTGTAGCGCAGGGGTTCGGCCGAGCGAACGGCCGGGGTGAAGTCGACCGCACGCACATCGAGGCCCTCGTAGAAGCAGGAAGCCAGCGAACCCTCGCCGAGGTCAGAGCGCGAGCCGGCGACCAGCGTCACCGCGACGCCGTTGTTGCCGAGCTGTCGGGCCAACGCTCTGGTCGCGTGGGCTGAGCCGCCGCGCGGATAGAAGTAGACCCCCATCAGGATCCTGAGCGCAGCGTCCATCGCCGCAGGCTAACGCGGCGGGGCTCGCTCAGAAGGAGAGCCGCGGCGCGAAATGGAGCGCGGTTGCCACCGCGCGCCCCCCGACCAACTCGATCCCGTGCTCCTCGCGTGGCGTGTTGACGAGCGAGCCGCCGACCACGAGCGAGGCGGAGCCGCCGCCGTCGAGGTTGATCGCCGCTGCGGCGCCGAGGCCGATCATCGCCTCGGCCAGCTCCGCCATCGTCAGCCCGGCCTCGTCGTCGGCGCGACCGTCGCAGACGGCAGCGATCAGCTCCCGGCCGGAGATCCCGAGCGCCGCCCGCGGGTAGCGGCCGGCGGTGATGTCGGAATCGAACTGGCGGGCGCCGGCCGAGAAGCCCTCGCGGTCTGCGCCGTCGCGGACGAGCGAGCGACCGGCGCCGACCAGCATCGGACCGGCGTGCAGCAGGTCCCCGTGCGGAACCGCCCCCAGCTCGCGGCGCGTCGCCAGCCTGACTGCCCCATCGCTGACGTGGACGCAGGCGCGCGCTCCGTGCCAGGGTGCGTCGAAGAGCTCGGTCGGCAACGCCCGCCCGCCGACCCAGAGATCCCCCAGCGCCGGCCCGCCCGGGCGCATGTAGAAGCCGCCGACGATCGCGTGCTGGGCGCTGTTGCGGCGGCACCATTGCTGCACGGTCGCGGGGGGATCGAGCACCGCCACCCGGAGCTCGAAATCCTCGCGGCCGAAGCGGGCGACGTGGATCGTCGTCTCCGCCCCGTCAGCGAGGCGCAGACGCCGCCGCTCGAAGAGCGGCCGCGGCAGCGGCGTCGCCGCGCCGGGGTGGGATGGAGACTTGATCGGCACCTGACACCTGATCCTGTTCAGGTGGAATGGAACAGCAACTCCCTGACGGAGATGTTGCCCAGTTGAAAAAGGCGGAGCCGTATGGTTGACCGGATGAGCATCTCGGCGCCCCTCTCGATCCTCGACCTCGCCGCGGTCGGCCGAGAGGAGACGATCGCCGAGAGCTTCGCCGGCAGCGTCGAGCTGGCGCGGGCGGCGGAGCGCAGCGGCTACAAGCGCATCTGGTACGCCGAGCACCACAACATCTCCTCGATCGCCTCTTCGGCGACGGCGGTGCTGATCGCCCACATCGCCGCCCACACCGAGACGATCCGACTCGGCGCCGGCGGGGTGATGCTGCCGAACCACTCGCCGCTGGTGATCGCCGAGCAATTCGGGACGCTGGAGACGCTGCACCCGGGGCGCATCGACCTCGGCCTCGGGCGGGCGCCGGGGACCGACCAGCGCACCTGGATGGCGCTGCGGCGCGACCCGCACGCCAGCGACCGCTTTCCCCAGGACGTGCTCGAGCTGCAGCGCTTCCTCTCAGACGAGGAGCCGCTGCCCGGCCTGCGCGCGATCCCCGGCCGTGGCACCCAGGTGCCGCTCTACCTCCTCGGGTCCTCCCTCTTCGGTGCCGAACTCGCCGCCCAACTCGGCCTCCCCTACGCCTTCGCCTCCCACTTCGCTCCGCGCTTCCTGCACGAAGCGCTCAAGGTCTACCGCGATGAGTTCAAGCCCTCGCCGCAGCTGCAGGAGCCCTACGCGATCGCCGGCGTCGGCGTAATCGCCGCCGAGACCGCGGAGAACGCCGCCGCCCAACTCGAAGCCGCCCGTCGCGTGCGCGCCCGCGCCCTCTTCGGCCGCGGCAAAAAGCTGCGCGACGAGGACATCACGGCGCTCCTCGAGTCGCCGCAAGCCGTGGCCGTCGACGAAATGCTCGCCTACACCGCCGCCGGCCTCCCAGACGAGGTCTCGAGCTACCTGCAGCAGTTCGCCGCCGACACCGGCGCCGATGAGCTGATGACCGTCCACTACTCCGACACGGTCCCGAACCGCCTCCGCTCGGTCGAGCTGCTCGCAGCAGCACTCGATCCCGCAGGAATCGCTTAGAGCGACAACAGCAGCATGTAGGGGGGCGAACCAAGGGGTCGTGGCGACTTATGCGTCCATATGGACCCAAAAGTCGACACGGTCGATTCCAAGGTTGCGAAATTCGCCGCTCGACAGCACGGAGTAGCGACGCGCAGCCAACTTGAAGACGCGGGCCTCGGTTCCAAAGGGATCACGCTCCGTCTTCGGAGGGGACAGCTTCACCGCCTCCACCGCGGCGTCTACGCCATAGGCCACCGCGCTCCGAGCTGGCACGCGCGCTGGATGGCGGCGGTGCTCGCATGTGGTGACCGTGCAGTCCTGAGCCACCACTCCGCAGCGGCGCTCTGGAAGCTCCTGAAACCGATCGACGGCTCCATCCACGTCTCGGTCCCGACCACCAACGGCCGCAAGCCCCAGCGCGGCATCCACCTTCACCGCTGTCCCGCCCTCTCCACGCCTCGAGAGCCGTCTCCCTCGCCCTTCTACCTGCATCAAGAAGGAGGGCGAGGGAGACGGCTCCTCACCACCCACCGCGACAGGATCCCCGTCACCTCAATCCAGCGCACCATCGACGATCTCGACGGCACCGTCGCGCCCTATCTCCTGCGCCGCGCGAAACGACAAGCCGAGCTACTGAACGTCCGCCTCGAGGGCGCCGAGGGCCGCCGGGCCCGCTCAGACCTCGAGGAAGACTTCTTCGCCCTCGTCGGCCGCCACCACCTGCCCCTCCCCGAGACCAACGTCAAGCTCGGCCGTTGGGAGGTCGACTTCCTCTGGCGCCAGCAGCGGCTCGTCGTCGAGATCGATTCCTTCACCTACCACGGCGGCTCGGTTGCCTTCCACGACGATCACGCCCGCGACCTCGACCTGCGCCAGCTCGGCTTCACCGTTCTTCGCTACTCGGAACTGCAGCTCGAAGACGAACCGGACCGCATCGCCGCCGATGTCGCCGCAGCCCTGACTAGCCGGACACAGCCACGGCACCGGGCCTAGGACCCTCCGCATCTAGACTGCCGCGAGATGAGGGAGCAGAGCGATTGGGAACGAGCGAACGAAGAGGCCTCCCCTGCCGAGTTGATCGACGCCCGCATCGAGGAGCTCGGCGACTGGCGCGGGGAGACGCTGGCCCGCGTTCGCGACCTGATCAGGCAAGCCGATCCCGAAGTCGTCGAGGAGTGGAAATGGCGGGTGCCGGTCTGGTCGCACGACGGGATCATCTGCACCGGCGAGACCTACAAGAAAGCCGTCAAGCTGACCTTCGCCAAAGGCGCCTCGTTGGAGGATCCTTCCGGCCTCTTCAACTCCAGCCTCGAGGGCAAGGTCCGGCGGGCGATCGACATCTACGAGGGCGAAGAGATCGACGCGGAGGCGCTGAAGGCGCTCGTCCGCGCTGCCGTGGATCTGAACGCGACCTGATCCGGACCGCCCTCGTTCGCACTCAATCGGGTGGCGGCGGCGGCCCGCGTTCGGCCTGGAGTTTTTGCTTCCGCGGCAGCAGCGGCAGACCGAGACGGGCACAGCCGAGACCTTCGGCCCGGGGTAGCAGAGGGTGCTGCCGCCCAGCCCACTTCCAGACACCGCTCGGCATCTCCGTCGCCGGGAGGTCGCCATCGCCTGCTCGGCTTCGAGCTCGGTGGCGCGGTCGCCGCTGCGGCGGGCTTCGGCCCACTGCAGGCGGCCAGCGGCGTCACGCCGAGGACCTGCGCAGCCTGCGCCGGAGTCAGTTCCTCCCAGCCGACCAGCATCAGCAGCTCGCGGTCGGGCTCCTCGAGCGCCTTCAGTGCCTCGACAACTCCCGTCGAGCCCGGCGCCGCGTCGGTCGGCAGCCGCCGTCCGAGCTCCGCCCGCAGCTGCTCGGCGAGGCGGCTGCGACGCAGCTCGCCGCGGCGGTGGTTGGCGAGGACGAAGCGGGCGGTGCCGTAGAGCCAGAGCCGTCCCTCCTCGCCGTGCGGTACCTCCGCCAGCCGCCGCCAAGCGGCGAGAAAGGTCTCGGCGACGACATCGGCTGCGTCCTCAGGATCGGTGCACCGGCGCAGCGCGTAGCCGAGGATCTCCCGCGCGTGGCCGCTGTAGAGGCGGCCGAATCGCTGCTCGGCCAGCTCGCGCGGCAGGGCGTCGGACATCGTCGCATCCTGGTCCATCACCCCTACATGTCCGCTCCGCGCCGAACGTTGCAGTCGTCATGTTGAAGGGGCGCGCCTTCTCGCGGCAGCCGGCTGGGCGCCTTGTAGGCTCGTGGCTGACGCTCGAGCTCCGAAGGGTTTGCGCGGCACCCATAGAAAGGGCACGGCTCCAGCCCGGCAGCTCGGAGACGGAACCCGGGAAACCGCTGCATCGACCGAGGCTCCCGTCTCTGCACGCGGTCCTACTGAGCGAGGAGCCGACGAAAGGAGCAGAGACCTTTGGCCGAGGAGCCGATGAGCTCGCCTCGAGACGAGGCAGACGACGGGGAGCAGTACGCATCGGTGGTAGCGGAGATCTCACGGGAGATGGTCCGCATCTACAAGGAGCAGTTCGGCCGCGGCCCGACGAAGGCACGCACGAACTTCGCCGGTCCGGATGTCGTCATCGCCACCCTGGAGCGGAGCCTGACGCCGGCTGAGCGGAGGCTGGCGCAGATGGGCGAGCACCAGCGCCTGCGCGACACCCGGCTGTACTTCCAGTACGCCAGCGAGAAGACCTTCCGCGAGACGATCGAGAGGATCCTCGGCCGCAAGGTGAGGGCGTTCGTCAGCGGCCTCGACGCCGAGCAGGACGTCGCCACGGAGATCTTCTACCTCGAGCCGCAGGAGGATCGGGACGGGCAGCCTTGAGGGCTGCCTTCTGCCGTTCTCTTAGTTCGGTTTGAAAGTTCCGGCCTCGATGATCGTCAGCATGCCCGCCTTCATGTCGCGACCGGCCTGGGCCGCGGCGGGGTGCTCCTCGCTGCGGTGGAGCGAGACCTGGGCGAAGCCAGCTGCCCGGAGGGCGGCCTCGGCGGCGGCCTCGTCGCCCCGGTAGGGGTGAACCTTGCCGCGGACGAAGGCGCCGAGGAGCAGCTCGAAACCGCGCTCGGCGAGGCCGGACCCCAAGTGAGCGAGGCGAAAGTCGGCCAGGTAGACGCCGGTCGCGAACGGGCGCAGCGCCCTCGCCAGCCTCGCCCACAGCGCCTCCATCGTCTCGTCGTCGAAGTAGGTCAGCAGGCCCTCGGTGACGATCACCAGCCCCTTGGCGGGATCCATCGGCGCGACCAGGGCCTCGAGGCTGCCGGGGCCGCCGTCGCGGAGGATGTCGAGGTCGGCGACGCGGTGACGCTCCCCCAAGGTCCCCATCTGCGCCAGCGCCTCGCGCTTGCGCCGGGCCATCTGCGGCAGGTCGGCCTCGACGTAGGTGAGCTCGTCCCCGTAGCGCTCGCTGAAGCGCCAGCCGCGCGGGGACATGCCGCAGGCGGCCTCGATCACCTGGCTGGCCCCGCCCTCGATCAGCTCCTCGAGGAGCGCGTCGATGATCCGGTGGCGGGCCAGGAGCAGGCCGCCGAGGCTGGGGCCGCCCAGAGACTTGCTGAGAGCGTTTGGCAGCGCCAGGGCGTCGTAGAAGAGGCGGCCCTGCCAGGTGGCGAGCTTGGGGTGGGAGAGGCCGTTCCTGACCCAGGTCTCCCCCGTGTAGTGCGCCGTCGGAGAGATCGCCCCCGAGGATTCCTCTTTCATCGCCACCATCTCCAGCCGCCGCGGACTCAAGCGGAGTCAGCCTGCAGGACCGGGTCGGTGTCCGTCAGCCGGGCCGGCAGACCGAAGGAGCTGAACAGCGAGGGCAGGAAGGGCTGGAGGAAGTTGTGGACGGCGGCGACGGCCGGCGCGTCGCCGGCGGCGGGCTCGAGCACGGTCAGCGACCAGGGTGACCACCCGCCCGCCTGCGGATCCGGTTTGTAGGCGGCAAAGGCCGGGCAGCCGTTGGCCGCGGTGGCGATCAGCTTCGAGCCGCGGCAGGCCGCCCCCTGGCCGAGCATGAACTCGGCGACCTGGTCGGGCCCGCGCATCCAGAGCTCCAGCGGCGGCATGTCGAAGACGACGTCGTAGCGCAGCAGGGCGACGATCCGGTCGATGTCGTACTCGGCGAAAGCCTCCAGGTACTGCTCGAGCAGGCGGCGCTCGTCCTCCTCGCTGGGGCGGGCGGGCGCCTCGGCGTCGCGGAGCGCCAGCTCGTCCAGGGTCGCGCGGGCCCGCTGCAGGGCGCTGTTGACCGAGGCCACCGAGGTCTCCAGCAGCTCGGCGACCTCCTGGGCGCTCCAGCGCAGGACCTCGCGCAGCACCAGGACCACGCGCTGGCGCGCCGGCAGGTGCTGGAGGGCGGCGACGAAGGCCAGCCGCAGCGCCTCGCGATCAGCGGTCTGCGCCGCCGGGTCGGCCGCCGGGTCGACGACCTGGCTGTCGGCGACCGGCAGGATCCAGGCGGTCTCCGGCAGCGGCGCGCCGATCGGCGTCTCGGCGCTGCTTGCTTCGGTGAGGTCGACCGGGCGAGCCCGGCGCTTGCGGCCCTCGATCTGGTCGAGGCAGACGTTGGTCGCGATCCGGAAGACCCACGACTTCATCGCCACCGGCTCCGAGAGCGAGTCGGCGCGCCGCCAGGCGCGGACCATCGTCTCCTGGGTCGCGTCTTCGACCTCGAAGCCCGACCCCAGCATCCGGTAGCAGTAGCCGGTCAGCGCCGGCCGCAGACGCTCGAGATCCTCCTCGAAGGTAGACGGGCGAGCAGTGGAGACCGGCACAACCCGATGCTACCGGCGAACTGGCGATTAGTTACGGGCGCGGGGGCAGTCCTTGGGGGTAAGAGATCCCTATCAAGGAGCCGAGCTATGTCCCGTCTGCTTTTCCTCAACCTTCCCGTCACCGACCTTCCGGCCAGCCGCGAGTTCTTCGAGCGGCTCGGATTCGAGTTCGACGAGCGCTTCTGCGACGAGGGCGCCGGCTGCCTGATCGTCAGCGAGCAGGCCTACGTGATGCTGCTGCAGCGCGACCGCTTCGCCGAGTTCGTCACCAGGCCCGTTGCCGACGCCGAGGAGGCGACCGCGCTGACCGTCGCCGTCAGCGCCGAGAGCCGCGAGGCGGTTGACGACTTTGCCGAGACCGCCTTGGACGCCGGGGCCGCCCCCGGCAAGGAGCCGCAGGACTACGGCTTCATGTACGGGCGCAGCTTCCACGACCTCGACGGCCACCTCTGGGAGGTGATGTGGATGGACCCGGTCGCCGCCGAGAGGGGCCCGTCCGAGTACATGGCCGAGAGCGGCCAGGCCGGCTAGCGGCGCCCGCGGAGGGTCCGCCCGCTCAGCTTGCCGACGTGCCCTCCGCCGCCGCCCGCATCGCCCCGATGTCGAGCTTGCTCATCTTCAGCATTGCTTCCATCGCCCGCCTGGCCCGCTCGGGGTCGGCGTCCGCGAAGAGCTCATCGATGCCCACCGGGGTGATTTGCCAGGCGAGGCCGTACTTGTCGGTGACCCAGCCGCACTTGCCCTCCTTGCCGCCGTCGACGGTCAGCTTCTCCCAGTAGTAGTCGACCTCGTCCTGGTCCTTGCACTCGATCTGAAAGGAGACGGCCTCGTCGAACTTGAACTGAGGGCCCCCGTTGATGCCGACGAAGCGCCAGCCTTCCAGCTCCCATTCGACGGTCATCACCATCCCGGCCTTGCGCGGAGCGGCCTCGGTGTAGTGGGTGACCTTGACGATCCGCGAGTTCTCGAAGATCGACACGTAGAAGTTCGCTGCCTCCTCGGCCTCGGTGTCGAACCAGAGGTTGGGGACGATCTTCTGCATCGTGATTCCTTTCGTTCGGTCGGACCGGCAGGACCCCACTCGGGCCCAGGCTACCCGCCAACGAGCTCCCTTACGATCGGCAAATGGCGATCAAACGGATGGAACACATCGGCATCGTGGTCGAGGATCTCCCGGCCGCGACCGAGTTCTTCGTCGAGCTCGGGCTCGAGCGGGGAGGCGAAGGCCAGGTCGAGGGCGCTTGGGCCGACCGCATAGTCGGGCTCGAGGGCGTCATGTCCGACCTCGTGATGCTGAAGAGCCCCGATGGTCGGGCGGAAATCGAGCTGGTGAAGTTCCTCTCGCCGCCGGCCCGGGACGGCGAACCGGGCGCCCCGTCAAACACGCTGGGGCTTCGCCACCTCTCCTTCACCGTCGACAACCTCGACGACGTCCTTGCCAGACTCGAGCCTCACGGCGCTGAGCTGGTCGGCGAGGTCGCAACGTACCGGGACATCTACCGCCTCTGTTACATCCGCGGACCGGCGGGGATCATCGTCGAGCTGGCCGAAGAGCTCGGCTGAGGCGCCGCGCCGCTGCTAGCTGCCGGTGCGCTCGCGGTGCTTGCAGCCCGGCCAGCAGCAGGGACGGCGCATCCCTTCCTGCAGCTCTTCCCGGGTGCGGCGGATGCGGCGCTCGCGGGTTGCCGGCCGTTTCGCATCCTCGACCCAGCAGATGAACTCGTTGCGGGCCAAAGGCGTGATGTCCTCCCAGGCTTTCAGCGCCGTGGCATCGCCGACCAGCGCCTCGCGCAGATCGACGGGCAGCTCATGCACGATCCCTCCGGAGACCGCCTGGGCTCTCGCCGGCACTTGCACGCCCACGAGGGTACCTGCCGCTGCCGGCGCCGGGGTCTGCTGCTACCGTTGAGAGGTCGGGCCGGCCCAGTCGCCGCCCGAGAGGTTCCGTTTCCTCCACGTGCTCGGTTTGGCGCCTTGGGGCTGCAGGATCTCCCAAGTCGTTCAAACAGGAGTTCACCAACATCACTGACTTCGCCGATCTCGGCACCTCTAAGCCGGTGATCGACGCCCTTCGGGCGCGCTCGATCACCCAGCCTTTCCCCATTCAAGAGATGGTCATCCGCGATGCGCTTGCCGGTCGCGACCTCCTCGTCCAATCCCCCACCGGCTCCGGCAAGACCCTTGCCTTCGGCGTGCCCCTTGTCGACCTGATCCAGCCCGAGGGCAAGAACCCCCAGGCGCTGGTGCTGGCCCCGACGCGCGAGCTGGCGACCCAGATCGTCGCCGAGCTGACCGCGCTCGCCAAGGCCCGCGGCATCAGGATCGCCGCCGTCTACGGCGGTGTCGGGATGGGCCCGCAGATCGCCGCCGCGCGACGGGCCGACATCCTCGTCGCCACCCCCGGCCGACTTGAGGATCTGATCGGGCGGCGCGCTGTCTCCCTGGCGGGGATCCGCGTGCTCGTCCTCGACGAGGCCGACCGCATGCTCGACATGGGGTTCCGCCCCGCCGTCGACCGGATCGTCGCCCTGACGCCGGCCGAGCGCCAGACGCTGTTCTTCTCCGCGACCCTCGAGGGAGCGGCGGGACAGGTAGCCGCCTCCTACACGCGGGAGGCCCGCTCCCACACCCACTCCGAGCCCGAGCAGGCGGAGCCCAACATCGAGCACCGCTTCGTCGCGGTCGACTCGCAAGGTGCCAAGCTCGAGCAGCTGGTCGAGCACCTCGGCGAGGACGAAGGGCGCTCGCTTGTCTTCGTCCGCACCAAGCGCGGCGCCGACCGGCTGGTCAAGCGCCTGCGAGCTCAATCGGTGGAAGCCGTCGCGATGCACGGCGACAAGACCCAGCGACAGCGCGAGCGGGCCTTGGCGCGCTTCGAGAGCGGTGCCGTGGTGACGCTGGTCGCGACCGACGTCGCCGCCCGCGGGATCGACGTCCCCGACGTCGCCCGGGTGATCAATTTCGACGCCCCCGAGGACCGCGAGGCCTATGTGCACCGGGTCGGCCGCACCGGCCGGGCCGGGCGCACCGGCACCGGCATCAGCTTCGTCCTTGCCGACCAGACCAAGGAGATGAGGCAGATCGCCACCAGCCTCGGCCTCGACCATGGCCTCGGCAAGCCGGCGCCGGCGATCGCGACCGCCCAACCCGCCCAGCGCCCACGCCGGAATCGCCGCCGCCGGAACAAGCCCGCGGCTGCAAGCCGATGACCGCCGGCGCGGTCAGGTGGAGCTGTGCCCGCTGCAACGTCTCGACTGGGCGGATAGACGGAGTCGAAACCGACCTGCCGCCGAGCTGGATCCGATCTGGCGGGAAGACCTACTGCCTGACCTGCAGCAGGGCGCTTGCCGGAGAGGCGGCGATGGAGGCGGCTCCCGATTCCTGCACGCGCGAGGACCGCGTCCGGCTCCGGCGCACGGCCCTGATCGAGTTCGAGATCGACCGCGCGCCGGAGGCCTCGAACCGAACCATCGCGCAAGCCTGCCGCACCTCGGGCGCCGCGGTGGCGGTCGTCCGCAACAGCCTGGAGCAGCAGGAGCTGGAAAGCCCCACCCCGGCGCCGTAGGATTCCGCCGTGGCGTTCGCGCTCAGGAACCTGAAGGGAGATCTGGAGGACGTCGGGTCCAACTTCGACGGCTCACCGGACCTCGAGTTCCGTCTCGCGACCCAGGCGCTCGGGCTCGAGAAGTCAGGACTGGGTTACCAGCGCGTCCCGCCTGGCTATCGCTTCCCCTATGGCCACACGCATAAGACTCAGGAGGAGGTCTACGTGGTTGTGCGCGGGAGCGGGCGGATGAAGCTCGACGAGGAGATCGTCGAGCTCTCCGAATGGGATGCGGTGCGCGTGGCGCCCGGAACCTGGCGGGGTTACGAGGCCGGGCCGGAGGGCTTGGAGATCCTCGTCATCGGCGCGCCCCATCTTGGTGAGAGCCCGCGCGACGACGTCGAGGGCAAGCGCGACTGGTGGGTTGACTAGCGCTAAGCCGTTGCCGAGGCGAGCAGCACCACGTTCGCAAGGCGCAGCGGCTTCGCGCCGCCGCCTGCATCCGCCGCTGCCTCGGTAATCGCATCCCAGGCCTCTTCCTGCGCCTCGCCGGCGTGCTGTTCGATCATCGCCCGGATCGGGGCGGAGATCGCCTTGATGTAGGCCGTGAATTGGGCCGGAGAGTCGAACTCGAAGGCGACCTCGTTCTGCTCCACGGCGACTTCAGAAAAACCACCGCCTTCGAGTAAGCCGCCGATGGCGCCGGGAGTTGGCCGAGACAGCGGCCCGGGCGTCCCGGGCGGGGGCGGGGCGAGGCCGAACCGCTCCATCGTCGTCCGCATCGGAATCGAAGGGAAGGGCACCTCGTCGGGTCCGCCCCATGAGGCGATCGCGATTCTCGCGCCCGGCTCAAGGAAGCCGCGGATGCGAGCCGCGGCGGCCTCCGCGGCGGGCTCGAAGATGATTCCCCAGCGCGAGACGGCCGCGTCGAAGCTGCCTCGCGGAAAGTCCAAGCGGGAGGCGTCCGACTCGATGAACTCGACGTTGCCCAAGCCGGCCGCCGCCGCGCGTTCACATCCGAACGCGAGCATCTCGGCGGAGATGTCGGTGGCGACGACGCGGCCGCCCGGGCCGGCCTTCCGCGCGGCGGTTAGCGCCGGCTCGCCATAGCCGGCAGCGACGTCCAGGACCCGGCTCCCCGGTTCCACCCGGGCGAGCTCAATCAGCCGCTCGCTGATGTGCCGGTCGGCGCGATCGTTGAACTCGCTCCACTCCATCCAGCCCACCGCAGCGGCGTCCCAATGCTTGTGCTGCGCCTCGCGGAAGTCGCCTGGGTTAATCGACTTGGGTTCCATCTCACCGCTCCTCCACTTCGTTGCGGTCCATGGCGACGCTAACCGATTCGGGCGCCTCTGCAGGCAGCCCTACCGGAGGGGCATCCCTACGATCCCGAGCAATGCATGAGGCCCTCGACCACCGCGAGAAGCACGAGCATGAGCACCATCACGACCACGGGCACGGCCACAGCCACGGCCTGATCGACGCCAACATCAAACGCTCCCGCGCGGGCCTGCGCGCGGTCGGCCTCTCGCTCGCGGTCCTCGGGCTGACGGCGCTGGCGCAGGTGGCGATCTACGTCCTCACCGGCAGCGTCGCCCTGCTCGCCGACCTGATCCACAACTTCGGCGACGCCGCGACCGCGATCCCGCTCGGCATTGCCTTCCTCCTGCGCTCCGAGTCGGCGGAGCGCAAGGCCGGCCTGTTCGTCGTCTTCGCGATCTTCGCCTCCGCCTGCGTCGCCGGCGTGGAGGCGGTTAACCGCCTGATCGACCCGCAGACGCCGACCGACCTGCCGGCCCTAGCGCTTGCCGGCCTGATCGGCTTCGCCGGCAACTGGATCGCCGCGACCATCCGCACCCGCGCCGGCCGGCGCCTCGACAGCCCAGCCCTGCTCGCCGACGGCAACCACGCCCGCGCCGATTCCTACGTCAGCCTCGCCGTCGTCGCTAGCGCCGCCGTCGTCGCCCTCGGCCTCCCGATCGCCGACCCGCTGATCGGCCTTGGGATCACCGCCGTGATCCTGAAGATCACCTGGGACTCCTGGTGGACGGTGCGGGGCCACCACCACTCCCACTAGTCGGGCGGTCGCCGCTTCGAGATCCCTACGGTCAGTGAAGGGTAGGCCGGTAGACGAGCTCCTGGATGTCGCCGTCGAGCGTCCGGCACTCGATCAACTCGAGGTCGAAATCGGCCGCGCCCTCGAAGATCGGGGCGAGGCCGGTCTGACCGGTGACGACGGGGAAGAGCGTCACCTGCAGGCGGTCGACGAGGCCGGCCGCCATCAGCGACCGGTTCATCGCCAGGCTGCCGTGCGAGCGCAGGGGCACCTCGGACTCCTCCTTCAGCCGAGCGACAACGTCGACGGCGTCACCGTTCGCCACGGTCGCGTCAGGCCAGTCGAGGGGGCCCTCCAGCGTCGTCGACACCACGGTCGCCGGCAGGCTCCTCATCCGGGTGACCCAGGGGTCGCGCACCTCGGAGTCCTCGCCGCTCTCAGCCAGCATTCGCGCGAACAGCCGGTACGTGTTGGCCCCGAAGACCATCCGCTGCTCCTCCCCGTACAAGGCGAGGCGGTGGTCGAGCAGCTCGGGCCCCTGCTTGCCCCAGTAGCCGCTCCAGTTGGCGCTGGCCGAGCCGAAGCCGTCGAGGCTTGAAAAGACGTCGAAGGTGTAGGTAGCGGTCATGTCGTTCTCCTCGAGTAGGGATTGCGCTTTTCGATAGGGCGACGAATGGGCGGGGCGAGAATCGACATGAGAGCAAAGTCTTTTCCCGGGGAGCCGACGTCACTCACGACCGGCCCGCCTGTTAGAAGCCTCGCGGATGGAGGCCCACCGGTCATACGAGCGCTTCGAGCAGGGCCAGCACGTCGCCGCCGGCGGGGAGCTTCCGCATCACGCGCAGATGGCGGCGCTGGCGGTTGCTCTGATCGCCTGCCTGCTGGCGGTGGCGACCTTCTTCTCCAACGAGGCGCTGAAGGAGGTGATCACTGGCGAGACCCATGGCGCGACCTCCCACGCGCAGCTCGAGAGCAACCGGGTGAAAATCGACATCGCCAAAGCCAACGCATCGCTGCTGCGGGTTCTCGGCGCCACCCTCCCGGCCAGATACGAAGCCGCCGCCAAAGCGCGCGAGCACGAGACGCGACTGGCCGACCACCTCCGGCCCGCCGACGCGCACCTCAACGAAGAGATCAAAGCCGACCGCAGCGAGGTGGACCACGCCAACTCCCAGCACCTCGCCTTCGAGCTCGCCGAGGTCGCCTTCGAGGTCGGCATCGTTCTCGCCTCGATCTCGATCATCGCCCGCCGCCGCTGGCTCCTCGGCGCCTCCGGAGCAGCGGCCCTGGCAGGCGTGGCGCTGCTGGCGCTGGGACTGCAGTTTGCCTGACCCCAGCCTGAGAGCGCCTCGTCACCCCACGCACTGGTAGCGGATGTGCGTGGCGAGTGGCGAGTGCAGGACCTCGACCGGCTCAAAATCGAAGGACTCCACTCCGTCGAACAGCCGCTCGCCGGACCCGAGCAGGACGGGGGCGACGTCGAGCGTGAGTTCGTCGATCACTCCCGCGGCGAGCGCCTGGCGGACCGTCGAGGCACCCCCGGCGATGTCGATGCCGTCCTCGCCGGCCGCCTCACGCGCCTGCGCGTATGCGGCCTCGAAGCCCTCGGTAACGAAGTGGAAGCTCGTGCCGCCCTCCATCTCGACCGCCTCGCGGGTGTGGTGGGTGAGCACGAAGACCGGCGCGTGGTAGGGCGGCTCGGAGCCCCACCATCCATCCCAGTCCTGATCCCACTCGCCGCGGATCGGCCCGAACATGTTGCGGCCCATGACGTAGGCCCCACGCGGTCGCATCAGCCAGCCTTCTGCCGTCGCGTCGGAATCGTTCGCGCGCTCATCGCCGAGGTGCCAGGTGTGGACCTCCCTGCCCCGGTTCCCCAGCGGGTTGTCCCGGCTCTGGTCCGGCCCGGCGACGAAGCCATCGAGTGAGATCGACATGTGGCAGGTGGTATCCGACATCGGCGTCCTCCGAAGTAGTTGCGTTGGGCCAGCTTTCGCACCGTACCCGTCGTGCTAACTTACAACCAGATGGTTGTAAATAAGAAACGAATTCGCGACGAGGAGAAAGCCACCGACCTGGTGTTCAGGGCGTTGGCCGATCCGATCCGCCGCGACATCCTCCGCCGCGCCCACGAGGGCCGGCTCTCGGTCTCGGCCCTGGCCCGCGAACACCCGATCAGCGTGACCGCGATGCAGAAGCACGTCGCCGTGCTGGAGCGGGCCGAACTGGTGAGCAAGCACCGGGTCGGTCGCGAGTCGATCGTCCAGACCCAGGCCGACGCCCTCGCACGCGCCCACGCCGCACTCGATCGTCTCGAGGCGGACTGGCGTGGCCGGATCGAGCGGATGGAGCAGATCCTCGAAACCGACAAAGGAGACACCTGATGTCCGTCACCGATGTAGACAAGAACATCGACGCCCTGACCATGACGATCACGGCAGAGTTCGACGCCGATGCCGAGCGACTCTGGGAGCTGTGGGCGGATCCGCGCCAGCTGGAGCGCTGGTGGGGCCCGCCGTCGCATCCGTCGACCTTCGTCGAGCATGAGCTCGCGGTCGGCGCCCGCACCACCTACTTCATGACCGGCCCGGACGGGGAGAAGCACCACGGCCGCTGGCGGATCGAGGAGGTCGAGCCGCCCCACCGGCTGCACATCGCCGACGACGAGGTCGACGAGGAGGGCAAGCCGGAGGACGGAGGCCCGACGGGGATGACGGTGACGATCGCCGAGGCCAATGGCAAAGCGACGATGTCGATCCAAACCCACTTCGGCGATCGCGACTCGATGGGACAGACGATCAAGATGGGTTATGAGCAAGGCATGATCGAAACGCTCAACAAGGTCGACCCCCTCCTCGGCGCCGCGAGGGCGTGACGAACTCGCTGCTCAACGACGGTCGCAGCCAGTGGGCGATCGGCGTCCTCCTCTGGCGACCGGCGCGAGGTTGTGGCAGCCCAGGTCCCCGACGTCCAGGGGATCGGCTCCGGCGCCGACGTCGCGGCGGCGCCGGGAGCGGTGGAAGGGGTCGCGCGGTGAGGAGACCGTGGAAAAGGCGCTGGACCCGGCTGCCGCCGACGAATGCGGCCACCGCCTTCTAGCCGCGCCGGCGGTAGTGCAAGTACACGGTCGCCCCGAAGGTGCGGGTCTCGATCAGCTCGAGGTCGATGTACACGTCCGGCGGAAAGTACGGGGTGCCGCCGCCGACCACGACCGGGACGACGAACAGCTCGAACTCGTCGATCAGCCCGCGCCGCATGCATTCCGCCGCCAGGCCGGCGCCGCCGACCGCGATCCTGCGGTCCCCGAGCGCAGCGATCTCCTCCTCCAGAGTTCCCGTGCCCAAGCGGTTGCTGCCCTCGACGCTCGTCAGCGTGGAGGAGAACACGATCTTCTCGAGCGGGCGCCAGATCCCGGCGAACTCTGCCATCGCCGGGTCGGAGAATTCCTCCGTGTCCCACACGAGCATCGTTTCGTAGAGGCGCCGGCCGAGCAGTTGCGCTTCGATCGCAGCCACCCGCTCGTTGTGGAACCGGTGCAGCTCCTCGCTGGGCATCGCCCAGTCGAAGCTTCCATCGGGTCCGGCGACGTAGCCGTCGGCCGACAGGCTCATGGAATAGACGAGCACGAGGACACAGTAGACCGGGCCGAGCCGACGGCCTTAGCAGCGACTCCGCCCGTTGCTCCGCCAAGCCGTTGGTATACCTGGGTATAATCGTCTCATGGCAAAGGTCATGGTCTCCCTTCCTGACGACCTCCTCGCGGAGGTCGACGCTGAGGCGCGGCGGGGCGGGACGACCCGCAGCGCCGTGATGCGGGATTTCGCCGACGCGGCGCTGCGCAGGCGCCGTGAGAGCCGCGCGGCGGCGATGCGATCGCTGCTCAACGACGCCCCGCCCCATGGCGGCCACTCCGCGGAGCAGGTCAAGGCAACGCGGCCCGGTCCGTGACGACGCTGCTCCTCGATGCAAGCGTCCTGCTCGCCGCCTTCGACCCCAAGGACGATCAGCACGAGCCAGCACGAAGCCTGCTGGAAGACGAGGCGATCACTCTGGCTACGCTGGACCTAGCCCGCCATGAGGTCGCCAACGTCGCCGTAAGAGCGTGGCGTGCGCCTGAATCGGTAGCGCCTCTGCTTGCCGCAATCGAGAGGCTCGTCGACGACGGTGGCGTCATCTCCTCCACGGACACCCTCGTAACGAGAGCGGCGGAAATCGGCGAGCGCCAGATGATCTCTATCTATGACGCCGCCTACGCGGCTGCTGCTGACGAGGCGGGCCATCGGCTTGTGAGCTGCGACAAACGCGACTTGGTTTCGAAGGATCTCGCTGCACTCCCGGCGACTGCACGGTCCGAGGCACGAGCGTCGAGGCGAGACTAAGCGGCTAGAGCGGATCGCCAACCAGATTGCGAAGGGATTTTCCTCTATACGCTGACCTTCGGATACGGTAGGAGCAGCGCGTGCTTCAAGCGCGGCCAGCCTCATCACAGGAGGACGAGATGGAGAATGGAAACATCGACGACCTGGAGATGGGGCCGATCGATTACCTGGTAGTCGAGTGGCCGGGCAGACAGCCGACTGGCGAGGCGATGCCATACCTGGTCGACTTGGTCGAGCGGGGCTTGATTCGGCTCCTGGACCTGGCCTTCATCGCCAAGGCCGAGGACGGCTCGGTAACGCGGATCGAGATTGCCGATCTCGGCGAGGAGGCCGAGGAGTTCGCCGTCTTCGTCGGCGCCGAATCCGGGCTGCTGGGCGACGAAGACACCGATGAAGCTGCAGCTGCTCTGGAGTCCGGAACCTCAGCCGCGTTGCTCGTCTACGAGAACCGCTGGGCGGGTCCCTTCGCCAGCGCCGTTCGCCGCGGTGGCGGACAGCTCGTCGCCAGCGGCCGGATTCCAGTCCAGGCCGTAATCGCCGCCCTCGATGCCGCCGAGGCGGCCTAACCCTTCGAAAGGGGAACCTCATGCCAGGACTACTTAGAGGCGTTGCCCGCACCGCCGTGATCGCCGGAACCGCTACCAGCGTTAGCAATCGCGTCTCCCGGAGACAAGGCCAACGCTGGTCAGAACAAGAAGCCCAGGAACAGCCCCCGCAGGCGATGACGGCACCCGTGGCCGCCGCGCCGCAGGAATCGACCATCGACCAGCTCAAAGAGCTGGGGCAGCTGAAAGAGCAGGGGATTCTGACCGAGGAGGAGTTCGCGGCCCAGAAGGCCAAGATCCTCAACGCTTGACGCCACCGGCGATCGACGGTCCCGCGGAGCCCCCGATGAGCGTGACGACGATCCGGCGCGGGGCGCTCGTCCTCCTGCTCGACGCCGCCATCCTCCTGCTGCTCTCCGAGGTGCTGGACGGCTTCGTCCTCGACGGCGCCGGCGCCGCACTCGCCGCGGCTGCCCTGATCGGCCTCCTCAACGCCTTCGTCTGGCCGCTCCTCGCCCGGCTCGCCTTGCCGCTGACGGTGCTGACGCTGGGGATCGCCGCGCTCGTCCTCAACGGCGTGCTGGTGACCTTCGCCGTCAACCTGATCCCGGGGGCCGAGGTCTCCCGCGTCTTCGACGGGATCGTGATCACGATCGTCATCGCCGCGCTCTCCGCCGCCCTCTACTCGCTGCTGGCGATCGACGAGGACGATGCCTGGCACCGCAACGTCGTTCGCCGTCAGGCACGCCGCCGCGGCCAGGTGATCGAGACCGACGTGCCGGGGGTGCTCTTCCTCGAGATCGACGGGCTGGCCCACGACGTGCTGATGCGGGCGCTGCAGGATGGCAGCGCGCCGCACCTAGCCTCCTGGGTGCGCGGCGGCTCGCACCAGCTGCGCCGCTGGGAAACCGACTGGTCCTCGCAGACCGGCGCCTGCCAGGCGGGGCTCCTTCACGGCTCCAACGAGGACATGCCGGCCTTCCGCTGGTGGGAGAAGGAGCGGGGCACGGCGATCGTCACCAACCACCCCCGCGACGCCGAAGAGATCGAGCGGCGGCACTCGGACGGGCGCGGGCTGTTGCACGCCGACGGCGCCAGCCGCGCCAACATCCTCTCCGGCGACGCCCCGCACTCGATGCTGACGATGAGCACGGCGCTGCGTCGCCGCCGGCCGATCGGCAGGGACTACGCCGCCTATTTTGCCCAGCCCTACGCGGCGGCCCGGACCCTGGTCCTCGCCCTGGCCGACATCGGCCGCGAGCGGCGGGCGGCCCGCAGTCAGGTCCGCGACGACGTGCGGCCGCGGATCGCCCGCAGCCGCTCCTACGTCTTCGCCCGGGCCTGGGGGACGGTCCTCCAGCGCGACCTCCAGGTCGCCGCGGTGATCGGCGACGTCCTCGCCGGGCGCCCGGTCGTCTACACGACCTTCCTCGCCTACGACGAGGTCGCTCACCATTCCGGGGTCGAGCGCCACGACGCCCTGGCGGTGCTGCGCGACCTCGACCGCCAGATCGCGCGGATCGCCCGCGCCTGCGAGGACGCCCCCCGCCCCTACCGGCTCGTGGTCCTCTCCGACCACGGCCAGTCGCAGGGGGAAACCTTCCGCGACCGCTACGCGCAGACGCTCGAGGAGCTGGTGCGAGACGCATGCGATCCCGACAGCGTCGAGGCCGAAGCCGGCGACGACGACGCGCTCTCCTATCTCAGCGCAGGCCTGACCGAGGTGGCGCGTGACGACACCGTCGCCGCCCGGACGGTGCGGGCGGCGACCCGCGACCGCCGCGCCGACGGCGCCATCGCCCTCGACTCCGGCGCCCGCCGCGAAGTCGAGGAGACGAACGACGGTGAGCTGCCGGAGCTCTCGGTAATGGCGTCGGGTTGCCTCGGGCTGATCAGCTTCCCGCGCGAGCCGGGGCGGGTCAGCCTGGAGCGGATCGAAGTGCTCTACCCGCGGCTGATCCCTACCCTCCGCGGGCATCCCGGCATCGGCTTCGTCCTCGTCCGCTCCGACCGCGACGGGGCGATCGCAATCGGTGCCGACGGCGTTCACTTCCTCGACGGGAATCGGGTGACGGGCGAAGACCCGCTGGCGCCCTTCGGCCCGAACGCAGCCGACCACCTGCGGCGTACCGACGGCTTCCCCCATTGCGCGGACCTGATGCTTAACAGCACCTACTGGACCGACTTTGGCGAGGTGGCCGCATTCGAGGAGCTGGTCGGCTCCCACGGCGGCATGGGCGGCACCCAGAGCTTCCCCTTCGTACTTCACCCCGCTGAGCTGGAGTGGCCGGCAGAGGATGTCGTCGGCGCCGAGCGAGTGCACCAGATCCTCCGCGGCTGGCTTGCCGGCCTCGGCCAGGATGCCTACGCGAGTGAGGTCGACTCCCCAGGCGAGAGCACGCGGGTGGCGACTTGAGGCGCCAGCTCTCTGACGCGTGCGGCAAAGCGCTCGCCTGGTCCCCGCAGCGGGCCGGGACGGAAGCGGGCGAGCCCGAGCGGATAGAGCGTCCCCCAGTGGATCGGGATCGCCAGCCGAGGGGACAGCAGCGCCACCGCCTCGGCAGCCCGCTTCGGATCGAGGTGACCGGGGCCGAGCGTCGGCCCCCAGCCCCAAACCGGCAGCAGCGCCAGGTCGAGGTCGGCGGTGAGATCCTCCATTCCCGCGAAGAGATCGGTGTCACCGGCGAAGTAGACGCTTCGCTGACCCTCGATCAGGAAGCCCTGCGAGGATGCCTCAGCGGCGTGCCGGCGCCCGCCGCCGTCGTGATCCGCGTCGACCGCGGTCACCGTGAGCCGGCCGACGGCACTGGACTCTCCAGGCTCCAGCTCGGTGACGTCGGCGAAGCCCTGGCGCTCGAAGAAGCGACGCGAGCCGGGCGGGACCAGCATCCGCATCCCCGGTGGAAGCCTGCGCAGCGACGCGGAGTCGGCATGGTCGCGGTGCATGTGGGAGATCAGAACCGCGTCGATGTCGTCGGGGATCTCCTTCGAAGGCGCGGGACCATGGCGCACCAGAGGGCCGATGCGCCGTCGCAGGACTGGATCGGTCAGGAGTCGAATCCCGTCGAGCTCGATCACGACCGTGGCGTGGCCGACGTAGGTGAGAAGGTCTGAGTCACTCATGCGCCGAGTATGGAAGAGCCCCCGCGAGGACGAGGTGATCGAGGTCGAGCCAGGCGAGCTGAGCGGGATCTTCGCCGCCCCGAATTGGCTGCGGGACCTCGGCTTCTCGGCCTGGCTCCTGGTCGGCGTCGCGGCAGCCCTCGTCGGGACGATCTGGCTCCTCTCGCTCACCGAGGCGATCGTGATGCCTCTGATCACCGCCGGGATCATCGCCTCGGTCGCCTCGCCGCTGGTCGACCGGCTGCATCGGCGCCGCGTCCCCCGGGGCATCGGCGCCGCCCTCATCCTCGTCGCGATCATCATCCTCGTGGCGGCGGTGGGGCTGATCGTGCTCGGCGGGATCACCAGCCAGGCCGACAGCCTCTCCACCAGGCTTCAGGAAGGCGCCAGCCAACTCGAGGCCTGGGCGCGGGACCTCGGCGTGGAGGCGCCGACCGCGGCCGAAGCCAACGCCGACGCGAGCGCTTCGATCAGCGCCGCCTTCGGGGCCCTCACCCACGGGCTTCTCGGCGGGATCGAGCGACTCGCCTCCCTGGCCGTCTTCCTCTCCTTCACCGCCCTCAGCCTCTTCTTCCTGCTCAAGGACGGCCCGCAGATCGGCGCCTTCGTCGAGCGCCACCTCGGCGTCCCGGTACCGGTTGCCCACTCGATGCTCGGCCGGATCGCCGGCAGCATGCGCGGCTACTTCCTCGGCGTCACCATCGTCGCCGCTTGGAGCGCGCTGATCGTCGGGCTCGGCGCGCTGCTGCTCGACGTGCCGCTGGTGGGGACGATCGCGATCGTCACCTTCCTCGGCGGCTACGTCCCCTACATCGGCGCCTGGACGGCCGGCGGCTTCGCCGTCCTCATCGCCCTCGGCGGCCAGGGCACCGAGGTCGCGATCGCGATGGGCGTGGTGGTGCTGCTGGCCAACGGCGTCCTCCAGCAGCTGGTCCAGCCGATCGCCTACGGCGCGGCGCTGAAACTGCATCCACTCGCGGTGCTGGTAGTGACGATCGCCGGCGGCTGCCTCTTCGGCACCGTCGGGCTGGTCCTGGCGGCACCGCTGCTATCCGCCGCGGTGAGGATCTCAGCCGACCTGAGCGCGGCCAAGGCGGACCAGCAGAAGGGGGAAGAAGCGAGCGCCACCGCTTAGGCCCCCAGCGCCTTCGTCTTCTCCTTCTCGAACTCGGACTCGGTCAAGGCGCCTTCCTGGCGCAGGCGGTTCAGGCGCTCGACCCGCGCCAGTGGATCAGCCGCGCCCGAACCGCCGCTCTCGGCGCCGACATCTCGCCTGCGGGGTGGGAACAAGCTGGAGAGCCGCTCCGAGATCGGCCGAAGCTGCTCGTTCGGGAACTCCCGCAGGGCCTGCCGGCGCAACAGCTCGGTGCCGAGGGCAAAGAGGGCGGCAAAGGCGAGGATCCCGATCGGTTTGCGGAAGGCCGCGATCGGCGCCCAGGCAATGAGTAAGGCCCAGAGCCCGGCGGCAAAGGCGTAGGTGGCGGCGCGGTGCTCCCGGAAGTAAGGGGCGGCCTCCCACCGCAACGTGCGCGCCGCGGCGGTCGGTCCGGCGAGCCAGGCGCCGAGGACGAGCAGAACGCCGAACGCGATCGCCGACCAGGCGACAGTAACCAGCAGCGAAGTGCCGATTTCCCAGGCAGCTTCGACAGCGGGTTCGACAGCCGCCGTAGTCGCCAGGGAGCCGGTGATCGCGGGGCCGGCCAGGGCGCGGAGCAGGAGCGCCAAAGCCCCGGCGACGACGAAGCCGAAGCCGACCGATCGCAGCGCCTCCCGTCGGTATCCGCGGGCCAGGTAGATCGCGACTCCGTAGAGGAGAGCAAGGAGGACGAAGAAGACGACAGGCAGGTGCCGGACCAGCTTCGCGATCTTCTGGGCCGCCGAGAGCTGATCGGATTGCAGCACGGTCAGTTCGCCCGCCTCGGGTGGCACCTTTTCCGCCAGCGCCTGGGGCAGCCCCGCCTGCTTCCCGAGTTCGGTGATCAGCTTGCCGAGGCGGAGCGTGACTTCCCCTTCGCCGGTCGATGCAAACGATCCGCCGCCGTTGAGGATCTTCAAGAGCGCTTCGTGGGCGCTGCGGTTTGCCTGCGCCCAGAGCGCCTGGAAGCGCGGCCCCGCCAGCGCCCGTTCGGCGACCTGCTGGGCGAGCTGGCGGAGGCCGCCCGCGGCGGGACCGGCCAGCGCTCGCGCCTCAGGTGGAAGCGCCTTGGCCAGTTCCGCTTCCACGTCGACGTTCGCGTAGAGCTGGCCGACCATGAAGGTCGCGAGCTGTTCGTCGATCTCCTCGTGCTCCAGCAGGCGGGTGCTGGTGTCGATCCAGTTGTCGGTGTCGAGCGCCTGCCGGTTGACCCACACCGAGAAGATGGCGAGAAAGGCGACGAGGGTCCCGAGCACCAGCAGCGCCGGCACCGCGATCCGGTGCCGGCGGTGGGGGCGCTGGAGTGCCTCTGCCATCTTTCTCGCCGCCAACTAGCTCACGCCAGCAGCTTCGCCTTCGCCCGCTCGAACTCGTCGGGTGAAAGCGCGCCCTTCTCTTTCAGCTCGCTCAGCTTGTGCAGCTCGTCAGCGGACGAGCTGTGCGCCTGCTGACGGATGTAGGTGTCCAGCTGCCCTTTCGCTTCCTCTTGGGCTTTGATCGACCGCTTGCGCATCCCGTCGCCGCGGGCGATCAGGTAGATCAGCACACCAAGGAACGGCAGGATCAGCATGAAGAACACCCAAGCCGCCTTGGCCCATCCGGACGTTTCATGATCGCTGAAGAGGTCGGAGATGATCGCGAAGAGGATCCAGAGCCAGGCGACGAAGAGGAAGGTCTCCAGGACGAGCAGGAGCAGTTCACCGAAGCCGATGTCTGCGAGCGGAAGCACTTCAGTCCTCCCAGCGCGCGGTCAGCTGATAGAGGATCGTGACGTCGAGGATGATCATCAGGAACGCCCAAAGCGGGGCGGCTGGGAACCAGACGATCTGCGAGACAGCGTTGACGGAGACGAAGAAAACAGCGGCCCAACGAGCTGACGAGGCGGCCGCGAAAAGGCCGATGCCGGTGGCGGCGACGAGCGAGCCGAGGATCAGGTGAATCCATCCCCAGGTCGTTATGTCGGCGACGATCACGCCTTGACCGCCGACGATCACCACTTCGTTGTTGAGGATCGCCGCCAAGCCGTACAGCGCGTCGAGCGAGCCGACGATCAGCATCACCGCTCCGGCGAAAACCGTCCACCCGGTCGGCTGCCGTTCATCAACCCGGCGCTCGTAATCTCGTCTCTCTGGGGGGGCACTGGCCTCCATTGAGGCTCCTTTCCACACGGCCCGGAGGCCAGTCGTACTTCATTCAGCGCCCCTGCCCAACGCGCTGCTGTTGAAGAACATAGACCTCCGGTCGGCCGAGAAGCAACCTTTTGTCAGGCGATGAGCGCCGCCTCATCTCGATTCCCCGCTCTCTGACGCAGGATCGGGTGAAATAGTGCCTCTGCCGTGACTCGCCTCAGGCTTTTTCCACACGAATCGAAACGGAATGTCGCCGGGGCGATCTACGGACTGATTCTTGGTGCCTCGATCATCTCCGCAGCCAGCGCCGATCACCCCGGGCAGGCAGGGTTGGTCGAGATCTACGTATGTGTCACGGCTCTGGTCTTCTACCTCGCGCACGTCTACGCGCGGGTGATCGGAACCTGGATCGAAGGCGAAGCTCCGACCGCGGCCGCGATTCGGCGCGAGCTTCGTCAAGAGTGGCCGATGGTCAGCGCCCAGCTCCTTCCGGTCTTGCTCCTGCTGCTCGGGGCGCTGGGAACGCTCTCCGGTCGGACGGCGATCACTTTGGCTTTGGTCGCCGCGCTCGCCGAGCTGATAGTGGGAGTCCTCTACGCATGCTTCAAGGTTCGAGCGAGCCGAGGCCAGGCGATCGCTTCGGTGACGACGGCTCTGGTCTTCGCGGTGGTCGTCGTCCTCCTCAAGATCTTCGTTCATTGACGCAGAAGCTCGGGCGCCTCAAGCGATCAGCGTTATCACTCCACGCAGGATCAATAGTGCGCCCGCGCCTGCCGCGACCCGAATCGCGATCCGCCTCCCGTCCCGGCGCAATGCCGCCTTGAAGCGCTCCACCCGCCCCGGCGTCGCCTCTGGCGCCAGCCAGTAAGAGAGGAGCGGCAGCTCGAGCAGGGCCAGCATGATCAGGTTGAAGCCGAGGATCGCGAGGACGGTCTCTGGAACCCCGAGGTCGTCCTTTGCCAAGCGGGTGAGGGCAACGAGATAGGAGGCGCCAGGAAGGGTGAGCAAGGCGCCGACTACAAAGGTGGTGCGCGCGGTGCCTCGACCGAGGACCCTCTGCCAGCGCGGCGGCCGCTTCTCCTTGTCGGCCTCTCCGTTTGCGGCCTGATGCCGTTGCCGACGTTCCCTGAGGATCGCATCGCGTTCGACGCTGAGCTCCCGCGCGACGATGAGGAAGATGAATCCCAGGGCGATGTCGGCCGCCGGGCCGAGCGTGTTCTTGGTGGCTTCGACTGCACCTGAATTCTCCAAGGAGAAGACGATCACCAGCCCCAGCAGGACGCTCGTCATCAGCGCCCCGAACAGGTAGCCGAGCATCAGCTTCCGCGGCTCCGGCAAAAGCAGCATCACCGTGGTCGCAGCAAGCAGCGTCGGGTTCAAGGCCGCCGAGAAGGCCAACAGAAGAATGTCCACGCTCGCACTCAATCAGCCGGGAGTGGTCGCCGCTGCGCGGCGGCGCTTGATGTCCCGATGGTTAGCCGAGGGCTTTGACCTCACGCCAGGTCAGCAGGCGGCCGCTCTGGCGGGCGATCACCTTGAGGCTGATTGCCCGCAGGCCGTCCTTCACGCCGAGCACCGGAACACTGTGGAAGATCGGGCTCTCGTCGTGGGCGCGCTGAAGGTTGTAGTTGGGGATTTTGGCGCTGAGATGGTGGACGTGATGGAGCCCGATGTTGCCAGTGAAGAACTGGAGGAGCTTCGGC